>JABAHQ010000581.1_pt3 | contig 17736 bp, 19 predicted proteins | sample 7062091 | NCBI WGS metagenome assembly JABAHQ01 (sample SAMN14534359, study PRJNA622989) | marine sediment metagenome | biome: marine biome [ENVO:00000428]; feature: marine pelagic biome [ENVO:01000023]; material: deep marine sediment [ENVO:00002113] | place: India: Gulf of Kutch | collected...
GCCGTCGACCAGCATGCCGACCGCCAGGATCAGGCTGAACAGGACCACGATGTTGATGGTCAGTCCGAAGGCGGCGAGCGCCAGGATGCCGGCCAGGAACGAGCCCGGAATCGCGACGCCGACCATGGCGGCCGAGCGCGGCCCGAGCGCGGCGACGATCACGATCATGACCAGCAGGATGGCGCTGGCCACGTTGTTCTGCAGGTCCGCCAGCATGGTGCGGATGTTGCTCGACTTGTCCTGGCTGTAGGTGACGACGACCTCGCCCGGCCAGTCGCGCCGCGCCCGCTCGACCACTGTGCGGACGTCCTCGATGGTCTTGATGATGTTCTCGCCGGTGCGCTTGGAGACCTCGAGCGCGATCGCCGGCCGGCCGTTGATCCGGGCGAAGCCTTCCGGGTCCTTGAAGGTCGGCCGCAGGTCCCCGATGTCGGCGATGCGCACCGCCGCCTCGTTCGTCACCTTGACCGGCATGTCGAGGATGTCCTGGTAGGACTCGAACAGGCCGGGCAGGCGGACGGCGAAGCGGCCATGGCCGGTGTCCATGGATCCCGCTGCGACCACGCGGTTCGAGCGCGCCACCGCCTCAACGATGTCGCCGGCATCCAGGTTGTAGCTCTCGAGGACCAGCGGATCGACGACGATCTCGACGACCTCGTCGCGGTCGCCGGCGATCTGCGCCTTCAGCACGCTGGAGATGCCTTCGATCTCGTCCTGCAGGTCGCGCGCCAGCCCGAGCAGGGCCCGCTCGGGCACGTCGCCCGACAGGGTGACCACCAGGATCGGGAACAGGCTCAGGTTGATCTCGTGCACCGTCGGCTCGTCGGCGTCCTCGGGCAGCTCGGGTTGGGCGAGATCGACCTTCTCGCGCACGTCGGCGAGCGCCGCGTCGACGTCGAAGCCCGCCTCGAACTCGAGCACGACGTTGGCGCCGCCCAGGTAGGAGGTCGAGCGCATCTCTTTGATGCCTTCGATGTTGCGCAGCTCCTGCTCCATCGGCTTGACGAGGAGGCGCTCGGCATCGGCCGGTGAGATGCCCTCGTGGCTGAGGTTCACGTAGAGCACCGGGATCTGGATGTCCGGCTCGGCCTCCTTGGGGACGGTCACGAAGGCGTAGGTGCCGGCGATCAGGATCAGCACCAGCGTGGCCAGCACCGTGCGGGCGCGGCCGATCGCGGCCTCGATCACGGTCCTCACGGGTCGCCGGCTCCGCTGAACGGCTCGAGCGTCGCCTCGTCGATCGGGCGCACGCTCTGGCCGTCGCTCACGAACTCCTGGCCCACGGTGATCAGGGTGAGGCGCGCCGGCAGGCCGCTCAGCCAGATGCCGTCGGGTCCCTCGCCGATGATGCGCACGGGGCGGAAGCGAACCGTGTCGTCGGGCGCCAGGGCCTTGACCCCGACGATGCCCGCCTCGCTCAGCGTGAGGATCGCGGGCGATACGAGATGCGCCGAGACCTCCTCGAGCGGCAGACCCAGCTCGGCGGTGAGGCCGTCCGCGATCGCACCATCCGGGTTGGGCAGCTCGACCTCGATGCGGAAGGTGCGGGTGGTGGGGTCGGCCTCGGGCGCGATGAAGCGGATGGTTCCGTCGATCTCCGCGCCCCCGATCAGCCTGACCCGCGCCGGGTCGCCGACCGTGAGGCGGCTCACGTCGCGCTCGCTGATCTGGGCCACGGCGAGGACCGGCTCGAGGTCCAGGATGCGCGCTACCGGATCACCGGTTTCGACGAAGTCGCCCATCTCCACCATGCGCTCGGCGACCACGCCGTCGAAGGGGGCATGGACGAGCGTGTTCTCGAGCTCGACCTCGGCGCGGCTGAGCGCCGCCGCGGCGGCCTCGAGCGCGGCCTTGGAGCCGGCCACCTGAGTCTGCGCCCGGAAGCCCTTCTCGGACAGCCGGCGCGCGGCCTCGTATTCCAGCCGGCGTTGCGCGCGCAGGGCCTTGGCCTCGGCGAGCTGGGCCGGGCGGTCCTCGGCGGACAGCCTCGCGAGCACGGCGCCGGCCGCAACCCGGTCGCCCTTGGCCACATTGAGCTCCACGATGCGGCCATGGGTCTCGGCCTTCACGTCGACTTTGCGCATGGCCTCGGTGCGGCCGCGCAGGATGACCTCGGCGGTGCGCGGGGCGGCGGTTTGCCGGCGCACGCGCACGGTGGGGACGAGCTCGGGCGCGCCGAGCTCGGCCGGCGGCTTGTCGCCGGCCTTGGGCCGCTCGCCGTCGCCGATCCGACCCGAGACGACCCAGCCGGCCGCCGCCAGGGCCAGGATGCCTGCGATGACGAAGGATCGCTTCATGCCTCCACCATGATGTCCCGGAGTTCCCTTCGCGGATGAGGTCCTGCGGCCGGCCTGCGGGCGCGCGGCGCCCGCGTCCGCTCACCGGGCCGTTGTTCGGCGACCATTCCGGCTGCGCGTCGCGACCGCGTCGAGCAGCTCGTCGCAGTGTTCCCTCAGATACGCCGCGGCGGCCTCGTAGACCGCCTGTCCAAGGCCGTGCACGAAGGCCTCGCCCGGCGGGCAGGCCGTCAGGTCGCAGGCCGCCATGCGCTCGAGGCACGCCCGGTACCAGGCGATGCGCTCATCGATGAGCTCGACCAGGCGCTCGGCCGGCAGGATGTGCCCCAGGAACAGCGTGAACAGGAAGTCGGAGCGCACCTTGTCGCGCGCCGGCGGCGCCATCAGCGCCCGGAACAGCGCCTCGCGCCCCGCCTCGGTGATCGAGTAGACCTTCTTGTCGGGCCGCTTCTCCTGCGCCATCTCCCGGCAGGCGACAAGGCCCTGTTGGTCGAGCTGCGTGAGCGCCGGGTAGATGGCGCCGAAGCTCGCCTCGTGGATGTGGCTGAGCGGGCCTTCCTCGAAGGCCTTCTTGATCTCGTAGCCGGTAGCGTCGCCGCGGCTGAGGACGCCGAGGCAGAGGATCTTGGTGTCCATGAGGTGTCCCTGGCGTGTCCCTGACGTGTCCCTGACGTGTCCCTGGCGTGTCCTGAAAGCTTATATATTCGGCCGGCATAGCTAGGCCAGAGATATATCCATTCGATATATACGGCCCTGCATTGCAGCGAGCGCATGGCCCGCCCGCAGCGGGCTCCACGCGGTGCCGGGAATTTGTCTCAATTTCATCCGAATAATCATTAAAGATCAATTAGTTGCATTGTCCCGCTCAGGACGGTACCATGTGCGCACAAGCTGGCTTGAAAGGGTCTCGATGAGCTCCGTCTTCGCCATCGCCGCCGCGGGCCTTCGGGCCCAGAGCCGGCGTTTGGACGTCTCGGCCGACAACGTGGCCAATGTGCTGAGCCTGGGCCTCCATCCGGACCCGGCGCAGGCGAGCGCGCAGGCCTTTGCGCCGCAGCGCACGAGCCTCGTCGCCACCCGGCACGGCGGGGTCGAAGCCAAGACGACGCCCCGGTCGCCGCCCTCGTACCTCTCCTTCGAGCCGCATGATCCGCACGCGGATGCCGGCGGCTTGGTGCCGCGTCCCAACGTCTCGCTCGAGGAGGAGCTGGTCACCCAGCTGCAGGCCTTGCGGGCGTTTCAGGCGAACGTCAAGACGATCCAGACGCAGGACAGGATGCTCGGCAGCCTGCTCGACATCACCTCCTAAGCGTTTGCAGCCGCGGCTCCGGCGCCTGCGGTTTTGCGTTTTCTGCCATCTTCGCTCCTCGGGGCCGCGTCGCGGGCGGATTTGCGGCGTGCGCCGGATCCGCGTGGTGTTGCGCGTCCGGGCACCGCCTCTCTGGTTCCTGCGCGCGACGGGAGTATACTGGCAGGCGAGTCGTACGCGCTGATTCGCGCGCCCTTGAGCCAGGTCAATGCAATGAGGGCGAGCTCAGAGAGTACCCTGTCTCCCCGGGATCCCGCGAGCGGTCGCGCCGTCGAGCCGCGACCCGACTGGGCTCTGTTTCTCGATGTCGATGGAACCATGCTGCACATTGCCGAGACGCCCGGTGCGGTGGTCGTCAGCCGCCACCTGCGCGCCGCGCTGGAACGGATCGCGCCGCGGCTTGGCCAGGCGATCGCTATGATCAGCGGGCGCCCCATCGCCGAGCTGGACCGCTTGTTCGCGCCGCTCAAGCTGCCGAGCGCCGGCCTGCACGGGCTGGAGCGGCGCGACGCCCGGGGACGGCTGCACCGGCTGGGCGAGGCCGCGGGGCTCGACGCGTTGCGCGGTCCCTTGCACGACTTCGCTGCGGCCAACCCGGGCGTGTTGCTCGAGGACAAGGGGCGGGCGCTCGCGCTCCACTACCGCGGCGCGCCGCAGCTCGAGGCGCGGGCACGCCGGCTGGTCGAGGATCTGACCGCGGAGCGGGCGGATCGTCTGCGGGTGCTGCACGGCAGGATGGTCGTTGAAATCAAACCCTGCTTGGCCGACAAGGGCGCGGCGATCGCCGCCTTCATGACGGAGCCGCCGTTCGCCGGGCGCACGCCCGTGTTCCTGGGCGACGACGTGACCGACGAGGACGGATTCAGGGTGGTCAACGAGTTGGGCGGGATTTCGATCCGCATCGGCGACGGCGCCGCAACATCGGCACGCTACCGGCTGGCCGACGTCGACACCGTGCTCGCCTGGCTTGCGGACCTGCCCGAGCGGCTCGACGCGGCAACCTGTGGAGAGCGCGCATGAGCGGGCTTAGCCTGGCGGTCATCGGCAACTGCAGTATCGCCGCGCTGCTCGACTCGCGGGCGCGACTCGTCTGGTCATGCCTGCCGCGCTTCGACGGCGACCCGGTATTCTGCTCCCTGCTCAACGATCACCGGGATGGCGAAAAAGGCTTCTTCGACATCGAACTCGCGGGCTTCGCCTGGTCGGAGCAAAGCTACCGGGAGAACTCGGCGGTGGTCGAGACCACGCTGTGCGACGAGACCGGTGGGGCCATCGAGGTCACCGACTTCGCGCCGCGCTTCAAGCAGTTCGGCCGGGTGTTCCGACCGATGATGCTGCTGCGTCAGATACGGCCGGTCTCCGGCACGCCGCGCGTGCGCGTTCGCCTGCGCCCGGCTCACGGCTACGGGGCACATCGCCCGGAGACGACGCGCGGCTCCAACCACATCCGCTACGTCATGGCGGAGTACACCTTGCGCCTGACCACGGACGCCCCGGTCAGCTACGTCCTCGACGAGGTTCCCTTCATCCTCGAGCGGCCGCTCACGCTCGTGCTCGGGCCCGACGAGAGCCTGACCCAGCCCGTTGCCGAATCCGGACGGGAGTTCTTCGAGAAGACCGACGACTACTGGCGCGAATGGTGCCGGTCGCTGTCGATCCCGTTCGAATGGCAGGACGCGGTGATCCGCGCCGCGATCACGCTGAAGCTGTGCAACTTCGAGGAAAGCGGCGCCGTGGTCGCGGCCATGACCACGTCGATCCCGGAGGCGCCGCATTCCGAGCGCACCTGGGATTACCGTTACTGCTGGCTGAGGGACGCCTATTTCGTGGTCCACGCGCTCAACCGGCTCGGCGTGACCCGCACAATGGAGGGCTACCTGAACTACATCACAAACGTCGTGGTCGGGGCCGAGAAGGGGTACCTGCAGCCGGTCTATGGCATCACCTTGGAACGCAACCTGGCCGAGCGCGAGGTGGAGAGCCTGATCGGCTACCGCGGCATGGGGCCGGTGCGGATCGGCAACCTGGCGCACGGGCAGGTGCAGAACGACGGTTACGGCAGCGTCGTGCTGGCGTGCGCCCAGTCGTTCTTCGACCAGCGCCTGGCGCGGCGCGGCGAGCTAAGCCTTTTCGAGCGCCTGGAGCGCCTGGGCGACCAGGCGATCGAGCGCTGGAATCAGCCGGACGCGGGCCCCTGGGAGCTGCGCACGCGCGAGCGGGTGCACAGCTACTCGAGCATCATGTGCTGGGCCGCCTGCGACCGCTTGTCGAGGATCGCCGCGCAGCTGCGCCTGCCGGAGCGCGCGGCATTCTGGCGGGATCACGGCGGGCGCATCCGGGCCGAGGTGCTGCGGCAGGCCTGGAGCCCGCAGCTCGAGTGCTTCGTGGAGAGTTTTGGCGGCGAGAATCTCGACGCCAGCCTGCTGCTCATGCCGGAGCTGGGCTTCCTGGACGCGAGCGATGAACGCTTCCGGAAGACCCTGGCGCAGGTCGGGGACCGACTGATGCGCGGCCCGCACGTGTTCCGCTACGAGGCGGGCGATGATCTCGGCCTGCCCGAGACCTCGTTCATCGTCTGTACGTTCTGGTACATCGACGCGCTGGCCGCCGTCGGCCGCGCCGAGGAGGCGCGCGAACTCTTCGCAACCATGCTCGAGGCGCGCAATCCGCTGGGGCTGCTGTCCGAGGACCTGGACCCGGCGACCGGCGAGCTCTGGGGCAACTTTCCCCAGACCTATTCCATGGTCGGGCTCATCAACTCGGCGATGCGCCTGTCGAAGGCTTGGGAGGAAGCGTTTTGAGCCGGCTCGTCGTCGTTTCCAATCGCGTTGCTCCCGTCAAGGGGAAACGCTCGGGCGCCGAAGGGGGCTTGGCGATCGCGGTCATGGCGGCCATGCGCGAGCGCGGCGGAATCTGGTTCGGCTGGAGCGGCAAGATCTACGAGAGCGAGCCCGGCCCGCCGGACATCTTCGGGCTCGGCAAGATGACCTACGCCATCGTCGATCTGTCGCAGCGCGACTACGACGAGTACTACAACGGCTACGCCAATCGGACGCTGTGGCCCCTGTTCCACTACCGCCTGGACCTCACCGAGTTCAGCCGCCGCACCCTGGCCGGCTATCGGCGGGTCAACTCCCTGTTCGCCAGCAAGCTCGTGCCGCTCCTGCAGCCCGACGACCTGATCTGGGTCCACGACTATCATTTCATCCCGCTCGCCGAGGAGCTGCGCCATGCCGGTTGCGCGCAGCGAATCGGCTTCTTCCTCCATATCCCCTGGCCGTCACTCGAGATCCTGCTGGCGCTGCCGAACCACCGGCGGATCGTGCGGGCGCTGTGCGCCTACGACGTGGTCGGATTCCAGACCGACAAGGACCTGCGTGCGTTCACCGACTACATCGAGCTCGAGGCCGGCGGCGATGTGCACGCCGACGGGACGGTCGAGGCGTTCGGCCGCAGACTGCGTGCCGGCGCCTTTCCCATCAGTATCGACACCGATACCGTGGCGCGCTACGCCGAGGAAGCGGCGCAGTCGGCCCAGAACAAGCGCTTGCTCGAAAGCCTGCGCGGGCGCGAGCTCATGATCGGGGTCGATCGCCTCGACTATTCGAAGGGCCTCGTCGCGCGCATGGAGGCGGTCGACCATCTGCTGCGCATCTATCCCGCCAACCGCGGCCGCGTGGTGATCCTGCAGATGGCGCCGCCCTCGCGCGAGGACGTGCCCGAGTACCTGGAAATCCGCCGGCAACTCGGCGCCGTGGTCGGCCGCGTCAACGGCACCTACGCCGAGTTCGACTGGATGCCGATCCGCTATCTCAACAAGGGCCTCCGCCGCCAGACCCTGGCCGGCTTCTACCGCGTCAGCCGGGTCGGCCTGGTCACGCCGCTGCGCGACGGCATGAACCTGGTGGCCAAGGAGTTCGTCGCGGCGCAGGATCGGGAGAATCCGGGGGTCCTGGTGCTGTCCCGCTTCGCCGGCGCGGCGCAGGAGCTGAACGGCGCGCTGATCGTCAACCCCTACGACGTGGAAGGGGTCGCCGAGGCCATGGAGAAGGCCCTCACCATGCCGCTCAAGGAGCGCCGCGAACGGTGGTCGGGCATGTACGACTGGCTGCGCCAATACGACGTGACGGCCTGGCAGCAGAGCTTCGTCGAGGCGCTCAGCGAAGCCCCCGCGCGAGCGGCTGCCTGAGGCCTGCGGCGCCATGCCTGGAACCGATCTGCTCGCCGATATCGGCGGCACCAATGCCCGCTTCGCGCTCGCCACGGCAGGCCGGATCGCGACCGAGGCCCATGTTCCGGTCGCCGACTACTCGGGTCCGGCCGAGGCGCTGCGGGAGTTTCTGGCCGAGAACGCGGCGGCGCCGCGCCGCGCGGCCCTCGCCGTGGCCGGCCCGGTGCGGGACGGAACCGCGCGCCTGACCAACGCGCCGTGGCTCATCAGCGCCAAGGATTTGGAGGGCGCCTTCGGCTTCGAGCCGGTCGTGCTGGTCAACGACTTTGCCGCGCTTGCATGGGCGGTCCCGCGGCTCGGCGCGGCGGACCTGGTCAGGGTGGGTGGCGGCGAGGCGGTGCCGGGCGCGCCGGTGGCTGTGCTTGGCCCCGGAACCGGCCTCGGGATGGCCGCATACCTGCCGGCGGCGGACCAGGTCCTCGTCACCGAGGGCGGACACGCCACCATGGCGCCGGCGGACGAGGGGGACTGCCGGATCCTGGAACCGCTGCGCCGGCGCTTCGGGCATGTCTCGGCCGAGCGCGTGCTCTCCGGCGACGGTCTGGTCAATCTTTACGAGGTGCTCTGCGAGCTTGACGGCCGGCCCGCGATCGCGCGCAGTGCCGCCGGGATCACCCGGGCCGCCCTGGCCGATGGGTCCGCGGCCTGCCTGCGCGCGCTGGAGGTGTTCTGCGCCATGCTGGGGACCGTGGCGGGCAACCTGGCACTGACGCTGGGCGCCCAGGGTGGCGTCTACATTGCAGGCGGCATCGTGCCGCGTTTCGTCGAGTTCCTCGCCGACTCGGCGTTCCGCGAGCGCTTCCAGGCCAAGGGCCGGTTCCGCGACTACCTGGCGGCCATCCCCAGCTGGGTCGTCGTGCATCCGGAGCCGACCTTCCTCGGGCTTATGGCCCTGCTCGACAGGGCCACCGGCGACGCCCGAGCGGACGGTGCGTGCGGGCTCATTCGCGGCGGCGAACGGTGAGGTGGGACGGCAGGCGCGGGGCTCAGCCCGGCAGCGGCCGGGTGCGGCAGGCGCGAGCGGCGCCTCAGACGCGCGGGTCGAGCGCCTCGCGGTCGAACTTCATGGTGCGCCAGTCTTCGCCGGCCGCGATCAGGCAGCTGGTCCCGTTCGGGTTCGACAGGATGATGGTCCAGGTCGTGCCGTCGCCGGTCGACAATACCTCGACAAGGCTGCCGGTGCTGGTCACCCCGATGGCGACGGGCGCTTCCTTGTACTGTTTGGCCAGATGCCCGATGACGTTGGCGCGCCGGGCGCATTGCTGGGATTGCGCAAGGCCGCTGAACGGCCCCAGGAGGAGGGCCGCAGCGATCGACATCGCCGTGATCCAGAGCGGCTTCTTCATCGAATGCGTCTCCACTTGCTCCAGGCCTGCACGAAGGCCGTCGGCCCGGCTCCCCCGAGCCGTTAACCAACGTTGAGCGGAATGCTTAACAATTGGTTAAAAGCCGTTGACAAACCTGAGAGCGCCGCGGCCGTGGCTCGGACTGTAACATGTCTGCAACACTCAGCGCGCCGCTGTCCCCGCTGCGCACGGGAGCCTTTGCCCGCCTCGGCGCCGCGGCACGGCGGTTCCGGCGCGGCCGGCGTTGCTCCGCCCTATTGTCCCTTCTCGTAGGTGCCGAGGAGCTCGGCCTGGGCCAGCACGTGGCCCTGCATGGCGCGCTCGAGCTCGGCTTTCGTCGGCGTGCCGAGGTCGGGCAAGACGGTATCGAGAGCGTACAGCTTGTGGAAGTAGCGGTGCCGGCCGATCGGCGGGCAGGGGCCGCCGTAGCCGGTGCGCTTCCAGTCGTTCAGGCCTTCACCCGTGTCAGCCGGGAGGGCGCCGCCCTCCGGCAGCGCGCTGGCGCTGGCCGGCAGGTTGTACAGCACCCAGTGGACCCAGGTCATCTTCGGCTCCTTCGGGTCCGGCGCATCCGGGTCGTCGACGATGAGCGCGAAGCTCCGTGTGCCCTCGGGCGCGCCCGACCAGGCCAGCGGCGGCGCCGCGTCTTCGCCTTCGCAGGTGTAGCGTCTCGGGATCCCGCCCTCGTGGTCGAAGGCGGACGAGGTGAGCGTGAACGCCATGGCAGAACCTCCCGTTGCAACCGGACCAGCGAGCGCGGCAACGACCGCGCCGAACACAACAGAGGCAGCGCGCCACCGCGCCATGTCCGGCTCCCTGGTTGGTCGGACCCGACCGCTGGAGAGCAGCGGTCGGGCCTTGGTCTGGCCAAACACCCTAACTCATCGTCCGGCGCGAGCCCATGCCAATCGTGTCGCGCGTCCCGGAACCGGCGCGACGGAGCGGACCCATCGGCGCATAGTCCTCATGCTCGGGCGGACGTCATAAGTTGTTTGAAAATGCTGAAAAGAAACTTATAAATATGTAAAGCTACGCATTATGTCGAAGATCCAGGGGGCAGAATGGGACAGTCCGTTTGCGCTGAATTCATGGGGCACCGCATTTACCACTATCGCTGGGCGGCCCGGCGCTACCGCGACGACGCGAGCGAACAGCTCTATCACGCCGAGGAAGCGCGGCAGACCGAGGATCTCGCGATGGAGCGGCTGCATCACGAGTGCGCGGCGAGCGCGGCGCGAGTGGCGCAGGTCTTCGATCGCGAGGCCGAAGAGCTGGAGCAGGGCTGCAAGGCCGGCCCTCGCGAGTAGGCCGGGCAGACGGTCCCGGCGAGGCGGGCGCCGTGGCCCCGTCCTGACGGCGGGGTCGGGGGCGGTTCAGGCAATCACCGGCAGCTCCGGCGGGGCGCGGCGCGTCAGCAATTCGGCGCCCGCCTCGGTGATCACGACGTTCTCCTCGTGCACCATGAGCTTGCCCGGCGCGAACTCCATGCCGGGCTCGAGGGTGATCACCATGCCGGGCTGCAGCGGCGTGTCGTCGCCGGGCCGGTGCGAGGGCGCTTCGGTCAACTGCATGCCGAGGCCATGACCAAGCCGGCCGACGCTTTCGCTGAGCGCGCCGCCCGCTTCGAGGATCGCCCACATCGTGGACCACAGCTCCGAGGTCGTGGCGCCCGGCCTGGCCGCCTCGAGGCCGGCCTGTGTCGCGCGATAGACCACGGCGTAGGCGCGCCTGGCCTCCTCCGCCGGCGGGCCGAAGGCGAAGTTGCGGTCGAAGTCGCAGAAGTAGCCGTCGTAGGTCGTGCCGGTATCGATGATGAGCACGTCGCCGCGGCTCAAGACCCGGTCGGTGGGCCCCATGATGATGTTGTCGTACCCGCCCGGCCCCGAGGCCGCGATGAGATACGGCGAGTCGTCGGCGCCGCGCCCCAGCAGGTCGAGCCGCAGCTTGCGGCAGACCTCGCGCTCGCTGTCACCGAGGCGAGCCTGCGCCGGCAGCGTCTCGAAGGCCATCGAGGTCACCTGGCAGACGTAGCGGATCTTCGCGATCTCGGCCGCCGACTTGACGTTCCTGAGGCGGCGCAGGATGGCGCTGGAGTCGGCGATCTCGAGCGGCCGCAGGCGCTCGACCAGCCTTCGGAAGTCGCCCGCCGGCATCCTCAGGTGCGTCTCGTGACCGAGCGTGACGCCGATCCGGCCGAAGCGCGAGGCCTGCTCGCGCAGCGTTGCGGCAAGGAGCGAGACCCCGTCGTCCTCGGGCCGCGGCGCCGCCCACGTGCGCACGTCCTCGACCCAGGTCTCCTTCATGCCCGCCGCGCCGATCTCGGGAATGACCGCGATCGGCCGGCCCTCGCGCGGCACGACCAGGAACCACGGCCGCGTCGGGCTGACCCAGAACTGGGTCTGGAAGCCGGAGAAGTAGCGCACGTGCGGCTCGGTGGTGAGCAGCAGGGCGTCGAGTTCCTGCGCCGCCATCAGGCGCTGGGCCCGCGCGGTGCGTTCCTCGAACTCGGGCTGCGCAAAGCCCCGCCGCGGCGGCGCGGGCGCCTGGTCATCCGTCATGGACATCTGTCTTGGACGTGTCAGCCTCCCAGCGCCGCAGTTTGCGGCGCAACGGCCGAGGGGTCCAGGGATGATCGGCGCCCGAGGGGTCGGGCCGGGCCTGACGAGCGCGCAGCGTGGCCAGCGCGAACGCGCCGCGCCCGACTCGACGCACGCGCACAGACGGCCGCGCCTTGCGCCCGCGCCGTGCACAGGAGATCGGGAACCGCAGGGTTTGGCTGGGGGACCAGGATTCGAACCAGGGCTGCTCGGTCCAGAGCCGAGAGTTCTACCGCTAAACTATCCCCCAAGCGGCATGCACAGGGACCGGCTGCCAAAGGCGCGGAGGCCGCCCCCGGCCGGGCCGCTGCGTGTGCCTATGTAGTCCGAGCGTGCCGCCCGTTTCAACTGGATTCGCTCGAAAAAAACCCTTTGCCGGTGCCGGAAAGCGCGGCCTTGGGCTGGCGCGCCGGCGGCGAATGCGTCTATCATTATGGAAAGATTGAATCACCACGGAGCTCCGCGGGCAAGCGGGGCCGAGCGGACAGGAGAGGGTCTCGAGTGAGCGGCCTGGCGCCTTCGCGCAGCGTCGACGCCCGCCCGTCGGCGGATCCGCCCGCGCAGGCGCGCGAGGTCTACGCCGCCCTCGACCTGGGTACCAACAACTGCCGCCTGCTGGTCGCCCGCCCGCCGGCCGACGGCTTCCGCGTGATCGACGCCTTCTCGCGCATCGTGCGCCTCGGCGAGGGCCTGGGCGCCACCGGCCGCCTGTCCGAGCCGGCCATGGCTCGCACGCTCGACGCGCTCAGGGTGTGCGCCGCCAAGATGCGCCGGCGCGGCGTGACCTGGGCCCGCTCGGTGGCCACCGAGGCGTGCCGGCGGGCCGGCAACTGCGACACATTCCTCGCCCGGGTCAAGCACGAGACCGGGATCGAGCTGGAGATCATCTCCCACGACGAGGAGGCGAACCTGGCGATCTACGGCTGCGCCCCGTTGCTCGACCGCGAGGTCTCGCACGCGCTCATCTTCGACATCGGCGGCGGCAGCACCGAACTCGGCTGGATGCGGGTGCCGCACGGGCCGGCCTCGCGCGCCCGCGTGGCCGAACCGCAGCCGCGCGGCTGGCACTCCGTCCCCATCGGCGTGGTGACGCTGACTGAGCGCCACGGCGGGCGCCAGGTGAGCCCGCGCGTCTACGAGACCATGATCGAGGAGGTGCGGCGGGCGATCGCCCCCTTCGAGGCCGAGCATCGGCTGAGCGCGCTGGTCGAGCACGGCCGGCTCCAGATGCTCGGCACCTCGGGCACGGTGACCACGCTATGCGGCGTGCACCAGCGCCTGCCGCGCTATGAGCGGGCGCGGGTCGACGGCTGCTATCTCGACTTCGAGACCGTGCGCCGCCTCAGCCGGCGCATCGCCGCGATGAGCTACGAAACCCGCCTCGGCCATCCCTGCATCGGGCCCGAGCGCGCCGACCTGGTGATCGCCGGCTGCGCCATCCTCGAGGCGTTGTGCGGCACCTGGCCGGTCGGGCGGCTGCGCGTCGCCGACCGCGGCCTGCGCGAGGGCATCCTGTTCATGCTCATGCGCGGCGTGCACGAGGCGGGCGCCGGCCTGTCCGGCCGCCCCGGCCTGGCATGAGCGGCTCCGGGCGCGGGCGGCGGCACGCGGGCGGCGGACGGGGCAAGGCCAGCGGGCCGGGGGCATCGGGGCGCGGCAAGACGCGCCGCATGAAGAGCGCCAAGGGGCGCTCGCTCTCCTCCGCGCGCTGGCTCGAGCGTCAGCTCGCCGATCCTTACGTCGCCGAGGCCAGGGCGCGCGGCTACCGCTCGCGCGCCGCCTTCAAGCTGCTGCAGATGGACGACCGGTTCCGTTTCCTGAGCCGCGGCGCGCGGGTCGCGGACCTGGGGGCGGCGCCGGGCGGCTGGGTTCAGGTGGCGCTCGAGCGCTGCGGACCCAAGGGCCGCGTGGTGGCGCTCGACCTTGTGGAGATGGCGCCGCTCGAGGGCGCCGAGATCCTGACCGGGGACTTCCGCGAGGCGCGTGTGCAGGAGCGCGCCCGCGCGGCGCTCGGCGGGCCGGCGGACGTGGTGCTCTCCGACATGGCGCCGCCGGCGAGCGGCCATGCCCGGAGCGACCACCTACGCGTCATGGCCTTGGCCGAGGCCGCCTTCGGCTTTGCCGAGGAGGCGCTTAGGCCGGGCGGCACTTTGGTGGTCAAGGGTCTCCAGGGCGGCACCGAGGGCGAGTTGCTGAGCCGCCTGAAGCGCGCCTTCGCCAAGGTGCGTCACGTCAAGCCGAAGGCGAGCCGGCCCGATTCGGCCGAGCTCTATCTGGTGGCGACCGGGTTCCGCGGCGGCGCCGGCAGGGCGCGCTGAGGGCGGCTCCAACGCTCCGCGAGTCGCCCGCGTCGGGAGTCGCAATCCGCTTGGCATTGCGGGTGCAATGTGTATGATGCGGCGCCATTCACCAGCCAGGGGAGCGGGATGGAGATCCGCGAGGGCTTGACGTTCGACGACGTTCTGCTGGAGCCTGCGGAGTCCGCCATTCTGCCCGATCAGGTCGACACCCGAACCCGCGTCACGCCGAGCATCGAGCTGGGCATCCCGCTGATGTCTTCGGCCATGGATACGGTGACCGAAAGCCGCCTGGCCATCGTCATGGCCCAGGCCGGCGGCATCGGCGTGGTCCACAAGAACCTCGATGTCGGCAAGCAGGCCGACCAGGTGCGCGCGGTCAAGAAGTTCGAGAGCGGCATGGTGATCAACCCGGTCACCATCCATCCCGAGCAGCCGCTGGCCGACGCGCTCGAGCTGATGGCGCGCCACAGCATCTCGGGCATCCCGGTGGTCGAGCGCGGCACCGGCAAGCTGGTCGGCATCCTGACCAACCGCGACGTGCGCTTCGCCGAGAACACCCGGCAACCGGTCAGCGAGCTGATGACCCGCGAGGGGCTGGTGACGGTGCGCGAGGGCGTCGCCGCGGACGAGGCCAAGCGGCTGCTGCACCAGCACCGGATCGAGAAGCTCCTGGTGGTCGACGACCGGTACCGCTGCATCGGGCTGATCACGGTCAAGGACATCGAGAAGGCGCAGGCCTTCCCGCACGCCTGCAAGGACGAGCAGGGGCGCCTGCGCGTGGCCGCGGCGACCGGGGTCGGCAAGGACGGCCTGGAGCGCGCCGAGGCGCTGCTCGAGGCCGAGGTCGACGTGATCGTGGTCGATACCGCGCACGGCCACTCCAAGGGCGTGCTGCAGGCGGTCGGGGACATCAAGCGCCTGTCCAACAAGGCCCAGGTCGTGGCCGGCAACGTGGCGACCGCGGCCGGCGCCAAGGCGTTGATGGACGCCGGCGCGGACGCCATCAAGGTCGGCATCGGGCCGGGCTCGATCTGCACCACGCGCGTGGTGGCCGGCGTGGGCGTGCCGCAGTTCACCGCCCTGATGAACGCGGTCGAGATTTGCCGCGAGTCCGGCACGCCGGTGGTCGCGGACGGCGGCATCAAGTACTCCGGCGACGTGGCCAAGGCGGTGGCGGCCGGCGCCGACTGCGTCATGGTCGGCTCGCTGCTGGCCGGCACCGAGGAGAGCCCGGGCGAGGTGTTCCTCTACCAGGGGCGCTCCTACAAGGCCTATCGCGGCATGGGCTCGATCGGCGCGATGGCGCGCGGCTCGGCGGACCGCTATTTCCAGGAGGAGATCGCCAATCAGCTCAAGCTGGTGCCCGAGGGCGTCGAGGGCCGGGTGCCCTACAAGGGTCCGGCGCGCACGGTCATCCACCAGCTGGTCGGCGGCCTGCGCGCGGCCATGGGCTACACCGGCAACGGCACCATCGCCGACATGCAGCGCAACTGCCGCTTCCTTCGGGTCACCGGCGCGGGGTACCGCGAGAGCCATGTCCACGACGTTTCGATCACCCGCGAGGCGCCGAACTACCGACCCGACATGTAGGGGGCGGCGGGCTGGCCGCGCCGCCGCTCCGGCAGTCTCCTGCGCCGAGCCGTGGTCCCGGCCGCACGGGGCCGTTCCCCTTCGCCTGAGCCCATGACCCCCGCCGCGCGCATCGAGGCCGCCATCGAGCTGCTCGCCCGGATCGAGGCCGAGGTCGCGCCGGCCGAGCGGGTCATGGCGCACTACATGCGGGCGCGGCGCTACGTCGGGGCCAAGGACCGGCGCGGGATCGGCGACCTGGTCTACCGGGTGCTGCGCGCCCGAGCGCGCCTCGACTGGTGGCTCGAGCGCGCCGGTCCGGGCCCGGGCGACGGGCTGGTCCGGCCGCGCCGCTCGGTGCTCGCGGCGCTCATGCTGATCGAGGGATGCGCGGCCGATGAGCTGAGCGACCTGTTCGACGGCGGGACCTATCATCCGGCGCCGCTCGACGCGGGCGAACGGGCGCTCGTCGAGCAACTGGCCGGCGGGCGCCCGGACCACCCGGAGCAGCCGCCCTGGGTGCGCGGAGAATGCCCGCAGTGGCTGTTTCCCGAGCTCGAGGCGGCCTTCGGATCGGATACGCAGGCCGAGTTGGCCGCGTTGCTGCGCGAGGCGCCGCTCGACCTGCGGGTCAATGGCTTGAAGGGCGAGCGGGCGGCGGCGCGGGCGGCGCTCGCCGAGGAGGGGATCGCGGCCGAGGCGACGCCGCTTTCGCCGCTGGGGCTGCGGGTCGCCGGGCATCCCTCCGTCATCGCCAGCCGCGCCTACAAATGCGGCCTGGTGGAGATCCAGGACGAGGGTTCGCAGGTCGTCGCACTCATCACCAATGCGCGCCCCGGCATGGCGGTGGCCGACGTGTGCGCCGGTGCCGGCGGCAAGACGCTGGCGCTCGCCGCGGCCATGGGCAACAAGGGCCGCCTGTTCGCGCTCGATGTGGATCAGCGCCGGCTCGACCGCGCGGCCAGGCGGCTCAAGCGCGCCGGTGTGCGCATCGTGACCCGACACCGCTTGAGCGGCGAGTCCTGGCTCGAGCGCAGGGCCGGCTCGTTCGACCGGGTGCTGGTCGATGCGCCCTGTTCCGGGACCGGCGCCTGGCGCCGCCAGCCCGATGCCCGCTGGCGCCTCTCGCCCGGCAAGCTCGAGGACTACCGCGCGGCACAGGACCGGATCCTGGCCCGGGCCGCGCCGCTGGTTGCCGGCGCCGGGCGCCTGGTCTATGCCAGCTGCTCGCTCCTGCCCTCGGAAAACGAAGCGCGGGTCGCGGCCTTTCTCGAGACCCGTGCCGACTTTTCGCTTCTCTCCGCCGAGGCGATGTGGGCCGAGAGCATCGGCGAACTGCCGGTGCTCGCCTCGCCCTTCCGCGGGCCCTATCTGCGCCTGAGCCCGGCGCGCCACGGCACGGACGGCTTCTTCGCCGCCGTGCTCAAGCGGCGCAGGCGGACATGACGGCGCAGGTCACCGTGCGCGCCGCGCGTCCGGCGGATGCCGCGCCGATCGCGCGCGTCCATGTCGAGACCTGGCGCACCACCTATGCCGGCATCTTGCCCGACGCCTACCTGGTGCGCATGACCGAAACCGAGCAGGTGCGCCAGTGGGACGCCTTGATCCGGCACCTGACGCGGCCCGAGGCGGTCGTGGTCGCCGAGGCCGTCGGCGTGCCGGGCGGGCGCATCGTCGGCTTTTCCAGCTGCGGGCGGGCGCGCGGCCGGCCGTGCTGTGGCGAGGTCTACACGCTCTATGTCGCGCCCGACTGGCAGGGCCGCGGCATCGGCCGCCGGCTGCTGCACCGGATGCTGGCCGCGCTTCACGCCGGCGGCCTGCACGAGGCGCTCGTTTGGGTGCTGAGCGACAACCCGGCACGGTTCTTCTACGAGGCCATGGGCGGCCGTCGTGCCGCCGAGCGGCGCGAGCCGTTTGCCGGCATCGCACTCGAGGAGGCCGCTTACGTCTGGCCGGATCTGGCGCGCTGGCTGGCCGAGCAGGGCGGGGGCGCTTCGCCCTGAGCGCTTGCCGGCTGCGCCCGGTTCCGGTTTCCCTGTTTTTCCCTGCTGAACAGGGAATATATGGCCTGCTCCCGGTCTGGAAGA
>JABAHQ010000242.1_pt2 | contig 17707 bp, 13 predicted proteins | sample 7062091 | NCBI WGS metagenome assembly JABAHQ01 (sample SAMN14534359, study PRJNA622989) | marine sediment metagenome | biome: marine biome [ENVO:00000428]; feature: marine pelagic biome [ENVO:01000023]; material: deep marine sediment [ENVO:00002113] | place: India: Gulf of Kutch | collected...
CGAAGGAAGGAACGAGGGGGGGGGAACCGCGTCCGCCAGGGCGAACATGGCCCCGAATACGTCATCGCCTGGGGAGACGAAACCGAACACGGGCGTGATATTGTTATCACCAAGGTGGACATCGACAACCTGATGCGGGCTAAGGGCGCCATCTACGCCGGTTTCACCGTCCTGGCCCAAAGTGTCGGGGTGGAGCTGGCTATGGTCGACCGCATCCTCATCGGCGGAGCCTTTGGTCAATATATCAACGTCGAAAAAGCCATCCAAATCGGCCTCCTGCCTGACCTGCCCTGGGAGAAATTCCACTTCCTGGGCAATACTGCCTTACAAGGCTCGTTGTTAGCGCTGCTCAATCGTAACTATCGCCAGCAGGTGGCCGAGACGGCGGCGAAAATGACTTACCTGGAACTTTCGGCCGATAATACGTTTTACGATCAATTCACCTCAGCCCTATTTTTACCGCACACCGATATAGAACAGTTCCCTTCGGTCGCCCAAATTATGCAGAATGTGAGGTCACCCGTCGGTGCTAAATAATTAAGGGGACATGGATTCATGAATTTAACCGGCTTACATATTTTACTAACTTACAAATGCAACTACGAATGTGATCACTGTTTTGTCTGGGGCAGCCCCTGGCAGAGCGGGGTCTTCACCCTGGCCCAATTGGAGGATGTCTACCAACAGGCCCTTGAGTTGGGGACCATTCAAGAAATTTATTTTGAAGGGGGAGAGGCTTTTCTCTACTATTCCATCCTGGTCAAAGCGGTGGGTCGGGCCAAAGCCCTGGGTTTCTGGGTTGGCATCGTCAGCAACAACTACTGGGCCACCAATTTTGAAGATGCCCTGGCCTGGTTGACGCCGCTGGCTGAGGCGGGTCTGGATAGGATTGATCTTTCGAGCGACCTTTTCCACGGTGAAGCGATGGAGACCTCCGAATCGCGCCATGGCCTGGCCGCCGCCAGCCAACTTGGCCTGGCTGCCGGCGCCATCACCATTGATCCGCCGACCGGCTATCGCGATCCCAGCCAATTCGAACCGGGCATGCCGGTTACGAGCGGGGGGGTTATGTATCGTGGTCGGGCCGCCGAAGCGCTGGTCGAGGGGTTGCCGCGCCAGCCCTGGCAGTCCTTCACCACCTGTCCCTATGAGGCTCTGGCCGATCCCGGCCGCATTCATCTGGATCCCTTTGGCAATCTGCATCTTTGCCAGGGGTTAACGATGGGCAACCTGTTCGAACAGCCCCTCAAGCAGATCGTGCGTGATTACCAGCCGGAGGAGCATCCTATTGTCGGCCCACTTCTGGAAGGTGGGCCAGCCCGGTTGGCCCGGCACTACGACCTTGACCATGAACCGGGCTACGTTGATGCTTGCCATCTCTGCTACACCGCCCGGCAAGCGCTGCGTGCTCGCTTTCCCGAGATACTTGGCCCGGATCAAATGTACGGGGTGTCTTAACCAAAAGAAAGAGATGAAACGATGACCACAACAATTGCTGTCGCCGGCAAAGGCGGCACCGGAAAAACAACAGTCTGTGCTATGATTATCCGCTATCTAACCCGGCAGGGTTTTAGCCCCGTGCTGGCCATCGACGCGGACCCCAGTAGCAACTTAAATCTGGTCCTGGGTCTCCCGCTGGACGAAGAAGAGACAGTCGGCCATATTCGCGAAGAGATGTTGACCCAGATTCAGACCGATAGTAGCGCCGGGGTCATGGCCGGCAGTTTGGTCAATGGCCTGACCAAGCATGATTATTTCGATTACCACATCCGTTCCATCATGGTCGAAGGGGATGACGTAGACTTGTTGGCTATGGGTCGTCCCGAAGGCCCCGGCTGCTACTGTCCCGCCAACAACGCTTTGCGGCTGGTGGTTGACCGCATAAGTACGCAGTATCCCTTTGTGGTGATGGACAATGAAGCCGGCCTGGAACATCTCAGCCGGCGCACCACCCATAACGTCGAACATCTGCTCATTGTCACCGACCCCAGCCAGCGGGGCGTTGTCGCCGCCCGTCGCGCGGCCGAGGTGGTGACAGAATTAAATATTGAGATTGCTCAAATACACCTTATTCTCAATCGCCTGACTGATCGCCAAATTCCCTCTTCCCTCAAATCCTTCATCGATTCTATCGATGTCCCCCTCTTAGGGGTCATCCCAGAAGATGAAATGTTGCGGGAATTTGAATTTAGCGGACGTCCCCTGGTCGAATTGGGTGATGAGTCGCCGGTGTATCAGGCTGTCGCGGAAATGATGGCCCAAATTTTAGCCCTACAAGTTGCTTGATAATTAATGAAAAATGAAAAATGAAAAATGAAATCATAAAGCATGAAAATTATCAATTCTTCATTCTTCATTCTTAATTACACAAGGAGGATATAAATGAAAATTATCGGTGAAAACATCCACATCATCTCACCGCGGGTCAAGGAGGCCGTCGCTCAGCGCGACCTTAAATTCTTTCAAGATCTGGCTATGAGTCAGGTCGAAGCGGGGGCAGATGCCCTGGATCTGAATATTGGCCCTCAAAAAAAAGCGGGCCATGAAATTATGCCCTGGCTGGTAAAAGGTATCCAGGAGGTGGTTGATGTGCCCCTCTCGCTCGATACCACCAACCTGGCTGCCATCGAAGCGGGGCTCAAGGTGGCCAAAAGTCAGTGCATCATCAACTCTGTTTCAGCCGAGGAGGAACGGCTGGACAAAGTTCCTCCCCTGGCTAAGGAATACAACGCCCAGCTTATCGCCCTCACCATGGCCAAAGGTGGCATCCCGGTCAGTGCCGAGGAGCGGGTCAACATCGCCTTGGAAAAACTCATCCCCCGGGCTATGGAACTCGACATCGCTATGGAGGACCTGCTGATTGATCCTCTCGTGTTAACAGTAAGTGGCTGCCAGGAATATTGTCCTGAATGCATCGAAGCCATCCGCATCCTAAAGGTGGCTGGTGATCCACCTCCCATGACCAACACCGGCCTGAGCAACGTGTCAAACGCCGTGCCTGCCAACATGCGGCCACTCATCAATCGCACCTACTGTGTCATGCTGATGGCCGCAGGCGTGGACTACACGATCGCTAACCCGCTGGACACAGAACTCAAGGACTTTATCCGCATCGTTAACGAACGGGATGATAGCACCAGCGTCGGCAAATTGATTCTCACGCTCTACGACAAGACGATGGCCTCGGAGAAACTGACTGCCGAGGATGTGGATATGAGCGATCCCGAACAGGTCACTATCTTTAAAACCGCGCAAATCCTCTACAACGACATCATCTACACCGATTCGTATTTGCGGGTTTAGATTCCATCCCTCCTTGTTCCGAGTTTCGGATTCTGAGTTCCGAGTTTTAGGTTTCGGGTTCCGAGTTCTCTGAATACTGAACTAGGAATCCTGAACTGAGAACTCAGAACTCATTAAATGCTAAGGAGTAAAAAATGTTAAAAGATCAAAAACAGTTCAATGTCGAAGAATTGTTGGCCAAAGCTCAAAAACCTTCAGCCGATGCGATGCAACTACACCCTTTTTATCGAGGTAAAATAGAGACCGCCTTAAAGTGTTGCATTCGCGACGTCGACGACTTCTCCATCTGGTATACGCCCGGCGTCGCCGCCCCCTGCCGCGATATCGAAGACAACCCGGATCGGGTTTATGACTACACCAGCAAGTGGAACACCATAGCCATCGTTAGCGATGGCACCCGCGTCTTAGGGTTGGGTGACATTGGCCCCAAAGCGGCTATGCCGGTCATGGAAGGTAAGGCCCTGCTTTATAAATATCTGGGTGGCGTCGACGCGGTGCCCATTTGCCTGAATACCAAAGATCCCGACAAGATCATCGAAGCCGTCCTCCTGCTTCAACCCTCCTTTGGTGGGGTGAATCTGGAAGACCTCTCCCAACCTAAATGCTTCCGCATCCTGGACACCCTACGGGCTGAAGCCGAGATCCCTGTCTGGCACGACGATCAGCAAGGGACGGCCACCGTCACCCTGGCCGGGCTGATGAACGCCCTCAAGGTCGTCGGCAAGAAAAAAGAGGAGGTACGGGCGGTCTTTGTCGGTAGTGGGGCCAGCAACGTCGCCTGCTCTCGCCTGATCTTCAACTGGGGCATTGACCCGGCCAAAGCCATGATGGTTGATAGCAAGGGCATTCTGGGGATGCATCGGGATGATCTGGCCTTGCGTAAGCATGAGTATGTCGATAAATGGCGTCTCTGCCAGACCACTAACGCTGAAGGACGTGAGGGGGGCACCCCTGAAGCGCTGGAGGGGGCCGATGTCGTCATTGCCCTGTCCAAGCCTGGACCTGGCACCCTGTTACCCGAATGGATCGAACGGATGGCCAAAAATGCCATCGTCTTCGCCTGTGCTAACCCCGTGCCGGAGATCTGGCCCTGGGAAGCCAAAGAGGCCGGCGCTGCCATCGTAGCGACCGGGCGCTCCGATTTCCCCAATCAAGTCAACAACTCCCTGGGCTTCCCCGGCATCTTCCGGGGCGCCTTCGATGTCCGGGCTTCGACCATCACCGACGAGATGTGCTTTGCCGCCGCCGAGGCGCTGGCCAAACAAGTCGGTGATAAACTTGGCCCCGAGCACATCCTGCCGACCATGGAGGATTGGCGTGTCTTCGCCTACGAAGCAGCGGCGGTTGGTCGTAAAGCCATCGAGCAAAATGTGGCCCGCTTGACCATGTCTTACGATGAACTATTCACCAACGCCACCCGCATGATCAGACGCTCTCATGAGCTGACCCAGATGATGATGGAGCAAGAATTCATCGCCAAATGTCCGCTCGAATAGTTGGTCAGTTATCAGCCTATCTTTTACCCCGGAGGGCATCTCCGAGAGTTTAGAGTTCGAAGTTCGGAGTTCAGAGTTCAACTTGAAATCAGAAACTCTGAACTCTAAACTGGGAACTGGGAACTGATAACTCTAAAAGGAGTCTAGGAGGTAGAAAATGTACGATCTAATCATCGTCGGTGGTGGGCCAGCGGGTTTGACCGCGGCCGTCTATGCCATCCGCAAACGTTTGGATGTCTTACTGGTGAGTGAGGATCTCGGAGGTAAAACCAATTATCACATGGTTCTACCTGGCATGGAGACACATCAAATCATTCGCGGGGTTGAGGTTGTTGACCGCTTCCGCCGCGAGTTATCCTACCTTGATTTTACCGTGCGCTCGGAAAAGGCGCAGACCCTCGAAAAGAAAGACGACCTTTTCACCATCAAAACAGCCGGCGGGGCTGAGCTGATGGCTAAAAGCGTTATTTTAGCCACCGGGTCACGGGTGAAACACTTGAATGTGCCCGGTGAAGAAGGATATATGGGCCGGGGATTGAGTTACTCAGCCATTAGTCACGCCCCGCTCTTTATCGGCAAGCACACCACCGTCATTGGCGATGGTAAATTGGCCCTCCGGGCCGTGGCCGAGTTGGCCCAGGTATCTAATACCGTCCATCTGGTTGCGCCGACGCATGGCACCCTGGATATGCCTATGGCCAAGAGGCTGATGACCGATAAAATGAAGGTCGTTGTCCTGGAAGGCTATAAAGTCAAAGCCATTGAGGGCAATGGCTTCGCCGATAAGGTTGTATTGGAGACGCCGGAAGGCAAGGAGGCCGAAATAGGGACCGATGGCATCTTTGTCGAATTGGGACTCATTCCCAATTCGGAATTGGTTAAAGAACTGGTCGATTTAGACGATCAGGGACGTGTCATTGTAGATAACCGCAACCGGACCAACTGCCCCGGCTTGTTTGCCGCCGGAGACGTCACCGATGCTTTCGCCGAGCAGGTGCTAATCGCCGTGGGCGAGGGAGCCAAAGCCGGCCTGAGTGCCTATGAATATCTGCTGTCCAAATTTTGAGGGTAAGGACTGTGCTTGTTAAAGATCGAATGACCCCTCAACCCTTGATTCTGGTGACGCCCGATACGCCCATCACCGAGGCCCAACGGCTAATGCAAGAGCACAACATCCAACACCTGCCGGTCGTCGCCGACCATCAAAATCTGGTGGGTCTGCTGACCCGGGAGACCATGCTCCAGGCTGTTCCCTGGTCGGCCGCCTCCTTGAGTGCCCTGGAGACCCAATATATTCTCTCGAGGGTCAAGGTCGGCAAAATAATGATCCGCGAGGTGATCACCGTCAGCGAAGATATGGCGGCGGAGGAGGCGGCCCGCATCATGGTTGACCACAAAATCGGCTGTCTGCCGGTGTTGCGCGAGGGGGATCTGGTCGGCATCATCACCGATATTGACCTCCTCGCCACCACTATGGAGATGCTCGGCGCCCGGCAGCTTGGGCTGCGTCTCTCGGTAACAGTCCCCAACCAGCCGGGCGAAATGGCCCGGCTCTCCGCCGCTATCGCCGGTATCGGCGGCAACTTGACCGCCTTTGGCTCCTGGGAAGTGGAGCACGCCCAAGAGCGATTGGGGGTTGTTTTGAAAGTAGACCGGGTTTCTAAAGCGCAATTGCTGGCTACGGTGGAAAAGCTGGCAGACATAGAAATTCTGGATGTCCGCGAAATGATATCTTAAAAAAGTGGACAGTAGACGGTAAACAGGAAAACTCCATATCCCCGTCTATTGTCTACCGTCTACCGACTTACGGGACATCTGACACCAGAGGAAGTATAAGTATGCTTAAATCGTCCCTACAGGACCTTCGACAAGTCGCAAAAGTTTCCGGCAATGGTGACACGAATGGGGTCGCCAACCGGATTATGGTTGTTGGCGGGGGCGTCGGTGGCATGCGAGCCGCCATTGACCTGGCCGAGGCCGGTCTACGGGTCATCCTGGTTGAAACGACACCAGCCCTGGGTGGACGTGTGGCCCAGTTGGGCTTTATGTTTCCCACCCATGACTGCGTGCTCTGCCGGGGCACGTCAGATCACGGTTACGGTTGTACGCGTCCGGCCATCTCACCCGCCTTCCTGGACCACAACTTGCACCCCAACATCGAACTACTGACCAATACCCAAATCGTCGCTGCTGAAGGACAGGCGGGTGATTTTACCGTTCACCTGCGCCAGTATCCCCGTTACGTCAAAGCGGATCGTTGCCTCAACTGCGGCTTGTGTGCTGTGGCCTGCCCGGTTGAGCTGCCTAGCGGATTTCAAATGGGGCTATCCCAACGCAAGGCCATCTATAAGCCCGCGCCTCGGGCCATCCCCGACGCTTATGTGATTGATAAGGGGCCTTATTGTGAGGATTGTGGCCTTTGTGTAGACGTTTGTCCCACCCAGGCCATCGATCTTGACGAAGAACCAAGCGATAAAACGATTCGCGTGGGAGCCATCATTTTGGCCATTGGCTACAGTCTGACCGAACTCGATCAATACGAAGAATATGGCTGGGGACGTTATCCCAATGTGGTGCATAGCATGCAGTATGAACGTCTGGCCAGCCGGTCGGGACCTACAGAAGGTGTTGTCGTCCGTCCCTCCGACGCTCAGATGCCCCAACGTATCGCCTGGTTGCAATGTGTTGGCTCGCGTGATCAAAAATACCCTTACTGCTCGTCCATCTGTTGTATGTACGCCACCAAAGAAGCCATGCTGGCTAAGCAACGCCTGCCCAACGTGGAATGCCGTATCTTCATGATGGACGAGCGCGCCTTTAACAAGGAATTTAACGCCTACTACGAACAGTCCAAAAAGACGTTTGGCGTAGAATACGTCCGCTGCCGGGTCTCATCGATCAAAGAAGATCCCGAGACGAATGATCTCCTCTTGCGTTATATACAGCCCGATGGCCAGACCGTTGACGAACGCTTCAATATGGTGGTGTTATCAGTGGGCACTCAACCGCCGGCCCAGGCCAAAAACCTCGCCGAAGCGTTGAGTATCGAACTCAACCCCTATGGCTTTTGCCAAACGGATAAGTTCACCCCGCTGCAAACCAGCCAGCCGGGGGTTTACGTCTGTGGAGCCTTCCAGTCGCCCAAGGAGATCGCTGAAACGATCATCGATGCAGCCGGGGCGGCCGGCGACGTGATGCGGTTGATGCGGGCGAATCTGGGTAAGGGGGAATCGAGCCGTGAATATCCGTTTATCTCAGCCCCCCCCTCCATCCCCCCCAATGGGAAGGAAAAAAGGGGGGGCTTTGGCCAGGAGCGCGACGTATCAGGTCAGCCACCCAGGGTGGGCGTCTTCATCTGCGACTGTCACCCTAGCATCGACAGCGTGGTAGATACAACTGCGCTTGTTAGCTATACGTCCAACCTGCCTGATGTGGTTCACGCCGCCCGGCTTGGCTACGGCTGCTTCGCCGAAGGGCAGTTTCAAATGCGAGAAGCCATCGAACAATATGGGCTGAATCGGGTGGTCGTCGCCGGCTGTAGCCATCGCACCCACGAATCGCTTTTTCAACGAACGGCCCATCAGGCTGGCCTGAACCCTTACCTGCTGGAAATGATCAATATTCGCGAGCATTGCGCCTGGGTACACAGTGCCTATCCTCGGGCAGCCACCCACAAAGCGATGGCCCTGTTACGGGGCGGTGTCAACCGGGCCCGCCTGATGGCCCCTGTTCACAAGCCGTCGCTCAACCCGGCCCGCCGGGCCCTGGTCATCGGCGGGGGGGTAGCCGGCATGACCGCTGCCCTCTCCATCGCCGACAGCGGCTATGATGTGGTGCTGGTGGAACGATCAGCCGAGTTAGGGGGCAATCTACGTCACGTTTATTATGTAAGTGAAGGCGAGAATCCTCAACGGCTGCTGCGGGACCTGGTGAATCGGGTACGCGGCCATGAGCGGATCACAGTCTTCACCCGCAGCCAGGTGATTGAACATACCGGCTCGGTTGGCCAATTCCAGACAGTCATTCGCACCCAACTACAAGAGGGGCTCTATCCGCTGGAACACGATCAAATAGCGCCCGAAGATTCTCGCGTGGAACATGGTGTCACCATCGTAGCCACCGGCGGCGAGGAATGGCGAGGAGACGTCTACCAGTTGAGCCATAGTGAGCAGGTCATCACCGCGCTCGAACTGGAAGATCGCCTTGCTCACCGGCCCGAGACCATCGCCGAGATGAATCATATCGTCATGATCCAATGTGTACGTTCGCCTCAGGCGCCGGACTATTGCAGTCGCATTTGTTGTACTAACACGATGAAAAACGCCATTCGCATCAAGTTGCTCAACCCGAACTGCCGGGTGACCATCCTCTATAAGGACATTATCACCTATGGCTTTCGTGAGCAGTACTACACCGAGGCCCGCCGGCGCGGTGTGGTCTTTATCCGCTACGATGACGCCACCAGACCGGTGGTTTCTGTCCTCCCCTCNNTCCGTCCTCCCCCCCTTTGGGGGGGATCGAGGGGGGGCTGATCGAGGAGGGGCTGATCGAGGGGAGGCCGAGGGCCAGCTCCAGATCACCATGCAGGAGCCGATCCTGAAACGACAATTGACCTTTGAACCTGACCTGCTGGTCCTAAACATGGCCGTCACCCCATCGGCCGGAACAACAAAGCTGGCCCGGGTGCTGGGCGTACCGCTCTCCACTGAAGGCTTCTTCATGGAAGCGCACCTAAAGATGCGCCCGATGGACCTCATGAAAGAGGGGATTTTCGTAGCCGGTATGGCTCATTACCCCAAGTTCATCGAGGAGGCCATCGCCCACGCCCAGGCCACCGCCGGACGAGCCATCACCATCCTGGCTAAACAACCCCTCTACATCGGCGGCAGCGTGGCCGTGGTGGATCAGACCAAGTGTGTTGGCTGCCTGACCTGCGTGCGAAGTTGTCCCTTTGGCATCCCGCAGATCCAACCGGAGCAAACGGGCGTGGGTGGTATTGCCGGCGCGGCTTACATTGATCCGGCCCTCTGCCAGGGCTGTGGTACCTGCACCGGCGAGTGTCCGGCCAAGGCCATCCAGTTAATCGCCTACACGGACGAGCAGATACTCGCTCAAGGTGTGGGCGCCTGGGAAGAAATAATTTACCAACCTGTCGAAGACGCTTCGTCTGCCGCAGGTGTAGGAGAATTTACTCTATGAACGAAAACGGACATACGGAATCACCTGTGCCATCTGTGCCACCTGTGCCCTCCGGGGTATCCGGGGTATTTGAACCCGATATCACCGTCTTCATCTGCAACTATTGCGCTTATATGAGCGCTGATACAGCCGGCGCGTTGCGCCTGCAATATCCGCCTAACATCAAACTGGTTCGCCTGCCCTGTAGCGGCAAAACCGAGGTGGGCTACATCTTGCAAGCTTTTGAGCAAGGCGCTGATGGGTTGTATGTCGTCGGATGTCCCCTTGGCAACTGCCACCATGTAAGGGGCAATGAGCGCGGAAAGGCGCGCGTGGAACGGGCCAAACGGTTGTTAGATGAAGTTGGCATTGGGGGTGAGCGATTGGATATGTTCTTCGTTTCCGGGGGTATGGGGGCTACCTTCGCCCGCCATGCAGAGGAGATGACAGAGAGAATTCGGACGCTGGGTCCGAATCCGTTGAGAAATATGAGAAAGCCCTAATAGGCCAAGAAGGGGGATGGTCAGAAAGGAGAGAAAACAAACATGATTAGCAACGGTCGTGGAGAAAAAAACAAGAACTTCGTCGGCGCTGTTATGGTCGTCGGGGGCGGTATCGCCGGCATGCAGGCCTCATTAGACCTGGCAGAGGCTGGTTACAAGATCTACCTGGTCGAGAAGAAGTCGGCCATCGGCGGTCACATGGCCCAACTGGACAAAACCTTCCCCACCAATGATTGCGCCATGTGTACTATCTCTCCCAAGTTGGTCGAGGTTGGCCGCCATCGCAACATCGAGCTTCTGACCAACACCGAAGTCATAAGCTTGAAAGGGGAGGCCGGAGATTTTCAGGTCAAGGTGCGCCGCAACCCTCGCTACATTGACCCAGTCAAGTGCACTGCTTGCGGCGACTGTGCCAGAGTCTGCCCTGTTGTCCTACCAGACATCTTCAATGAAGGGCTTTCCCAACGCCGGGCGGCCTACAAGCTCTATCCGCAGGCCATACCCAACGCTTACGCCATCGAGAAGCGGGGCATCGCTCCCTGTCGCGATGCCTGTCCGGCCGGCCAGCGGGCTCAAGGTTACATCGCCTTGATTCGGGAGGGGCGCTACGACGATGCCCTGCGGGTCATCAAAGAGGACAACCCCTTTCCCGGTATCTGTGGCCGCATCTGTAATCACCGCTGTGAGGATGCCTGTAACCGGGGCAAGGTGGATGAGTCACTGAATATTCACGCCCTGAAGCGATTCGTGACCGACCAGGTCTACAACCGCCCCCGAGTGCCACCCGAACCGGCGGAGCGGAAATATCAGGAACGCGTGGCCATAATCGGGGCCGGCCCTTGCGGCTTGACCGCTGCCCAGGACCTCTGCAAAATGGGTTACGAAGTGACCGTCCTCGAAGCGCTGCCCGTGGCCGGGGGCATGTTGCGGGTAGGCGTGCCCGAATTCCGCCTGCCCAGTTGGATCGTGGATCGAGAGGTTCAGGACATCGTGGATCAGGGTGTGGAATTACGGCTGAATACTCGCGTGGATAATCTCGATGATATTTTCGCCGAAGGGTTTGACTCGGTGCTCATCGCCGTCGGCGCCCACGAGGGGGTGAGACTACCCATCGACGGGGCTGACTTAGAAGGTGTCCTGATCAACACCCACTTCCTACGGGATGTACGCCTGGGCGATCCGCCTGATTTCTCCGGGAAACGGGTCATGGTTCTGGGCGGGGGAAACGTGGCCATTGATGTGGCCCGCACCTCTGTCCGGCTGGGGGCGGCCGAGGTTCACATGGCCTGTCTGGAGGAGCGGGAGACGATGCCTGCCCACGCCTGGGAGATCGAAGCAACTGAGGCCGAGGGAGTCATCCTTCACCCCGGACGTTCTTTCAAACGCATTCTGGCCAACGGCCAGGGCCAAGTGGCCGGTCTGGAGTGCCTCAAAGTGACTTTTATGGATTTCGATCCAGAGGGGCGGTTAACCCTGGAGACGGAACCTGACTCTGAACACATCATTCCCTGCGACATCGTCATCTTCTCGGTCGGCCAACGGGCCGGTTTGGCCTTCATCCCCGAAAGTGCCGGCGTTGGCGTCACCCGGCGGGCAACCATCGCCATCAATCCCAATACGTTGGCTGCCACCCGGCCCGGCGTTTTTGCCGCCGGGGATGCTACCACCGGTACCGCCTTTGTCATCGAAGCCGTAGCCAGTGGGCATAACGCCGCCCAGTCTATCCATCGCTACCTGCGGGGCGAGGAATTGGAGCCGGCTCCCAAGCCAGAACTGCCTGTGGTGCAGATAACTCAGGCCGAGATCCAGGAGCGCATGCAGCGGGGTGAGGTCAAGGTCGAGCCCCGAGTGCCGATGCCGATGGTACCGGTTGAAGAACGGCTACATAGCTTCGTCGAGGTAGAGCAAGGGTATACTGAGGAGCAAGCCCGGGCAGAGGCGGCCCGTTGTCTGGCCTGTGGTATCTGCTCTGAATGCCTGAGCTGCTGGTACGAGTGCAAGGTTGGCGCAATCAACCATGATGAAGCGCCTCGCCTCGAAGATATCCCCGTCGGGGCTATTGTCTTGGCCCCTGGCTATCAGGCCTACCAGGCCGAGCTATCCGAGGAGTACGGCTGGGGCCGCTATCCCAACGTAGTCACCTCTCTGCAATTCGAGCGGCTGTTGAGCGCCTCCGGCCCCACCCAGGGTCACGTCCTGCGCCCCTCAGATGGGCAGCCTGCCCGCAAAATCGCCTTCCTACAGTGTATTGGCTCCCGGGATCAATCCCACGACTACTGCTCCGCCGTCTGCTGCATGTACGCGGCCAAAGAGGCGGTGATGGCCCGACAGCACGATCCTGAGGCAGAGATCTCCATCTTCTTCATGGATATGCGGGCTTTCAGCAAAGGCTACGAAGCTTATTACCGCCGCGCTCAGGAGCAATACGGTGTCCGCTACGTTCGTTGCCGGGTCTCCTCGATTAAGGAAGATCCTCATACCCAGGACCTGATCGTGCGCCACGCTGTCTCTCCTTCCTTTGTCGCCTCCAACGGGAGAGAAGACAAGGGGGAACTTGAACGAATTGCCGTCGAAGACCCTATAAATGAAGAGCCTTTCGATTTGGTGGTGCTATCGGTAGGTATGGAGATTGCCCCGCAGGTGCGAGATCTGGGCCGGCGACTGGGGATTGAGTTAGACGACTATGGCTTCTGCCACACAGTTCAGTTCCAACCGCTACAAACCAGCAAGCCAGGCATCTATGCTGTTGGTCCCTTCCGGGAGCCTAAGGACATCCCCGAGACAGTAATAGAGGCCAGTGGCGCGGCCGCGTTGGCCGGTGGCTTACTGGCTCCGGCCCGAGGGACGCTCATTACCCCGCCTACATATCCACCAGAACAGGATATCAACGGCCAAGAGCCGCGCATTGGGGTTTTTGTCTGCCATTGTGGCAGCAACATCGGCGGCTTCTTAGATGTGCCGAACGTGGCCGAATACGCCAGGGCCCTCCCCGCCGTTGTTCACGCCGAGGACAATCTCTACACTTGCTCCCAGGACTCCATCCGGCGCATCACCGAAAAGACGAAGGAATTAGGTCTAAACCGGGTGGTTGTTGCCTCCTGTACGCCACTGACCCACGCTCCCCTTTTCCAGGACAGCATCCGCCAGGCCGGGCTGAATCCCTATCTCTTCGAGATGGCCAATATTCGCAACCAGTGCTCCTGGGTCCATTCTCACGACCGCCAGGCGGCGACGGAGAAAGCCAAAGAGTTGGTACGCATGGCCGCGGCCCGGGCGGCCACCCTGGAACCGCTACATCAAGTCGAAGTGCCGGTGACTAAACGGGCCTTGGTAATCGGCGGCGGGGTGGCCGGGATGCACGCTGCCCTCGCCCTGGCCGAGCAGGAAATCGCCGTAGACCTGATCGAGCGGGAAGCCGAGTTGGGGGGCAACCTGCGTCACCTGCGCTTCCTGGTGGATAATCCAGACAGCAGGAACTCAAAAGAACCGCGAAGCAGTGACGCTGAAAGAGAGCGCCCCCGCACCTCTGCATCCCTGCACCCCTGCATCCCTGCACCCCCGCAGTGGCGTGATGCTCAAATCTATCTCCACGAACTGATCGATCAGATTAGGGCCGAACCACGCATTAACATCCACCTGGAGACAGAGCTATTGGAGACGCGGGGCTACCGGGGTAACTTTACTTCTACTTTACGCAACGCTGAAGAAGAGATTACCGTCCAGCATGGGGCGACTATTGTGGCCACCGGCGCGCAGGAATACCGGGGGCCGGAATACGGCTACGGTAGCGATTCACGCATTATCACCCAGCAGGAATTTGAAACATTGCTGGCCGGGGAGCCGAGGGGCAAGAGAGCCGAGGGGCAAGAGAGCAGGCGTACAGAGAAACAAGTTGTCGAAAATCTTACCGAAGGTCCTGTAAGGGCTACCTCCCCTAACGGATCTTCGACAATCCAAAATCCAAAATCCGAAATCAAAAATGTGGTGATGATACAGTGTGTCGGGCCAGCAGAGCAGTATTGCAGTCGCACCTGTTGCACGATAGCCCTGAAAAATGCCCTCAAACTGAAAGAGCTTAACCCTGCTGCCCGGATTACCATCCTCTACCGGGACATTCGCACTTATGGCTTCAAGGAACGACTCTACACTGAAGCTCGCCGGGCTGGAGTCCTTTTCATCCACTATGATGCAGACCACAAGCCCCAAGTCCGCCCCGCCAGGATCTCCGACCAGCCTGACAATAGCAATGGGAAATCCTCCCTTTCCTCCCCCCCCTTGGCGACCGAAGGAAGGATAGAGGGGGGGCACGAGCCATTAGAGGTTCGAGTTTGGGAACCGATGTTGGGTCGAGAGATCGTGCTGCGGCCTGATCTGCTGGTGCTCAGCATGCCGATGGTGCCCGCTGCCGGGGCTGAGGAGCTGGCCAGGCGGCTCAAAGTGGGTGTGGACTTAGATGGCTGGATGATGGAGGCGCACGTCAAGTTGCGTCCGGTTGATTTCTCCACCGATGGGCTTTACATGGCCGGCTCAGCCCATTATCCCAAACTGCTGGACGAGACGATTGCCCAGGCCCAGGCCGCAGCCGCCCGGGCGGCTACGATCCTGACCCGGGACACGCTCCAGGTGGGGGGTATTGTGGCCCAAGTCAACCAGGAGGCTTGTGTGGGCTGTCTCACCTGCGTCCGTTTCTGTCCCTTTGATGTGCCGCAGGTGCAGATTGATCACACCGGTGTTGGGAAGATCGCCGGCGCGGCTTACATTGAGCCGGCTCTCTGTCAGGGCTGCGGCATCTGCGTCGCCGAGTGCCCGGCCCAGGCAATCGAGTTGATGCACTATCGAGATACTCAGATGCAGGCCAAGGTAGAGGCGTTGTTTCAAACCGGAGGTGTCTAATGACTTTATCTGACTTTAGGTCCGAGATTGCCGCTTTCTGCTGCCGTCATTGTGCTTATGCGGCCGCTGATCTGGCCGGCTCGTCACGCATTCAATATCCACCCAGCATTAAGATCTTCGAGGTGCCTTGCACAGGCCGCTTGGAGATCGCCGAAGTGTTGTACGCCTTCGAACGCGGGGCCGATGGGGTGATGGTGGCCGGTTGACTGCCCGGTGATTGTCATTACCTGGAAGGTAATCTCAACGCCCGTAGGCGAGTTGAAACGATCAAAAAGTTATTGGCTCAGATCGGCCTGGAGAGTGAGCGAATCGAGATGTTTAACCTCTCCTCAGCCATGGGGCCACAATTCGCCCAATACGCCACAGAAATGGCTGAACGAATCAAAGCGTTAGGGCCATCACCTCTACGTACCGTCGAAGATGCTTCACGTGCCGAAGGTGCTGGAAGGGTCGAAGACGCTTCGCGTGCCGTCCTATAAGGACGTTATAAAAATACGGATTACGTAATTACATAATTACGTAATTACTTACGGAGGTAAGTTATGATAGTAGCGGAACAAAAACCCCTCGCAGAAATCAAGACAATGATTGCTGAAGCGGAGCGAGTACTTGTTGTCGGCTGCGGCACATGCGTCACCGTCTGCTTCGCCGGCGGGACCAAGGAAGCGGCCATCCTGGGCTCCGCCCTGCGTATGGCCACCCGGCTGGATGGCAACGGCAAAGCGATCGATGAGGTAACGGTGCAACGCCAATGTGAGTGGGAGTACGTCGACTCGCTAGAGGAAAAGCTGGACGACTACGACCTGATCCTCTCGCTGGGCTGTGGCGTTGGCGTCCAAACACTGGCTGAACGATTTCCCACCAAGCGGATCATCCCCGGCCTGAACACGAAGTTCATGGGATTGCCTGTTGAGCAAGGTGTCTGGGAAGAACGTTGCCAGGCCTGCGGCAATTGCATCTTACATCTGACCGGCGGCATTTGTCCGATCAGCCGCTGCGCTAAGCAATTGCTCAATGGCCCGTGTGGTGGCTCGCAAAACGGCAAGTGTGAGATTAATCCAGATAGCCCATGCGCCTGGCAGCTTATCTGGGAGCGGGTGACGGCCTTTGGGTTGCAGGATCAACTCATTCAACTACAACCCCCCAAAGACTGGTCTACCAGCCGTGACGGTGGGCCGCGCCGCATCATCCGTGATGATCTGCGCTTGCCCGAAGATTATCAAGATTAGGATACCGGAAGGGAGAGTGGCATATGACTGAGATTTCGATCGAAGATCCTATAAGGGCAAACGGTTATAAATCTGGCAGTAACCTGGAGCGACTCCTCCGGGCAGGTCACTTTGCGGTTACGGGAGAACTGGGGCCCCCTAAGGGCTGGCAGCGTGAAGTCATCGCGCACAAAGCTGAGTTACTGCGGGGTGTGGTAGATGCCGTCAACATCACCGATAACCAGACGGCCATCGTCCGTATGTCCAGCATCGCCGCCGGACGCATCCTGGTCGAGTTGGGCCTGGAGCCGATCATCCAAATGACCTGCCGCGATCGCAACCGGTTGGGGATACAAAGCGACCTGTTAGGTGCAGCGGTGTTGGGCATGCGCAACCTGCTGTGTCTGTCGGGCGATCACCAGAGCTTTGGCAACCATCCCACCGCCAAAAATGTGCATGACATAGACAGCATCCAGATGGTCCAGATGGTGGCGCAGATGCGCGATCAGGGTCTCTTCCAATGCGGCGAGAAAATCAGCGGAGATGGCCCACCCCTCTTGATTGGCGCCGCGGCCAACCCCTTTGGCGACCCCTTTGAGTTTCGCCCTTACCGGCTGGCCAAGAAAGTGGCCGCCGGGGCCAATTTCATCCAAACCCAACTCATTTACGACATCCCTCGCTTTAAGGAATACATGAAACGGGTAGTAGATCTGGGCCTGCATGAAAAGGTGGCTATCCTGGCCGGCGTCGGGCCGCTCAAGAGCAGCGGCATGGCCAGATATATGCGTGACAATGTGCCCGGCATGATCGTCGCCGATTATTACGTGGATGAGATGACCAAAGCCATCAAAGGTATCCCCAAGGAGGAAAAGGCCGCCCGCCGAGAAGCTTGGCAGAAGCGGGGCATCGAGCTGTGCATTGAACAGATTCAGGAACTCAGAAAGATCGAAGGGGTGGCCGGCGTACATATTATGGCTATTGAGTGGGAAGAGGCTGTACATCCCATTGTCGAGGGGGCCGGACTGTTGCCCAGACCAACGGTCAACGGAAATCTGTAAGGGCTGACGGTCGCCATTCGCATTTGTTAGGAGATGAATCGCATGAGCAACCAATTGGTTAACTATCG
>JABAHQ010016065.1_pt1 | contig 17686 bp, 20 predicted proteins | sample 7062091 | NCBI WGS metagenome assembly JABAHQ01 (sample SAMN14534359, study PRJNA622989) | marine sediment metagenome | biome: marine biome [ENVO:00000428]; feature: marine pelagic biome [ENVO:01000023]; material: deep marine sediment [ENVO:00002113] | place: India: Gulf of Kutch | collected...
TCCCTGGCAGATTTGAGCACAAGCTTGCAGCGCTTTCAGGTGTTGGGCGCGCAGGCCCGGTTTGTCCCGCCTGGCCCGGATGTTGGTTAAATGCAGCTCTTCGCCCGCCAAAATGGAGAAGGCCAGGCTATCCCTGACCACAGTCCCGGAACCGGATTTTTGACTGCCGTCTATTTTGATCATCCTGGCATACTATATTTATCAGATAGTTTTTTTAGCCCGGTAGTTTTCTTTGTCGAATTTGATCTGACTCTGCAACAGTTAAATTACCTTCAATCGTTATTTCTTTACGATTAAGCAAGTTTAAAATATACTGAGCAGCTTCTTCCGGAGACTTTGGAATAAACCTAAGATAGACTATTCCGCTGGGAGGGGATAAATTTCGTTTGAATACTAACTCACCGTAATCACGATCAAATGTGATGATAATGCTGTTTGTTTTGCCAGCTTTAATCAGAACATTGTTATCTTGGATTCCTGGTGAATCTTCTGATATGGCAATTACATCTAAGCCATTATCGCGCAAAATATGAATGCTCTTGATAGGAATATTTTCGTTACAGAGGAACCTCATTTTATACTGTATACAGAGTTTCTTCTTTCATACAGTCTGCTGCAAATGCGAAAACCGCTTGCAAAGATTCATGGGTGAGAGAAGGATAATTCTTTAATACTTCTTCTTTGCTCCATCCTTCAGCGAATAAGGCTAATATAAATTCAATTGATAATCTTGTACCTTTTACAACCGGCTTACCCCCAAGAATCTTGGGGTCTGAATGAATATATTTTTGCCAATTCATGTTTAATACTTACATTTTATTGCTACTCAAATATATGAAGTCTAATTCCTGAAACTTAATACTATTTTGTCTTATCCAGATTCTCCTGGTTAGGATGTCTTTGATAAGTTTCTTCTTCTTTCTTTAGGACTGAGTCGCAATTATCACTCATAAAACTTTCGCACCGTAGGCATTAACGTAAAAACCAATATTATAACACCAACCGATCCATATATGAATTGCAAGGGCGGCTGACTATGGTAACCGATGATCAAAATTTCCACCCCAATCCAAATGAGGAGTGCTACGCCTACGAATAAGGCACCAAACCACGACCAATGAGATTGCCGCCACAATCCAAATAAAACAATTAGCGGGATAAAGCCCAGGACAATTAGAAGAATCAATCCGGGAATCAGGTAATCGTTAAAGGGAGAGCCCTCAAGCCAAGTGATCGGCATTTGCAGAGCTTCTCCGCTTGGATCTAAAACCAGTCCGATACCTCCGCACAGTCCGCTGATGCTCTGAAAAGCCATTAACGCCACAGGAAGATAAACACTCACAGGTCGCGATTTTTGAGTTGTCATTTGTTTTCATTCCTCCATCATTCCAATATTCCATCACTCCACAAACTGGGCACTGAGTCTCAATACAGCAATGTTGAACCATTACGCATAATCGAGATTGTTGCCTTTTCAGCGTGCTGCCTACGCCTGTTCTGCCAGCGACTTGGCCTCTCCGCCGAATTGAATGCCCATCTCTTTGAGCAGCTTAAACGGCGGGGTACCTCCCGCAAAGATAAACACATAGTCGTTGGGAATTTCGATGATTTCATCTTCAGTTTGCAGCCGCACTGACTTTTCTTTGATCTCCAACACATTAGAATTGAAAATCGGCTTGACTCTTCCCTGAGAAATTAACCGATTAATGCGGTCTTCGTTTTTCTTTTTGATGCGGAAAAATTTACTTTTGCGATAGGAGATGCGGACTTTATTCCCTTTTTGACGAGCCAGCCCTACCGCAGCTTCAATGGCGCTATCCCCTCCGCCGACCACCAGCACGTTGGTATCGGTGTAGGCCTGGGCATCAATCAATTGATAGGCAACCTTGGAGGAATCTTCTCCGGAAACATTGAGTTTGCGCGGCGTGCCCCGGCGTCCCATCGCTAAAACTACTTGTTTGGCCAGAAAGGTTTCTTTTGGGCTGCTCACTTTTAAATAACCATTTACCCTTTGGACACCCTCAATTTTATGACCAACATCAAATTGAATTTGATACTTTTGAATGATCTCCTGCCAAATTTCCAACAGGCTTTCTTTGGAATACTCATTGTATTTAAGCTTTCCGTAAAGCGGTATTTCCACCGGCTGAGTCATCACCAGTTTGCGGCGCGGATATTGTAGAATGGTTCCCCCCGGTTCCTGCTGATCCAATAAAAGATAAGAGAGATTATGTTGAGTGGCAGAAAGGGCTGCGGTTAATCCCGCCGGACCCGCCCCGACGATAATGACATCTTTTACGCCATCTTCCTGAGCGCGACTGCCGTTTTGGGCAATATTGTTCACTGCAGTTCTTCCCTGGGAGATGGCATTGCGGATTAACGATAAACCGCCTAATTCCCCAACAATATACAATCCCGGAATATTGGTCTGATAATGCTCGTCTAAAATCGGAATGTCTTCCCTGGTGGTAATGTCTCCCAGACCGACCTTTATCGCCGAGACCGGGCAGGCCGGTTCACAGCGTGCGTGTCCCACACAGCGCAATCCATTGATAATGGTCGCTTTGCCGTACACAATGCCCAACACATCGCCTTCCGGGCAAGCAGATACGCAGGCAGCGCATCCGATACAAAGGGATTGATCTATAAAAGGATATTGTGCCTTGGGGCGGGTAATACCCAGGCTTTCGGCTTCTTTACGACGCTCCAGGTCTTGTTTTTGTCGCTGACGAAATTTTATAAAATACGGAATAAAAATAATGACGATTAACGCTGCGGTAATTAACCAGATAAATATTGCTTCCATACACCCCTGAATATTGTGATTGTTCTTTTCGTAATTTCGGTATTCTTGTTTCCACCTTTCAGTATTAACAGTCGCAACAAGACCACAACAGCAACGAAAAATTGCTTATTTTGCAAAACTGTCGTTGGAACATGCCATAGGCACTTTCACGGGGACGCCCATGGCGCACCATGTGATAGTCACCCGTGCGGCAATTTTATTTTTCGAAGAAAGTGTAAACTACTTTTTCGAGATAATGAAGGCTGCGTAGATTCCTCATCAAAACCGATATCCCCCCTCCATAAATACACGTTGTCCCTGGATATCATCTCCCCAATCATATTCATATTGACCGGACATAAATAATCGTCCCAATAACGGAAAATATCCTGCAACTCTTGCCCGCTGATTGTTCCGGGTATCGCTTCCGTTGGCTGAATAGGCATAATTCCCGATGCTCAAATCAATCCGTTCGCCATGCCGAAAGCTTTTCCCGATTCTAAATGTAGCGGTATAGCCGTCGGTAAACTGGTTGGAAAATCCGGCGTAGTTGAGCCCGATGGAAAGTCGGTTGACTAAAAAATTTGCTTTTCTTAATCCCCCGGTATAGGAATAAGTAGATTCGCTATTGGTTTCCAACTTGCGAATACCGGCATTGCCATAAATAAAATAATGGCCGGGCAAACGGAGTGACACAGTTCCGCGCAAGCCGCGTCTAAAGGAATTATCAAACAACTCCTCGGATATGGTGCGGACTTCATAGGTCCAGTAATTTTTGCGATTATCCAGAGTTATTCCGGTGGTTAACCAGCGATTGAATCGATAACGCGCTGAAAAAAACAAATTAGAAAATGAGAGCGTCTCTCCGGCGAGTTCTTTGCGCCAATCGCGGTTGAGGTCAATTTCAGCACTTTGATATAAAAATAAACGTCTCTCCTTACTAAAACTATTTCGTATATAAAAAAACTCCCGGCTGACCGTTGAGGAATGATACTCCGCCGCCGCAGCCACCGTGGTCTCAAAGCGGATTTCCCGAAAATCCCCTTTAGATAAATTGAAGAAAGCCCCATATTTTTGAATGGAAGTTTGAAAGTCGGAAGTGCGCCAATCCGGTTGAGTGCCGACAAAAACACCAATGTTGGTACTCGGTGTAATATTGTGTTGAACCTGCAACCCATCAATATAACCGATACCGCTGATGTGATTGGAGATTATCCTCCCCAGTTTATAGTTGATGGCTGCGTTGAGATTGTCGTAAGTAAACGAAACCTCGTACACTCGATTTCGCCATTCGTCCTTGGGAACATCGGAGCTGTACCGGCGGGTTCGCTGATTGTAACGGGTTCGGGTGCGAATCCTGAACTGATAATCTTTGCCCCACATATCCCGAGCTTTAAGATTCACCCGAAAGGTCGGTTGGGTAAAATCAAGATCGCTTTCATTTTGATCGTTCCAGTGATAGAGCTGGACTGAGACGCTGCCACTGAATTTAGCGAAAGGAGACGACTTGGTCGGGCCTTGATAAGTTTGCTCCTCCTGTGGTGCTGATGGCTCTTGGTCGGGAATCGGTGTTGGTTGTTGATCCGGCGATTGGTCAGGCTGCGCAGCCCGCTTGACGACGAGGGCCACATCGTCCACCTGAACAGCTCTATCTGCTTCCAGCAGCTTACAGGAAGCTGAATGCTCGGCCACATAAATGACTTCTGCCTCCGCAATTTTGGTGTTATTTCTGCGAATTTCTATTTTGTCACCTACCTGCAGGCCACGGGCTTCTCCGCCATCCAGATAAACATTCTCTGCCGATACATATCTCACCCGAAAAATTTCTTCTTTTTCCTGAGCGAATATGAACAGGCTGAGCAGTAAGACTATGATAAGAAATAAATTTAGTTTCATTCCAATACTCCTAATTCAAAGCTTATATATAGAATTTTTTATCACAGTGTTTAGTAGTGAGTCATTTGCTACACTTATCGGCATAAACGGGTTCACTCGTCCCTGCGGGACTTATGAATTGGGGTTCTTAGAGATAAAAAACTAAAATTACTGGTTTCAGACGAATCTCCCGTGCCGGTTCTCACATTCTCCTTCTTTCCACCTCCGCTACTCACCTCCACTGGGATGGCATGATAAACAGGCAGTGCTTTCATACACATATCCGGAAACTTCATCATGTTCATCATCCATCTCTGCTCGATTATGTTCGTGGCAATTTAAACAACTAAACATTTGATAATTTCCCGCATTTATATGACAATCTGTGCAGGTGTCCCAAGCCCCGGCGTGTTCGCCGCTAAAAATGGGAAATAACCCGTCGTGTCGGGAGAAATCCGCCGGGCGCCAGGCAACCATACTGTGGCATTCTTCGCAGCGTCTGGGGAATCCCTGCTCATCATGGCGCGGATTGGTGGTCGAACGAAATTCAGATTCATGACAGGCAAAACATTCCGACTTTACAAATGAAAACTCACCCTGAATTTCGCTGATGTGACAGGCCTGGCAGTCCAGACGGGCATGGGCGCCCACTAAGGGAAAGGTGGTATTTTCATGCNNCATGCACTGCAGTGGCATCAAGCACGGTCCATCCCTGCGGGGAATGGCAGGTTTCACAAACATTTCCCAGTTTTCCCTGGTGCACATCGGTATGGCAAAAGGCACATTCCTGGCGGACACGACGGAAATCTTCAATCACATGACAATCGTTACAGGCTAAATTAGTATGCTGCCCCTGAAGACTGAAATCTGCCTGATCGTGATCGAAGCTAACCTGTTTCCAGGACTGGGTAGAATGGCATATATTACAATCATAATCGATAAATTCATGGGGACTCTTTTGTGCCAATAACACGTTTAAAGCAACAAACAGCAAAAGTAATGTAAAATAGATTCTTGTCTTCATTGATAGTTACCGATTAATCCATTTTATGTTATCATTTACTAAAGAAATTTTAAACTGACTCAGTGCATCAACATGGTTGATGCACTCCAAATCAAATTATTTCATCCTCGGCAGACGTATCGATTCCTCTCCATTCGGATGGCAGTTATAGCAAGCACTACTTAAATAGACATAACCGGAGACACCCCGATGCTCCTCATCCATATCCTGTTGATTATGTTCATGGCAAAAAATGCATTCAAAGACAGTATAATTATTGGGATCCACATGACAATCCGCGCAGGTTGTCCATTCACCCTGATGTCTCCCGGAATAGATGGGAAAATACATATTATCGTGATCCCAGGTGGTTTGATTCCAGTTGGAGGTGTTATGACAGGTTTCGCAAGTGGTAGAGAAGCCCGCCGCCAAGTGATTGGGATCAGTGGTATTGTTATAATCATCCTGGTGACAGGAGTAGCAATCGATTGGGGTACCGGCATATCCGTCGGAGTGACAGTCGAGGCATTCCAGGGTGAGATGGGCGCCGGTTAAGGGAAATTGAGTCTGGCTATGATCGAAGGTTGCCGGTGACCATGCGTTAGTGTCATGACACTCCAAACAATCATGGCTAAAGTTATTCTGGACGTGATTGGGATCGCTCACCGAATTGAAGTCATCTTCATGACAGGAGAAGCAATCAGTTGGCGTACCGGTATATCCACTGGCATGGCAGGTGATACATTCCAGCAGAATATGCGCGCCGGTCAACGGAAACTGGGTTTGGCTGTGATCGAAAATCACTTCGTCCCAGTCATTGGTGGTATGACATTGTAAACAATCGTGACTGAAGTTATTTTGCACATGGTTGGGATCGGTCACTGAGTTAAAATCATCCTCGTGGCAAGAAAAACAAGCCACCGGGGTACCGGCAAATCCCTGGGAATGACAATCACTACACTCCAGAGTTATATGGGCGCCGGTTAACGGGAATTGAGTTTGGGCATGATCAAAGGTTGATGGTGACCAGGCTTCCGTGCTATGGCATTGTATACAGTCCTGACTAAAATTGTTTTGCACGTGATCGGGATCGGCCACCGAATTAAAGTCGTTTTCGTGGCAGGAGAAACATTCAACCGGCGTTCCGGAAAATCCTTGCGAGTGACACTCATTGCATTCTAAAGGTACATGAGCACCTGTCAACGGAAACTGGGTTTGAGCGTGATCGAAGGTTGCCGGTGACCAGGTTACAGTATTATGACAGTCCATACAATCCTGGCTAAAATTGTTCTGCACGTGATTGGGATCGGTGACTGTATTGAAATCAGCTTCGTGACAGGAGAAACACTCCACCGGCAGGGTAGTGAATTGATTATTGGTATGACAATCCGTGCATTCAAGTCCAAAGTGTGCATTGGTCAACGGAAAGTCTGTCAAACTGTGATCGAATTCGGCAGGCTCCCAGGCGTTTTCGGTATGACAAACCACACAGTCGGTGGGGAAATTACTCTGCACGTGATTGGGTTCAACCACGGTATTGAAATCGCTTTCATGGCAGCCAATACATTCCCGGGCGGTTCCCGCGAATTGATTATCTACATGGCAATCCGCACACTGGATGGTAGCATGAGCGCCATTTAGGGCAAAGCCACTCATTTGAAGGTGATCGAATTGGGCATCTTCCCAGCGCACTTCATTATGACAGGAACTGCACTCGGTGGGAAAGCCACCCTCAGCATGGGGCGGGGATTGGGCGGATTGGAATTCCGCGGAATGGCAATTAAAACATTCCTGAGAGGTTCCGGCAAAAATTTGGGTGTGACAGCTATTGCAATCGGTTTGTGTATGTGCACCCCGTAATTCAAAAATTGGCGGATGCCTGAACTCCGCTTCTTTCCAGGTTAACGAAGTTGGCTGATGACATTCGCTGCATTTCATACTAAATCCCGCCTGTGAGTGATTCGGATTGATGGTATTGCTGAAATCTTCCACATGGCAATTGTTGCACTCCCGGGGAGCGCCACGAAATTCAATCTGCTGCTCACTGACATGACATGCCTGACAGTCGGCGATGGCGTGAACGCCCACGAGAGGAAATCCGATATTGGCGTGTTGTTCAAATACATCCTGGCGATTTTCCCAGCTTTCCGGAGTATGGCATGAGTGACACTCGACTCCGAATTGCCCACGGTGAATATCAGTATGGCAATCCGCACATGCCGTGCCCACTTCTGCGAACTTTTTGCTGGTATGACAACTGGCGCAATCAGTAAATTTGTGTTCGCCGAGCAGTGGGAATCCGGTTTCGGCATGCTCGAATTCCATTTGCTCTTTTAATTTGCTCCAGGATTCTGTGGTATGGCAACTCTGACAATCCCATTTAATATCTCCATGGGAATTCTCACCGCTTTGTTGAGCCCAAATTGCAAACATGAATATCATAATTATTCCGAGAAGAGAGGCTAGTAAAATTTTGGTCATAATTTGCACTCCTTAAGTAGCATCAAACTTAGCTATCTCCTCAAATATTTCTATTTTTATAAATCAGTAACTTGCATTATAAAGAATTTGCGTCGCTTTGACCGGAGCGATCCCCATGACATGAGTTGCAGCTGGTATCAAGGGGCGTAAACAAGGCAATTCTTACCCCATTCTTTTCTATTTCCCGATGACAGCGTTGACAAGCCACCTCCAGATGCGCGCCCTCCAATTTGAATCGGGAATCGCGATTGTGATCGAATTTTACCGGCTGCCAGTTATGAACGGTATGACATCGACTGCAATCGGTACCCTTTGTCGTTGCGCTGCCTTGTACGAGGACAGTTTCAAATTGTCCCTGGTGAATATCTTTGTGGCATTCCATACATTTTGTGGAAAGCTTCTTGAATGGGATCATTTCTTGCGGCGTTCCTTTATTCAGCGGCTGGTGACAAGATTTGCAGGCTGTATTTTGGTGATGCCCCTTCAAAGCAAAATCAGTCTGATTGTGATCGAATTCAATTTGCTGCCAGCTATCCACCGTATGACAATGCTGACAACCGTCCTTTTGTACATATGCATCTACAGTCCCCCGGTGCCGATCCTGATGACAACCCTGGCAACGAGTTGAGGTGAAATCAAAACGATTCAGTTTTGGGGTTGTAGTTGAAGTGGCAATTGCCCCGCCACTTGGCGTCCCTTCATGACAGGCAATACAGGGAATGGCCAGATGGCTGCCCGTTAGTGGAAAGTCCGTCTGTTGATGTTGATCTAAGGTAAAGCTTGAGGGCGAAAAACTGTAAACATTATGGCAGTCGTTGCAAGCTCCACCGGAGGCGCGATCGGTAAATTGACCCAAATGATGGTCGGTATGACAGTCCTTGCATTGATCGAATTGAAGGCCGCGATGTGGCTTTCCGGGAAGATGACAGGATTCGCACTTGACCGAACGATGTTTTCCCTTTAATGGAAAGCGGGTGTTATCGTGATCAAATTGAGTTAAGTGAACGCTTTTCCAGCCTGATGTTGAATGGCAGCGCTGGCAATCTTCACCGAAGCGACCCTGATGGGCATCTTGATGGCAGTTAGAACATTGGGCAAACCGGAACCCGCTAAATTTTAAGTAACTTTTATCTACTGCAAATTGATTATCCTGAGCCGTCTTATGACATTTTTCACAGTCCACCGAGCGATGCTTTCCGGTAAGCGCAAAATCAGTTTTATTATGATCGAACCCGGAAGCAGGCTTCCAGTCTTCCATTTGATGGCAGGTTAAGCAGGCATTCCCCAACTGACCACGATGCTCATCCAAATGGCAGCTGAGGCAACGTGTTGTTAATCCCAAATAGGTGCGTTCTCGGTGTTTATCTTTAGACAGTAATTTTTCTTTCTCAGCGATATTTTTGGGTTGATGGCAGTCATTACACTTTTGCCGGGCATGTGCGCCTTCCAAGGCATATCCGGTTAATNNTGATAATCCGGATTAGCATGCAATCCTTTATTGGCATCGATGCGCTCTTTGAGCATCGTGTGACAGCTTAAGCAATTTTCGGCGGAAATTTTTTGCCCGGCGGTATGGCATTCAGTGCAGTTTCTGATCCCTTCCAGGAAAGCATGAGGCTGACTTAATTCACCGGGTGACAGCTGGGCCTTAAGTGGCAAGGAGTTAAAAAAGATGATGAAAAAGCCGATCAGGAATAAGAAAAAATGTCGCGAAACAATATTCTGCATTGCATCGATCCTTGAGTCTCAATTGGGATAACCGTCGATCCTGCTTTTCAGTGAGCCTCTGTATTTTACGTTTAGAAGCTGCTGAACAGTTGGAAATTGAGCTGTCATTCTATCAAATTTCGTCTTTATATAAGAAATGGTCAATCGTAGATACGAGTGACTCAAATGATCAATGCTTATCCAGGTTAAGCGAAAAATGTAATTATAGAGCTCTTAAACTTAAGTAAACTTTATCACAATTGACAGAGGATGTTAAAAAATCCAGGTATAGCCTAACCAGATGGCCACTCCAACATGAACCAGCATGATGATATACATAATAATGGCAAATGGTTTATGAAACACATGCCAGTAATGAAACAATTGTTGTATTCTGTCCAAAAGGATAATTCGTCGTTGCAAAATCGATTGTTGATAGCTTAGATCCACTACATCTTGCAGATGTTGGCCGCTCAAACCCAGTTCTGCCACATACATGCGCTTGAGCCGATGAACTCGGAGAGGACGCAGAATATCCTTTACAACCATGGAAAGAAGTAAAATAAACACATTCCTTTTTTGATCAATATTAGCAGCACGCAATTCTTCCAATCGGTTGAACTGATCCTCGTTAAGCTGAAGTTCATCGGTCAATTGCTGATTAAATTGTTGATTCATCGCTTCAATTTCCTTTAAGCTTAATTCACCGCCACGGCGATTTCTCGGAATTTGCAAATAAAGATAACGCCCCAGAACACCACTGGTGGCGACAGCAATCATCGACCAAAAACTGACTGCTACCAGCCCCTGTACCTTGAAAGAGGTATGCAGAATGATAAACAACGGTCCCATAATGCCAAAGTATATATGAATGTCCAGCCAACGACGGAGAGCACCCCACTCTCCGAACAAGGAGGTTCGCTTGCGCACTGAGTAGAGGAGCATTAACAACATCATGGTAGTGCCAAGAATGCCAAAGCCATGGCCGGTAAAACCGGCCGGACGCAACTGCCGGTAAGCGCCATGATGGGGCCGCTCCTGATAGGATGTCCGATAGTAATCAATTCCGTCCAAAATAAAAAAAACGTAAATAGCTAAGGAGATAATATATAAAGAGCGAAGAAAAACTTTAAACGGATCGCTCCTTTGCTGGTTTGTTGGCGGTTTCATAGCGAATTTGTCTTCCCTTTTCTTATCCGGCGAATCGTATTGTCCATAAAGATCTATTGTGCACAATTTGCGCTCATCACACAATCATTTGCACACATTGGATCTTGGTACTACTATTAATTAGCATTACAATTTAAATCCTTATATAAAAAGTCGAAATCGAACATCAATTCCAAACAAAAATCTTGCCATAATTTTGAGGAAGACAAGTTTAATCCGGAATGAGTCGTTTACAAAATCACCTGTACCAAAATCATCAGAGAAAACCCAATGGTAAAAGCCCAGGCAATCCTCAGCGGGGTTTCTTCATCCAGTGCTTCCGGGATAATTTCTAACAGTACCAGAAAAATCATTGCTCCGGCGGCAAATCCCATCAAAATTGGCATCAATGGTTTAAATAGCCAGGAAGCAATGCCAGCCGGGACAGCTGCAATTGGTTGGGGCAAGCTGGTGAGAAACGCAGCCCAAAAGCAGCGAAAGATGCTGGCACCAGCGGCACGCATCGGTATTCCCACTGCCAGTCCCTCGGGAATATTGTGGATACCAATGGCGACAGCAATGTAGGTACCCAGGCTGGTAACATACACTGCTTCCGATGCATATCCGACACCGACTGCCACGCCTTCCGGGATGCTATGAACTGACATTGCCACAAAAATCATTATTTGAGTTTTATTGCCCCATTTCTTCCAGGCCGCCTGTTCCAGGCGCTTCTCGGATAAGAAAATATCGGTTAGCCAAAGAAATCCGGCTCCTAATAATATGCCAAAAATAACCGGCATGACCTGACTGAAGGTGACTGTATGGGTTGTCATGGTTAAGCCAGGCAAAATTAAATTATAAACCGAGGCAGAAAACATCAATCCACCGGCAAAACCATATCCCAACCCGGTGTGCTTTTTGGGGTCGGTTGTGCGGATGAGCAACGGGAAGACGCCAGCTCCACAGGCTACGCTGGCCAGCAATCCGGCAATAATACTTTTAAAGATAACTTCGTATGGCATATTCCGACCTGAGATATATTTGGTTATCGCAAGAACAAAAGTTCTCAAATTGGAATGATTTAAACAATGAGAATTATCAGAATTAGCATAATTTACTAAATTTTTCCAGACCTTAAGCGGGAGGGGAAATCTGGACAACAAAAACAATGGCTGGGGGGCGGTTCAACTTGTCATATCCCCTTTAATCCCTCTTCAAAGCTCATGTCTACCTACAAATTCAAAGGGGGAAACGACTGGAGTTTTGTGCTTGCAAGCTCCTTCAGGCTCAGGCCAATGCAAAGCAGGGGTGGCGTCGAAGGCTGTTCACATTAATCATTACCTTTTTAACATTACTTGCAAAAAATGTAAGGCATTTCATTTGCATGATGTATTAGTGCAGGTAAAGTAGAATTGAGGCGGCTAATTAAAAAATCAGGTGAAATCAACGGATTAGAACTTCACCAGGAGGGAATATGAAGGGTTTTTGCAAGAAGAAACAGGCGCAAAGTTTGCGCATGAAGTGCATAGTTTGCAGGGCATTAGCAAGATAACCTGCAATTAGCTCTTTCTAATAAAAAAGAGCATGGCTTTTTTTAAAAAAACACCATGCTCTTTTTAAATTCATTCATCAGGGTAAAAATGATGTTAGACTACTTGATCATCATCCATGATTTTATCGTTCTCGGAATACTGGTAACATATTTATCCGCGATCATTCGTTCTGGACTCCTATTTTTCCGTTCGCTTGCGGATGATGATTTTTCATAAATATTTTTACTGCTGTTCCTGCTTCATTTTGGCCAGTTCTTTCGATTTGTTATAGGCCTCGTTAGCCTTATCCTTCATACCTTTTTGGCCATAGAAGATACCAAGATATTCGTGCAATTCCGCATTCATAGGGAATTGCTCAACCGCCTGCCTGGTGAACTCCAGCCCTTCATCAATCATTTTTGCTTGCGCATAGCAATTGGCCAATATCCGGTAAGCTTGTTCATCATCCGGAACAAGCTCAACCACCTTTTTAAAGTAAGGAATTGCGTCTATATAATCCTCCTGATTATATAGACTGAGTCCAATATTAAAGGCTAAATTGGCATTTTCCGGATCCAATTCTATCGCCTGTTCGTAATATTGCGTGGCTTTCTCATAATTCTCACGGTTGTATTCCAGTTGTCCTAAACGGTGGAGAAGATCCGCGTCATCAGGAAGAGCTTCTTTTGCTTTTAAGTATATTTCTTCCGCTTTCTCAAGTTCTCCTTTTTGGAGATACAAATCGCCAGCCAGATTAAGCAATTCTTTATTGTCAGGATCTTGTTCAATCCCTTCATTTAAAATTTTTAGTGCTTGTGCGGTATCCTCCATAGAGATGTAAGTCACTGCCAACGGCCGATAGTATTCAGTCCGTTCTGGTGCAACTTGTTTGGCAAGCAAAAATTTTTCTTGTGCCTCTTTCAAATTCTGCATGCGCTCATCTTCTGCTAATTCCTGGGATTCATTCACAATTTTAATTGCGGAATTGAAAAAATTAGCAAACTTTTGTTGGCGATAACTCTTAATCGCATCCTTCGCCGCTACTTTAGTACCTTCGTAACTNNGTAACTTACTTCCTGCTCGGGACTCAATTCCATTACTTTATCGAAGGCTTGATTCATTACTTCATAATTCTGTTTTTGCTCGGCATTAAGCCAACCCCAATAGAACCAGGCCTCGGCATTTTCCGGGTATTTTTCCGTTGCTAATTTGGCCGAAGCCAGCGCATCGTCATAAAGTCCCTTTTGAATGTTAATCACAGTTCCTTCTACTTCCGGTGGACGACAGCCATTCAACAACAGCAGGCCCAAAACAGACATCATCAACATTAAAAACGCAAATTTTCTCATACTTTCTCTCCTCTTAAATTATGTGAGTTATGTGGTTAAAAGCTTTTGGATTTTATCACTAAATGGCGGATAAATGATCCCTCGTTCGGTTATAATGCCGCTAATCAATTCCGGCGGTGTTATATCGAAAGCCGGGTTCCAGGCTGGCGCTTCCGGAACGGTGATCAGACATTCTCCAAAAATTCGGCGAATTTCATCTGCATCCCGCATCTCAATGGGAATATCACTCCCCCTCTTTACAGATACGTCAAATGTGGAGAGCGGCGCGGCTACATAGAATGGGATTTTATGATGATTGGCCACCACAGCCAAATTGTATGTGCCAATTTTGTTGGCCACGGAACCATCGGCAGCAATTCGATCTGCACCAAGAATGACCATATCAACCTTTTTTTGCTGCACCAAAGAAGCGGCTGCGCTATCACAAATTAGATGAACCGGAATATGGGCAGTCATCAGTTCCCAAACGGTAAGTCTTGCCCCTTGCAGCACCGGCCGAGTTTCCGTCGCAAATACCGCTACGTTATTCCCATTGCGATGGGCATTAAAAATCACCCCAAATGCAGTCCCGATTCCGCCCGTGGCTAAAGCGCCTGTATTGCAATGAGTTAGTATCGTTGCACCGGAAGGAACAACCGCCAGACCGTGTTTCCCGATATCTTCGCAGCGTTGGCCATCGTCTTCTTGGATTTCTTTCGCTATTTCCAGTAGTTGGAGTTTTAAGTCCTCAACACTGATATCCGCTGTTTTTTGTAGCTGATCTTTTATATTCTTTAGCGCCCAGAACAGGTTAACCGCTGTGGGTCGTGCTGAGGACAGGTAATCGATCTTCTCATCTAATTTTTGAAAAAAGGTTTCCGGAGAGGCAAGGGATAATTCTCGTAAGCCTAGATAGAGGCCATAAGCTGCAGTAATACCGATAGCCGGTGCTCCCCGAACCCTTAATTTCTGGATCGCTTCATAAACTTCCTCGATGGTATGAAGTCTGAGAAAAACCGTTTGGGTTGGCAGCTTAGTCTGATCGAGAAGTTCTAAATAATTTTCCTTCCACTCGACTGCATAAATCATAACATAGGCCTCAAAAATACAAAACAAAAATTTATAATGGTACAGAAATCATTTCAAGGGTTTTCTTTTTTCAACCCTTCTATAATGCATTTAATTAGCTACTATAATTTTCTGAAGTTCGATCATCAACCTGGTGCCGCTTAATGGAGCACAGCCTATTACATTAGTGATCTACCACCATCTACTTTAATGATGGTGCCGTTGACAAAATCGCTTCCTTCCAATAAAAACACTGCGGTATTGGCGATATCCTGAGGATCCCCAACTCGTTTTAAAGGTGTTTTGTCGATTAATCGCTGCTCTTCCTCTTCATCATAAGATTCTGCCAAAAGAACGGTTCCGGGAGCAATGGCGTTAACCGTAACATAGGGCGCCAGCGCCTTTGCTAATCCCCTGGTTAAAGCAATTACGCCTGCTTTGGATACACAATAAGGTATATAACCAGACCATACATTCTCCGCTGCAACATCGGCGATGTTAATTATCTTACCCTGTTTTTGCTGGTACATCACCTCACCGAAGCACTGACAGCCCAGGAAAACCCCTTTTAGATTAACATCCATAAATTGATCCCACTGTTTTTCAGTGGTTTCCAACAGAGGTGTTTTGTAGAAAATAGCGGCATTATTAATTAACCCATCAATTCTTTGGAACTCTGCCATTACGTTGTTTTTCATTTGTATCCAATGTGAAGATCTGGAAATATCCCCCTGCAGGATCATTGGCGTTTTCCCAATCTTAGCGATTTGTTCAGCCGTTTCACTTATTTCGTGCTCGGAAGCGTTGTAATGAAGGATCACCTGAGCGCCCTTCTCCGCCAGGGTCAGCGCAATTGATTTCCCCACGCGCCTGGCGCTGCCTGTAATTAGAATAATGCTATCCTCTATTTTCATAATATCTTCTTCCTGCTTTCAATAGCCCATAATTCTCTCAAAATTGATTGCCAGGTTTTATGTTGACTGCTAGCAATCGGCCAGCTAAAAATAGAAAATAATTGGGTTTGAAAAAAGAGTTTCTTCGATTCACGCCTCAAAAATCGTTAAGAAAATCGGGTTTGTGTCGAATTTTATAACTTGGAGAAAGACAGGGATTGTCGGTGATGACAGAGGATCGTCAATACAATTTTATCGGAAAAGAACGATTATTTTTTGCCTGGGAAGACCGCGCCTTTTTTTCAAGCATAGGTTCCTTCGGAAAAGAGTGTGTTAAATCAATCCAATCCCGCCAAATAAATCAGATCTCCCAATTGTACTGTTTATTAGCAATGATTCGGTTTGCTACAACCGTTAGGTTTTCCTTTGTAGGGATAAGTGCGGACAGGAACCGGCAAATAAATTTAAGGGACAATTTCATGGAAGATAATTCCCTAAATGCGATATTAATTGGCGAACAGTCTAAATAAAAAATTGGAAGGGAATCCAGTGAAAAATCTTAATTCGCTATCGTCGTTACTTAAAAAAGTCAATAAAGTTGCTGAGCCTGACCGAACAAAAATTTTAGATAGAATCGTCGAGATAATCGAAAAAAGTCCTAAATTGGGCAACTCCTTGCCTAATTCATTTAAGCATCAGTTCTTAAAAATGATGGATAATTCAGACCCCAAATACGTATTAGCTGCGGTTAAAGGATTACAGTACTGCTTAGATCAGGAAGTTGTTGAAAAACTGATTACCAAAATTGGGATCAGCGAAAAGATTGATTCCAGAATTTATCAGGTAATTTCTTTCTCACATTTAAATGTTTTATCCGCCATTCTAAAAGTGGCCCAACAGGGTAAAATCGATTTTCTGACTGCTATAAAGTTTGGCTTAGCCCTCGTAGAAGATTACGGAAGAACGGATGAAATTGTACTCCAGGAGCAACAAATGGAACAAATTTGTTATCTTTTGCAATCCAATTATTTTATGCTGGACATTGAAACCAAGCTTCTGATTCTCAATATTTTTTCTAAACTAAATCTTCCCAACGTCCATAACTTTATTTCCATCAGCCTTCAAGATGGAGACTCAATAGTTCGCGATTCTGCATTGGAGGCAATTCGAGTGGTAGGAGTAAGCTCCTTCATCGCTAGTTTGCAAAGGTTTTCTGAGGTGGAGGACCGGGATACGAAAAAAATCGCTACAGAAATAGTGGCAAATTTAAATATGAATTGATAGATGCCATCATATGAGCTTAGTTAAAGCAATAGAATGTCCCAATGATTACCAGGTTCAAGAGTAATTTTACACAAAATCACAAAGCCGTTTACATTTTGCAGGCTTATCACAAAAGTTAATGTGAATATCAGAATGTGGCTGGTGCAAAATGAACAATCATCGAAATATAGAGGTAATGGACTGATGAAGATTTTAATTGTAGATGATTCATTAATTATGCGCAGACTTTTAGCCAATGCGCTTAAAAAGGGTGGATATAAAAATGTTGTAGAAGCGGAAGATGGTGATATTGCCCTTAAAAAACTCGAGGAAGAAAAAATCGACTTTATTATTACCGACTGGGCAATGCCTAAAATAAATGGGTTGCATTTTATCAATTTAGTGAGAAAGCTCGATGGGTATGAAAATGTGCCGATATTGATGGTAACTGCAAATGCGATGAAAAATGATTTTCTTAAAGCAACCCAATCCGATATTGCTGGCTACATCATAAAACCGATCAAGCCAGCTGAACTGAGGGATAAAATTCAGCAAATCTTAAAATCTCCCCGGGAACAGAGTTGATGATATCTTTATAA
>JABAHQ010009280.1_pt1 | contig 17675 bp, 17 predicted proteins | sample 7062091 | NCBI WGS metagenome assembly JABAHQ01 (sample SAMN14534359, study PRJNA622989) | marine sediment metagenome | biome: marine biome [ENVO:00000428]; feature: marine pelagic biome [ENVO:01000023]; material: deep marine sediment [ENVO:00002113] | place: India: Gulf of Kutch | collected...
ACCAAATCCTAAATCTTATTACCCCGGCAAAAATATTTTAAGCCAATTAGGAATTTTAATTTGCCCTGATGTTTTACGGCTCGTAATTGGTTCCGGTAGGTGATGACTACCCCAGGCCAGCAAACCAACGCTGGTAGCATAAGCTGGCTCATTCAAATTGTCTATAACCCCGCGCAGATTTTGGGGCGCTCCTAAGCGAACAGGCAAGCTCAAAACCCCTTGAGCAACTTCTCTAATACCAGTCAGATTGGCGGTGCCCCCACATAACACAATCCCGGCCGGCAATAAACTGTCATAGCCGGTTCGTTTAATTTCTTGCAGAATAAATTCAAAGATCTCTTCTATTCGGGCGTGGATAATCTCGGCCAGGAAACGCCGGGTTATTTCCTGCCGGTCGTTTTCGCCGAAGGCAGCTATTTCCAGGACCTCATCGTCCGGAATTTTGCTGGGCACGGCGTGACCGAATTTTATTTTAATCTCTTCGGCCGCATCGAAGGGAGTCCGGAGCCCGACAGCAATATCGTTGGTTAGCTGCTGACCGCCGGTGGGCAAGACAACCGTATGCCAGATACTCCCTTCAATAAAGATAGCGATGTCGATGGTCCCTCCGCCAATGTCGGCCAGAACCACCCCCATATCTCGTTCGATGTCGGTCAGAACCGCCTCCCCGGAGGCAATCGGTTCCAAAACCAAGGCATCAATTTCAACACGGGCTTCATGAACGCATTTGATTAAGTTATTGACTGAGGTCGCAGCTCCGGTGACAATGTGTGCCTCCACGCCCAGGTGTTGGGCATACATTCCAACTGGGTCTTTAACTCCTTCCTCCCCATCTACGGTGAATCTACGGGGAATAACATGTAAGATTTGTCGATCTTGAGGCAGGCCACCCCCCCTGGCCGACTCGAGAACCCGGTTTATGTCACTGGGTTGGATGACACGGTTGCTTTGGTTAAGCGTAATGTTCCCCCAACTGTTGATGGCATTGATGTGGGCCCCGGCCAAGCCTACATAGGCACTAACGATTTCATAGCCGGAAGATATTTCGGCCTGCCGGATCGATGAGCTAATCGCATTGGTAGCCTCGTTAACGTTGACGATCACGCCTTTGCGCATCCCTTTTGAGGGGACAACCCCAGCACCCAAGACTCGAATTTCATTGCTGCCGTTTACTTCAGCTACCAGGGTGCAAATTTTAGTTGTGCCAACATCAATGCCAACAATAGTCGTTGGTTCCATAAAAAAATCGCCATTTTAAGGAGCCGTCATTATGAGAGGCCATAACGACGGTAAGATGTAATTTCAGTCTATCACAATATATAAGGCTTTGACAAGGTATAAACACAATATCTTGTGTTTTTTAAGCCATCCGAAATATCAGCAATTCTAATTTTGGCGTGTAAATTTACCTTCCCGGAAGCTAAGAGCGTTATTTCTTGGCCAAAGCGCCCCATGATTTTGTCGCTTCGCCTGTCTGACGACGCCTCGAAGCTTCCGGGAAGGTTATAATGAGAATTGCTGCCGAAATATAATATGACTTGCAATCTAAAATCCTTGCTGTTCTTTGTAGATGGCGCGTAAAGGATTGCGCACGTCAATGAAGAGCGGAGTGACCTGACGAGCCAATAAATCAGCCTGGAGGGCCTGAGCAACGACCAGCTTAGCCGGGAGATCAATGCTCCTGCCCAGATAAACGGGCCATCCGGCCGGTGTCTGATATGTCAGCCCATATTGACGGCTGTAAATAAAGTCCTTGATCTCCGGCTTATATTCGTGAACAATTTGTGCCCCTCGGACGATTGATAGATCAAGGCGATCATTGGCCTGAACGGGAAGGCCATCCCCATCGATAATGCGGAGCCGGTTTTCATCAACCCCGGTTTCTTCACGGGGGGGAACGAATAACCCTTCGTTGTCGATCCACCAGATATCATTACCTGTTTGCCAGATCACCTCAGGCTGCCGCTCTTCAACCTCAATGGTCAGATTGGCCGGGAGGGTGAGGTAGATATGGGCAGTTTTGATGTTCGGCAGGGTTTCAACATTGGCTGCGATTTCTTGGGGGTTCAGCCAAAAGACAGATTGGCTGTCAACGCTGCTGGCAGCATAAATCTCCCCCGCAGTCAGGACACGGTTTCCCTTAATTTCTGCCTCGTAAATATAGAAATCGTTCAGGTCAAAGAGCAAATACATAATCCAGGCCAAAAGGGCCAACACCAAAAGGCCAACAATCCGGCTACGGTTAACCTGCCAAAATTTTATGGCCGGTTTGACGGTCAAAACAGAGTGAGGGACGCTCGTCTCCAGCCTGATTGGCCTGGTTCCCAGGCGCGTTTGCGAGCGGCGTCCACCTCGCCGGCGTGATTTTTTGCGAATAGTAATCTTCTTCCTCATCTACCCTGCTTTTGAAACATCAAACGAACTGGTTGTGTGTTGCTTATCGTCGTAGCGTTCGAGGGCCAGTTCGATTAGTCGGTCAATCAACTCGGAATAAGACAGGCCACTGGCGGCCCATAACTTAGGATACATGCTGATGGCTGTGAAGCCGGGCATGGTGTTTACCTCGTTGAGGTAAATTTTGCCGGTTTGTTTATCAACCAGAAAATCGACCCGGGCCAACCCGGCGCAGTCCAAGGTTTGAAAAGCGGTGATTGCTATTTCCTGAACCCGCTCTGTCTGCGCTGGGGTTAGCGGTGCGGGAATGATGAGTTCACTGCTATCGTCAATGTATTTGGCCGCATAACTGTAAAACTCCCGGCTGGGGATGATTTCCCCTGGCATTGAGGCGATGGGTTCATCGTTGCCCAAGATACTGACCTCAATCTCCCGGGCCTCCAGGCCCGTTTCGACCACGATTTTGCGGTCGTATTTAGCTGCCTCGTCCAGGCCAAGCCACAAGCCGGCTTGATCTTTCGCTTTGGTGATGCCCACGCTGGAGCCCAAATTGGCCGGTTTGGTAAACATTGGATAGCGCAAGTTGGCTTCCAGTTGGGCAATAACTTGATCGGGATCTCTTTGCCAGATGCGGCGCAAAATGACCTGGTAGGGCAAAATGGGCAAATCATGTGCACGGAAGACGGCTTTGGCCACTGCTTTATCCATCGCCGCTGCGCTTCCCGTCACCCCACAGCCGACATAAGGGACATCCGCCAGCTCCAGAAAGCCCTGGACTGTGCCGTCTTCGCCCAGCGGCCCATGCAAAACGGGGAAAATCACATCTAAGTGCCCTAAATTGGACTCAGGCGTTACAACCGAGTCGTCCAGAAAGGGTACTAAACTGCGTGACGATGGGCTGGCCCCTGCGGCCAGTTTGGGGGGTATTTGTGACTCGTCCGTCAACTGTCGCATGACCTTTGGTCCGGTCAGCCATAGGCCCGCTTTGGTGATGCCGATGGGCACTACCTCATATTTGCTTTTGTCTATGGCGTTTATGACGTTTTTGGCGGAGGTCAGGCTCACTTCATGTTCACCTGATTTGCCACCAAAGATGACGCCAACGCGAAATTTTTTATGACTCATAATATTATCACGCAGTCCGGGTTATCCATTAGCTAAACGATTTCAATTTCAAGTTCTAAGTCAACGTCAAACTGGGCCTTTACCTCTGTGCGTGCCAGCTCAATGAGGCTGATGACATCGTCTGTTTTGGCTCCGCCCAGGTTGACAAAAAAATTGGCGTGAACGGGCGATATCTGGGCCTGATTGAGGCGGTATCCTTTCAATCCCGCGGCTTCAATCAAGCGACCGGCATAATCCCCCGCTGGATTTTTGAACATGCTGCCAATAGTAGCGCCCGGCGGCTGGGTAGCCCGCCGTCGCTGGTTATGCTGGCGCATAGTGGCCTCGATTTGGGCAACCGGGGCTGGAGTGAGATCTAGTTCCACGCGTAAGACAACCGCTTTCTCAAGCCCGGACCGCTTGAGCTTACTGCTCCGGTAGGTATATTCAAACCAATCCACAGAATACCAGACATGCCTCCCCTCTGAGTCGATGAGTTCGGCCCGATTTAAACAATTAGCGATGGATTTGTCATAAGCTCCGGCATTGTTGACCGTAGCCCCGCCAATAGTACCCGGTATGCCGATGGCCCACTCCAGGCCACTTAAACCCCGCTGGGCACATTGTTTGACCAGACGGGGGATGACCGCCCCACTTTCGGCTATCACCCGATTACCTTCAAAATGGACGGCATTGGCCCGGTTTTCTATAACTAACCCCCGGATGCCCGTATCACAGATCAGCAAGTTAGCCCCACTCCCCAAGATGAAAAAAGGAACATAATGGCCGCGAGCCAGCGAAACCGCCAGGCTTAATTCGTAAGCTGATTGGGCCGGGAACCAGATGTCGGCCGGCCCACCCAGGCGCAAGGTCGTATGAGCTGCGAGAGGTTCGTTGCGGCGGCCCCGTCCCTGGCATCTGACCTGGAAGTCTTGCCATAAGGCTTCCAGGTCGGTATAGGTACATACGCTGTCATAAGACTCGTTACCCCTCAATTTTTAACCTTTCTAGTACGCCTTCGCCCACTTGGTAGCCGTTGCCCGCACTGAATGTCATCAGGACATCGCCGGCCGTAAGATGGGTCTGAAGATAAGTGACGGCCGCAGGTATAGCCCCAATATGCCGGGCATGGGGATGATGCATACGGGCGAGAATGTCGGCGCTACTGATGGTGCCATCATCTTTCTCGCGGGCAGAGAAGATGTCCAGAATGATGACATGGTCGGCGTCGTCAAAAGCGGCGGCAAACTCCGCCAGCAGTAGTTTAGTGCGCGAATAGGTATGCGGTTGAAAGACGGCCCAGATGGGGCGCGCGTCAAAGCGAGCCCGAGCGGCGGCCAGGTTAACTCTAATTTCGGTGGGATGGTGGGCATAGTCGTCAATAACGGTAATGCCGTTGATTTCTCCTTTAACTTCAAAGCGGCGTTCTGTGCCCGTATAAGTCGATAGCCTTTGAGCAGCATCATCAGGCGAAAGGCCCACTATTTTCGCCACTACCAGGGCGGCCAGGGCGTTTTGAACATTGTGCAGCCCTGGCACTTTCAACGATACCGGTTGGGCCGTCACAAGCTGGCCCTGATGTTGAACGTAGAAGCTGTAACCGCCGGCCTCATTGAGCGTAACATCGACCGCTTGCCACATATTACCTGCTTCAAGACCGTAAGTGAGGGCCGCCGGATATTGGGACAAGAGTTTTTGCCCGCCAGGATCATCGCCGCAGACAATGAGCTGGCCGTGATCCGGAACCAAACCGGCAAAATCGACAAAAGCCTGATGGAGAACGTCTTGGGTGGGGTAAATGTCTGGATGATCCCACTCGATGTTGGTGATAACGGCAATCTCCGGCTTCAGGCTTAAAAAGGTGTGGTCGTATTCATCGGCTTCGATGATGAAGAGGTCGCTCTGGCCGGCGGCAGCATTGCCATTTAATTGGGGCAGAAAGCCGCCGATAATATATGTTGGCGATAGGTTCGCCTGGCTTAATACCAGGGCCACCATAGCGGTAGTGGTGGTCTTGCCGTGGGTACCGGCTATAGTGATACCCCGTTTATCTTGCATCATCTGTCCCAGCCAGGCCGGACGCTTTTGGATTGGGATGTTACGTTTTCGTGCTGCAAGGACCTCCGGGTTATCATCAGGGATGGCGGAAGAGATGACCACCAGGTCAGGATTGGTCAGGTTATGGCTGCCATGTCCAATGGCAATGTCGGCCCCCAAGCGGCGCAGGCGCTCAATCCCGGCCGAGGCTTGCAGATCGGAGCCGGAGACGGTATAGCCTTGTTGTAATAAAACGGTGGCAATGGCAGATAAGCCAGCACCACCAATACCGACCAGGTGAATGTGAGAGACCATAATGGACATTAAAGTAATCTATTTTGTCGGTCTGTAGCCGAGTGGCGTTTGTCTGACCACTTTGCCGCTAGTATACTTAAAGCGTGTCCCAAGTGCCAGAATAACAACGAGCAAGCCACCAATGAGGACGGCCCAGAAGGTTAAGCCATCCATGATGCTGGCTTCAGGGACGTTGCTAACGGTGACCGTAATAGTATCAGGGACCGCAGCAGCGGCAGAAACTCCCGATTCGGGCAGGAAACGACGCAGAATATATTCTCTAAGAAGTGACAGGATAATAAAGCCGTTAATAAGGCCCAAAATACCACCAAAAAGGCGAGCAATAGGGGTTAGAACAGCACCATTTAGGGCAACATTGCCGACAAAATAAGAGGCGACTATCAAAATAATTAAGACGATGATGTAAGGCTGGAACGCACCGGGATCAACCCTGGGAGCTTCAACCGTACCGGCGGCCGCAGCTATTTCAGTGAGTTCCAGGCTACGCGCTGTAAATAAAGCAGCAATTATGCGGAGAATTTTGTTGATTTGCTCGATAATACTTCCGGCTATAGTTGGTTGCCTCAAGAGAAATAATAAAAGGATCAGCAGGCCGGTGGTAATGGCTTCTTTCCACCAGCCCCGGACAAAGCCAACCAAACCAAATATACCTGCCACCATAATCAAGAAAGTTTCAAAGTCAATTATTACTGAGCCTACCATAAGACATCTCCTCTAATTCTGCAGCCACGGCTCGCGCCGCCTCCGGACGGGCTAATTGGCGCGAAGCCGCGCTCATTCGTGACCGTTTCTCAGGGTCGTTCAATAGCTCTAAGGCTGACTCAACCAGCTTGGTCTCCAACTCTGAATCGGCGATAATGATAGCCGCCCCTTGATCGGCCAGATATCGGGCGTTGGCCCATTGGTGCGCCCCGCTGTGAGGATAGGGCACTAAAATGGCTGGCGTGCCCACAGCAGGAATTTCACCCAGGATACTGGCACCGGCGCGACAGATGATCAGGTCCGCAGCGGCGAAGGCGTCAGACATTTCCGAATGCAAGTAGGGATACAGATGGTAGCGTGCCTGACACGCCGGTGGCAAGGCCCTATAAGCAGCTTGAGTCCACTCAGCATCCAGGTGGCCGCTGATGTGGACAAGTTGCGCCCCCGCCAGTAATCGCCTCAACGCCACGGGGTTGGCTATCACTTTGTTAAGGCTTCTTGCTCCCTGACTGCCACCAAAAACCAGGATAACGGGTAAATTCGGCTCCAGATTAAGCCTGGCCCGGGCTACCTGAGGATCAGTTTGATAAAGTGCCTCTCTGACCGGGTAGCCGGTGACCACTGTCAGCCCCGTCGGAAAGAAAGTCTGAGTGGGTGGGGCAGTGACAGCGACTTTGGTAGCGTAACGACCTAAAAATTTGATCGCCTGCCCCGGCTCAATATCGGGCAGATAAATCAGAATAGGAATACCCGCCCGATGGGCCGCTATACTTACTGGAACACAAACATAACCCCCGGTGGTGAATAAAACATCAGGTTGGTACTCAGCCAGTAAGCGTCTGCTTTGCCAGTATCCCTGGCTCAATTTTAACACCCCTTCCAGGAGGGCCAACGGATTTTTGCCCCGTAGTCCGGCGGCTGAAATGCCCCGAAAGGGGATGCCCGCCTGTTCGACTAATCCCCTCTCTAAGCCCCCGCGACCGCCAATCCAAAGCAACTCAAGGGGATGTTTGTCCTTAAGCGTTTGAACTACGGCGAGAGCGGGATACACGTGTCCCCCGGTTCCACCGCCGGATATCATGAGTCGCATGGCCAGACTCCCTTCGTTTAGGGTTGCTGGGCGGCATAGTTCGGCGGGAGATGGCCAGGAGCAACCCTACACTGGCCAGACTCATTAACATAGAGGAGCCGCCGAAACTGATGAAGGGGAGCGGAATGCCGGTGAAGGGCAAGGTAGCCGTAATCACGCCGATGTTAATCAACGCCTGAAAGATCAAGCTGCAGGTGATACCGGCGGCTAAAATGACTCCAAAGGTATCGGGAGCAGCCAGGCTGATCTTAAATCCCCGATAGGTGAGAAAAGCAAATAGGCCGATCACCACCAAGCAGCCAATCAAGCCTAATTCCTCACCCAAGATAGCAAAAATACCATCAGTGTGGGCAGCGGGAACGGACCCGAATTTTTGGCGGCTGGCCCCTAAACCAACACCGCCGGCGCCACCAGAGCCAAGAGCAATCAAAATTTGTTGGATTTGGTAATTTTGCCCTAATGGGTCGCTGAAAGGGTCTAAAAAGGCCGTTAAGCGGGCCAGGCGATAGGGTGAACGGGTGATGAGAAACATAAAGGTAGTTCCACCTACCAAGCCACTGATAATCATCTGCCAGACTTTCCCGCCAGCGATAAAGAACATGCTCAAAGTGGTCAGGGCAATCAAGATGGCTGTGCTTAAATCTTGCTGTAGAACAATCAAACCAATAATAAAGCCGATCAAAATAGCAAAAGGAGCCAGGCCATAAGTGACGTGCCTGATTTTTTCATTTTTGGAAGCGAGCCAATTGGCCAGATAAACCACAACCGTCAATTTGGCAAACTCTGACGGTTGAACAGAACCGTTAAAGAGCCAACGCTGTCCACCAAATTTTTCGCTCCCAAATAAGAGGACGATCCCCAGAAGGAATAAGGTGCCGGCCATCAAGGGGATGGAATATCTGAGCCAGGTATGATATTCAATCCGGGCCATAATGACTAAGGCTCCAACTCCCAACGCAACCCAGATTAATTGTCGGACGAAGAAGTAAGTTGGTTGATTGTAGAGTTGATACCCTAGATAAAAAGTGGTACTGTAAACCATCATCAGACCGACAATAATCAGGGCGGCCACGGCGATGATGAGTAAATAATCAATTGTTGGAGACGCTTCCACTCTGGTTCTGGTCATAGGTCAGCACAACCTTAAATTTACATAATTATACCACACTTTTTATGTAATGTGGAAAATTGAGACCTCCAGAATCTATATCCTACTTATTTCAGGACTAAGACCCGGAAATGTTCGCCTCGGGCGGCGAAATCGACGTAAGCGTCGAAACTGGCGCAGCCCGGTGAGAGGAGCACGACATCACCGGGCTGGGCCAGACGTTTGGCTTTGGCAACTGCTCGCTCCAAAGTATGGGCGTGATGGACCTGGGTCTGCTCATTTGGCGGCTGGGCTTGTTGCATAGCACGGTCAATTAGATCAGCAGCCTGACCGAATAAAACCAGATGTTTCACTTGTCGTCCAATCAACCCGGCTGCTTCATCCCAGGGCAGATTTTTGTCTTTGCCCCCGGCCAGCAAAATGAGCGGCTCCTCAAAAGATTTCAGGGCGGCCATCAATCGTTCGGGGCTGGTGGCGATGCTATCATTATAATAGGCGACGCCTTTCTGCCTGGTGACCAACTCCAAACGATGAGGCACACCTGTGAAACTGGTAGCTACGGCAGCTATGGCTTCCACTGTGGCCCCGGCTGCTTCAGCAATGGCACAAGCCGCTAAAATGTTAGCAATATTGTGCTCCCCACGCAACTTCAGGGCAGAAACCGGGCAGACTGGTTTGGGTTGACGGCCCTTAATTAGTGTAATCTGATCATCGATGAGACAGGCCCCATCTTCAACCTCATTTTTGAGGCTGAACCAACGCACGGTTGCCCTCAACTCAGGGGCCAAGTGGCGTGTAGCGGGGTTGTCCAAACCGAGCACAGCCGTTTGATCCCGACCCATGTAGGTCACCAACGCTTGTTTGGCCCTGATATAGGCTGCCATGGTCCCGTGTCGATCCAGATGGTTGGGGGTGATATTCAGCAAGGCGCCTATAGCGGGACTCCAATCGGATAGTAAGGGCTGGATGCTGGTCATCACCTGCGAACTGGATACAAGGCTGGGATGAAAATATTCCAATTGAAAACTACTTAACTCCATTACCACCCAATCTTGACGCTGAATGTCCCCTAACTTGGTGATCAACGGGTTGCCAATATTCCCGCCAACATGGGTGTTATATCCCGATTCTTTAAGCATCAAACCGACGAGCGTGGTTGTCGTTGTTTTGCCACTAGAACCGGAAATGCCCACAATAGGGGCCGGACAAAAGTGGCAAAATAATCGAGTTTCTGTTGTCAAAGGTAGACCACGCGCTCGAGCCTGCTTCAAGAAGGGAATCGTCAGGGGAACACCTGGACTTACCACCAGGAGATCTGTTTGAGCAGGGTCCAACAGCGATTCAGGATGGCCCCCCAGGTGGAAGGTGATCTCCAGATCTTGCAGTGTTTTCAACTGAGCGGCCAATTCAGCAGCGGCTTTGGCGTCGGTAACGGCGACTTGTGCCCCGTGTTCCGCCAGAAAACGCGCTGTGGCGCACCCCTCTCTGGCCAGACCAACGAGCAGCACCTTGAGACCAGCCAACGTACTGAGGCCGGCAAAAGGGATCTCAACGGTCATTCATATGCTTCCAAAAGCCAATTACGCCGCCCGAGCCGACCTCTGATCCCAACTGGCACTTTCGGTTTCCCAGACTAAGTTATCAGCCAAGATGGCGTGGATAACTTCATCTAATGTACGCAGTAACCGGCCTGATTTGGTCCGATAATGGTGGCTCCCCTTACTTAAGCTTTCATCAATATACTGGACTAACTCCAGGGCAGCCAGATAAGCGGCCGTCCGGTCATGTGTCCGGGGTTTAACCAAGGTGAACTGATTGATGTGAGGTTTTTCAGTGTGTTGGAAACCATTTAGATGTTCCATGAAAGACTACTCCTTACTTTATAATATATTCAAAATTTTATTTTATCCGACCGGCCACAATGTTTCGGGCCTGTCGGTTGAATACCGACTTAGGATGAAGTATAAGCGTTAAATCAAAGCCAGGGCGATCCCCAGCATGGCGGTCAAAATTGAAATTAACCATAAGCGTTGGGCCACCTGGGTTTGGGACCAGCCCGATAATTCAAAGTGGTTATGTAAGGGACTCATACGGAAAAGGCGTTTGCCTTTGGTCAGCTTGAAATAGCCAACCTGCAAGATAACTGAGAGTGCTTCGGCCACAAACATAAAGCCGACAATGGGCAATAGGAGCCACTGGCCACTCATCAAAGCAACTACGGCCAGGGTAGCCCCCAAGGTTCCGGAGCCAACCTCTCCCATAAAAAGTTCGGCCGGGTAAGCGTTGTACCATAAAAAGGCCAGGATGGCCCCCACGACGGTGAAAACAAAAGCAACGAGCCAAACTTGGCCTTGCAAAAAGGCGATCACCCCGTAGGCAACATAAGCGACTGTGGCAATACTGCCCGCCAGGGCATCCAGGCCATCGGTGAGATTAACCGCATTGCTGGTCCCCAGAATGATGAAGATGGCGATCGGGATGTAGATGAAGGGACTAAGTGCGATGGGAGCGGCAATGGTTGGAATGGCCACAGTATTGGCAAACTGAAAGTCTCCCAGGGAAAGAACCAGGGTAGCAATGGTCGCCAAAATGAACTGGGCTAAGAATTTTACTCTGGCCGGCAGGCCGCGCTTTGAGCTGAAAACGGTGGCATAATCGTCAATCACGCCTAAGACTCCGAAAGAGAACATGATGCCCATGGGGACTAAGATAGACCGGCCGATTAAGTTGAAACCAAGCAAGTTGGCCAGGTTGAGGATGCCGGTGATGATCAGAACTGGGACGATAATCAGGATACCCCCCATAATGGGGGTGCCAGCTTTAACCATATGCGTACTAGGGCCTTCAATGCGAATTTGTTGTCCGATCTTGAGCTTCTTTAAGGTATTAATCAAGGGCCTGCCCCAGATGACGGCCAGCAGAAAGGAAATAGTCCCCAATGTGAGCGAATAAGACATATCAGTTCTTTAGGTTCTCCGTTGTTTCTGCTGGCCTTGTACTAATTGATTCACAATTGTCTCCATTGCCAAGCCACGAGATCCCTTGATGAGAATTGTATCTCCTTCTCTGGCGATTTCTGCCAGATACTTCAGGGTTGTTTGCTTATCATCCATACGGAAAACCACTTCTTCAGGCAGACCGCAAGAAATGGCTTCTTCGGCAATTAAGCGGGCTTTGGGGCCAACGGTAATGAGTAAGTTGACTACTTCGGCGGCCCGGCGGCCCACTTTACGGTGGCCTTCTTCTTCATAAGAGCCGAGTTCTGCCATATCACCTAAAACGGCGATTTTCCGGGAGGCCGCTAATTCATGTAGCAAATTCAAGGCAGCGATACTTGAAGTCGCACTAGCATTGTAAGTATCATCCAGAATAAGCGATTTGTTCGGGCCAGGGACCGCCACCAAACGTAACTGGGCCCTGGGATCCTGCAAACCGGCCACAATTTCTTCCCAATGTAAGCCCTGGGTTAAACCGATGGCCGTCGCCGCCAAAGCGGTATGAACGCTATGGCGGCCCAAGAGGGGAACTTTGACGTGAAGATGTTCGTCTTGATAGTGAAAAACGAAGCGAATGCCTCTTAATCCTTCGCTGGTAATCTGATCGGCCCACAAGTCGGCCTGCTCTGATAAACCGTAAGTGAAGATATTAGCTCGAGTATGCGGGCGCATGGCCACCGCCAAAGGATCGTCAATGTTCAAAATAGCTGTACCATCTTCGTCGAGTGCTTCGAGAAGTTCTCGTTTAGCCAGAGCGATGCGCTCAATAGTCCCCAGACGCTCCAGATGAGTGGGACCAATGTTGGTTACTAGACCGACATGTGGTCTGGCAATTTGACAGAGTGTAGCTATTTCGCCGATATCGTACATCCCCATCTCTAGAACCACCCGTTCGTAGGTGGGATCTAGTTCCAGAATGGTTAGGGGCAATCCGATTTCATTATTCAGGTTCCCTTTATTTTTCAGGGTGTGGTATTTTTGCGCCAAAACCAGATGGGCCAATTCTTTAGTGCTGGATTTGCCGATGCTGCCGGTGATGCCAATCACAATGGGCGAGAATTTTGTTCGCCAATAAGCGGCCAATTTTTGCAGGCCCTGCAGGCTGTCCGCCACCCGAATGCAGAGCGGTAACTGCCAGTTTTGAGCTAGTAGAGCTTGATCGCCGGGTGAGTCAGCTTGAATAATTAAGCCATTAAAGGGTACGTCTCGCGAGATGATGGCCGCCACTGCTCCGGCGGAGAAGGCTGCTTGAACATAATCGTGTCCATCTAGCCGGGTGCCAGGTAAGGCTACAAAGAGGGAGTCCGGCGTGGCCTGGCGTGAGTCAATGACCACTTGGTTGATCGGTTGTTGTCGAGCCAACTCAAAGGTTTGCCCGGTCAAGCCTTCAAAAACATCAGCCAAAGTTAGCATCTTTTACCTGCTCGCCAGCCGGATTTCATCAGGAGGGATGTCCAACAAACTAATTAAACGCTCCCCAATTTGCCTAAAGGTAGGTGCAGCGGTTTGATTGCCCCACTTCGAGACCGTTGGTTTATTCAAAATGACTAAAACCAATACTTGCGGGTCGTCAGTAGGAAAGTAACCGACAAAAGAGGCAATGGTGAGCGAGGGATGGTAGCCACCAGGGATAGGGATTTGGGCAGTCCCGGTTTTGCCGGCCACCCGGTAGCCGGGAATTAAGGCCAATGAGTCTTCTACCTCCAGAGCCGTAGCTAGCATCTGGGTCAATACATTCGCTGTATCAGCCGAAACGGCCCGCCGGACGACTTGCGGTTTGATTTCAACCACGCGTCCCTGCTCGTGGGTAAGGATCTTATGCACTACGTGAGGTTTCATTAATAACCCATCGTTAGCCACAGCCCCGACTGCGGACACAATCTGGATGGGTGTAATAGCAATGCCTTGACCAAACGAGTTGGTGGCCAGGTCGCTTTCATGCCAGGCGGCGTCAAGCGGTGTTTTTACGGTGCCCGGCCCCTCGCCACTCAGATCAATTTCGGTCAGGCGGCCAAAGCCGAAACGTCGCACATAGTTGTAGAATTTATCAGCACCCATTACGATAGCAATTTGCGCCGAGCCTACGTTCAAACTTTTAGCCAGGATGGTGGTCATATCAACTGTGCCGTGGGCTAATCTATCGGCGTTGTAGATGGTTTGTCCCCCAATTTCAATAACGCCATTATCGTAAACCGTCGTTCCTGGGGAAACCGTGCCTGAGTCCAAACCGGCCGCCATGGTGATAATCTTAAAGACAGAACCGGGTTCGTATGCCTGGCTAACGATTGGATCCAAAAAATAATTGGCCTCAGTTTGAGCAAAAGCGTTTGGATCGTACGATGGTAAACTGGCCGAAGCCAAAACAGCCCCAGTGCGGGGATTGGTTACCACCACGGACCCCCCTTCTGCACCATAGCGGGTGATAGCCTGGGCCAGTTCTTCTTCGACCATACGCTGGATATTGCGGTCAATAGACAGATAAAGATCGGCCCCTTCAGTAGGAAGGGTAATTTCAAAATCACCGAGGGGAATGATATCGCCAAAAGGACCATGTTCGCCAGCTTGTCGCCCAACCGAACCTTGCAATAGGGCGTTGTAGTAGCCTTCAACACCGTAGAAACCATCGCTATTATCATTCACGAAGCCCAGCACATGGCTGGCCAGGTTTTGTTCGGGATAGGCTCGCTTTGAGCGTGTCGAAACTAATAAACCGGTGATATCCCATTTCAGGAGTGTCTCTCCCACTTCACGAGGCGCAGCGCGGGTAATGGGCACCCAGGGTTGATCGCTGGAAAGCCCAGCCAGAAGGGTTTTTTTAGGGATGTTAAGGAGCCGGTAAAGCCGACCGGCCGTTTGCTGAGGGTCGCTGATCAACTGAGGACTGGCAGAAACCTCATATTGCACCGTATCAACCGCCAGGAGGTGATGGTTACGATCATAGATGTTCCCCCGCGCCGGCTTGAGGATGAACTCTTTCTGGTTTTGCTTCTCAGCCAGTTTGACAAAGGATTTATGTTCTATAATTTGCCAGCGCACCAGTTGAGCAACCAAAATCAGCCCAACTGCTGAAAGAATGGCCATAATAATAAATATTCGATTCTGGTGCTGCTGAGTAACCTTCATTTTCTGAATTTAAGTCTTACGATATAAGATATAAGATTTATTGTTTGGTTGTGGGTTTGCCAGCGATCCAAGCCATCAGACCATCGAGCCAGATTTGCCAGGTTTCATCCTCGGGCTGGGGGTGTTGGGCCAAATCTGGTAGAGCAGGTTGCGGCGATGGCGCAGGGTAGTTGGCTATGGGTAAATAACGAATATTGGCCGGATCAGTCGGTGCAAAGCCGAGTTCTCTGGCCCGTTCTTCGATCCGGCTAAGCGATTCGAGTTCAGCGATTTCTAACGCTAACTCGGCGTTTTGATGATTGACCAGTTTGATCTCTTGTTGCAGCTTTTCAATTTGTAAAGTTGAGGAGGTAATGATGCTGGCCTGGCCTAAGTAAAGCCAGCCAACCAGGCTAAAGGTCACCAAAATTAATAAAAGCCCAAGGGCTGCTTTTTTATCTAAACTCCAGGGGATCTGTTTGATAACGGCCGCTGGGCGGAAATTGATTGATTGACTTGCCATAATTATGTGTTTCCTTTTTCAGCGACCCGTAGTTTGGCACTCCGAGCGCGAGGATTGACAGAAATTTCTTGTGCGGTGGCAACAATAGGTTTTTTGGTGATAATCTTAATCGTAGGGCGATGGCTCTGTTTCTGCGGATCGGGCTGATCTACTGGGATAGGGCCCATAGGAGCGGCTCTACCTGTTGCCTGTTGTCGAAAGAAATGTTTCACGATCCGGTCCTCCAGAGAATGGAAACTGATAACGGCTAGCCGGCCGCCGGGCGCTAAAAGCTCGATCGCTTGTGGCAAAAACCGTTCAAGGGCGCCCAGTTCATCGTTGACTGCGATACGGATCGCTTGAAAGGTTCGGGTGGCCGGATGTATTTTTTGTCTCCGACGACCACCGGCAGCTTTGCTGATAACTTCTGCCAGAGCACCTGTGGTATAGATGGGACGGGCTTGAACAATAGCCCTGGCGATGCGACGACTTCTGCGCTCTTCGCCATAACGATAAATGAGGTCAGCCAGGTCTGATTCTTTAAGGGTGTTGATCAAATCGGCGGCAGATTGTTCAGCCGTCGGCCCCAGGCGCATGTCCAGAGGACCCTCATGGATAAAAGAAAAGCCGCGTTCTGGTTGGTCGAGTTGCATTGACGAAACACCTAAATCGGCCAAGATGGCCTGAACTGATGAGAACCCCTGTTCGGTCGCAATTTGCGTTAGTTGATCAAAATTGGCATTGATTAACCGAACCCGAGACTCATATAGCGCCAAACGGTTGGCGGCGATCTTTATAGCGGTTGGATCAACATCCAGACCCAACAGTTGGCCGTTGGGGCCGGTTTGTTGTAAGATGTTTTCAGCATGGCCACCGGCCCCAACAGTGCAATCAATAACCGCTTGATTGGGCTTTAAATTTAGTAAGGTCAGAACTTCGGTCTTTAGGACCGGAAGATGTGGCCCCGCCATAATTATAGGATACCCAGGTTTGCCAGTTGGGCAGCTAACGATTCAGGATCTTCAGTAACTTTGCTTTGCTCTTCCTGCCAGCGTTCTGGGTTCCAGATCTCGATCTTGTTCATGACCCCTGCTACAACGACATCCCGGTCGATATTGGCATGTTGTAGCAACTTTTGAGGAATAATCACCCGTCCATTCCGGTCGGGGATTGATTCTGAGGCACTAGAGAACATGAAACGAGTAAATCTTCTGGCCTCAGTATTAGCCATAGGCAGGCTGGTAATTCTCTCGGAGACCTTTTGCCACTCTTCTCGGCTGAAAGCCCACAGACATCCATCCAGGCCACGGGTAATAACAATACCTCCGGCCAGTGGTTCTTTAAACTTAGCCGGGATGGTCAGGCGACCTTTACTATCAATGCTGTGTTCAAATTCTCCGAGAAACATAGTGGGTCATTTGGCTCCACTGTGAGGACAATTTTAGTCAGAACATATGTTCTTTTCTCCCACTTTCTCCCACTTTGTCCCACTAGCTCCCACATTATAATCCATTTTCATCCACCTGTCCACCCTGCCTCTGGCTTTTTTAAGGTTTTTTTACTAGCAAAAAATACCCATTGCTTGCTGCTTTGCTCCTTGAGTAGGTGTTAGTTATAATGAGTTATGTCTTTATGTTATTGAAGGAGCATGAAGAAGTGCGGGTTTTAATAACAGGTGTTACAGGTTTTGTAGGGGGGTATCTGGCTACGGTTTTAGCCCAGAACGCCGACTTGATCCTCTATGGTGTTGCACGTAATCCGGCGAAGTTACTCCCTGAATTACGCTCTCGGATCACATGTTTCAGCGGTGATTTAACCTCGCCGACCTTGGTGCAGGAGGTTTTACGGGAAACCAAACCGGCGATCATTTATCACCTGGCTGGACAGGCCTCTGTGCCTACAGCCTGGTCTGATCCCTGGCAAACCTTTCAGGCGAATGTGTTGCCGCAATTAAATTTGTTGCAGAATCTGATCGACTTGGGGCTGGAGGCACGATTTTTGAGTGTTACGTCCAGTAAAGTTTACGGTTCCGTTTCCGAGGCGCAGTTGCCAATCAGGGAAGATACACCCCTCCGTCCTGATAACCCCTATGGCGTTAGTAAAGCCAGCCAAGACTTAATGGCTTTGCAGTATTATCTCAGCCATCATCTATCTATTATCAGAGCCCGGCCTTTTAACCATATTGGGCCTCGACAAGGGGCCAATTTTGTGACCGCCTCTTTTGCCCGCCAAATTGCTTTGGCGGAAGCCGGTAAGTTGCCCCCCGTGGTGCGGGTAGGCAATTTAAGTGCTCAGCGAGATTTCACCGACGTTCAGGATGTGGTG
>JABAHQ010003767.1_pt1 | contig 17672 bp, 18 predicted proteins | sample 7062091 | NCBI WGS metagenome assembly JABAHQ01 (sample SAMN14534359, study PRJNA622989) | marine sediment metagenome | biome: marine biome [ENVO:00000428]; feature: marine pelagic biome [ENVO:01000023]; material: deep marine sediment [ENVO:00002113] | place: India: Gulf of Kutch | collected...
GCTCGACTTCTTCATCCGGAGCCCCGAGACGGACGAGCGCAACAACCCGACCCGGGCCGTCTTCGACCACTTCTTCGCCATGGAGGTGACCTGGAAGTGACGCCCCGTCGAACGCTGCCTACTGCGGACCGCACCACGTGCAGGCGAACGCCTGTTGGTTCCCCGGAACGTGGGCGTCCGCACATCACTGGAAACCGGCCCCCGGACATCTTTGACTTCCACGACCCCAGCAGCGACCCTCAACTTTCAGAGGTCGGGCCGAAACGCAGCACCGAAGTGAGGCAGTCCACACGGCGCAGAAGATGAACCTCCGGACCAAGATTCTCCTCGGCTACGGGATCGCCCTCCTCCTCCTGGGGGGCGTTCTCGTCCTCTCCTACGCCGACCTCCGTCGGCTGGGGAGGGCGTCGGATGCGATCCTCAGCGAGAACTACCGGAGCATCCGGGCCGCCGAGCACATGATCAACGCCCTCGAGCGACAGGACAGCGGGGTGCTGCGGTATCTGTTGGGCGACCGTGAGGGGGGCGTGCGCCAGTTCGAGGACAGCCGGGGGCGCTTTCGAGAGTGGCTCGGCCGGGCCAAGGACAATGTCACGATCGAGGGCGAGCGGACGGTCCTCGCCGAGCTCGATTCCGCGTACTCCGACTATGTGAGAGCGTTCACGACGATCCTCCAGAGCGGCACGGACGGCCCGGGGGCCCAGAGCGTCTATGCGTCCCGTCTCCAGCCGCGTTTCATCGCGGTGCGGGATGCCGCCGGCCGCCTGCGGGAGCTCAACGAGGAGACCATGTTCCGGGCGAGCGACCGGGCACGAACGATTTCGGCGCGGTCGACGCTGACGGTGGCCGGCGTGGGGCTTCTGGCGGTCGTCGCGGTGCTCACGTTCAGCTTCTTCCTGTCGACGCGCCTGGTGCGGCCGATCCGTGAGGTGACGGCGGCGACGCGGCGGGTCGCCGAGGGCGACTACGACGTCGAAGTGCCGGCGCGCACGTCGGACGAGCTCGGAGAGCTGGCTCGACGGTTCAACGACATGGCCGCGGAGCTGCGGTCATTCCGGGACATGAACGTCGAGCAGCTCGTCTCGGAGAAGCGGAAGAGCGACGCGATCGTCGACAGCATCGACGACCCCCTCGTAGTCGTGGATTCGGAGCTCCGGGTCACGAACCTGAATCGCGCCGCGCGCAGGCTCTTCGATGAGGGACGTCGAGAGCCGGTCGGGCGGCACTTTCTCGAAGTGGTACCCCGGGACGATCTGTTCGACCACCTGGAGCAGACCATTCGGTCGGGTCGGCGCGCGGAGCCGCCCGAGACCGAGCCGTACATCACCCTCTCCCGGAACGGAGAGCGACGCCATTTCGAGGCTGCGGTCACGTCCGTCCGCATGGAGGAGGGAGAGCCGGCGGGAGCGATTCTCATGCTCCGCGACGTGACCGAAGTGCGTGAGTTGGAGCGGATGAAGAGCGAGTTTGTGGCCACGGCGTCCCACCAGCTGAAGACTCCGCTCACGAGCATCTCCATGAGCCTGCAGCTCCTCGCCGAGCACACCGGCGGCGAGCTGGCGGAGCGAGACCGGCAGCTCCTCCGTGAGACGGAGGCCGATGTGGGTCGGCTGCAGACGCTGGTGGAGGACCTCCTCCACCTCTCACGACTCCAGTCCGGCCAGATCGAGTTGGACTTCCAGGCGATGGAGGTCGGCTTCATGTGCGAGCGAATCGCGCAGATCATGGGCCCCCAGGCCGAGGAGCGGGGGATCGCGTTGTGCGTCGTTGTCCCGGAGCACATGCCGCCGGTCCGAATGGACATGACCAAGGCGAGCTGGGTGCTGACGAACCTGGTTTCCAACGCCATCCGCTATTCCTCGAGCGGCGACGAGATCCGCGTGGGCGCGGAACGGCTCGGCGAGCACGTTGAGTTGTGGGTGTCGGACGAGGGGCCGGGCATCCCGACCGAGCATCAGGGCCGTATCTTCGACCGGTTCGTACGCCTGGACGGGGAGGACGAGGGACGGGAAGGGGGATCCGGGCTGGGGCTCGCCATCTGCAGGGAGATCGTCCATGCGCACGGCGGGCGGATCTGGGTCGAGTCCGAGCCCGGATCCGGGAGCACGTTTCGCTTCACGCTTCCCGTGGCGGGCTGATGGAGGATCCGGTGACGGAGAGGACCCTGGACATCCTCGTCCTGGACGACGAGCCCCGGATCCGCTCCACGCTCTCCATGACGCTCAGGGACGACGGCCACCGGGTCGAGTCCGTCGGGCGGTCGGAGGACGCTCTGGCAGCCACGGATCGCGTGCCGTTCGACCTGGCCTTCGTCGACCTGAAGCTGAGCGGCGAATCGGGAATGAACGCGATCCCGGAGCTTCTCGAGCGCCTGCCCTGGCTAAAGATCGTCGTCATCACGGCCCACGCCAGCGTGGACTCGGCCGTGGAGGCGATGAAACGGGGAGCGGTCGACTACCTGCCCAAGCCCTTTTCCACCTCCGAGATCCGGCTCGCCACCCGGAAGGTCGCCGAGCTGCGAAGCCTGGAGCGTCGGGTCGACGCTCTGGAGGAGGAACTGGAGGGCGCCCGGCCGGAATCGCTTCTCGAGAGCCGCAATCCGGAGATGCGCCGGGTGCTTGAGACCGCGCGGGAGGTCGCCGGGACCGACGCGACCGTTCTCCTCGAGGGGGAGAGCGGAACCGGGAAAGGCCTGTTGGCACGGGCGATCCACCGGTGGAGCCCCCGGTCAGAGCGGTCGTTCGGAGTCGTGCATTGCCCGTCGATCCCGACGGATCTGCTGGAGAGCGAGCTCTTCGGACACGTGAAGGGCGCGTTCACCGGCGCGGTACGAACGAACCCGGGGCGAGTGTCCCGCTGCGACGGAGGGACGCTCTTCCTGGACGAGATCGGCGACCTGCCGGCACAGCTGCAACCGAAGCTCCTGCGCTTCGTCGAGAGCCGGGAGTACGAGCGGGTCGGCGACCCCTCGCCGCGGCGGGCCGACGTGCGTCTCGTCACCGCCACGAATCGCGATCTCGCGGCCGCCGTGGAGGTCGGAGACTTCAGGGAAGACCTGTTCTACCGCCTGAACGTGGTGGAGCTGGCCCTTCCGCCGCTCCGGGACAGGCCGGAGGACCTGGAGACGCTCGCGAGCCGCTTCCTCGCCTTCTACTCCCGCGAGCATCGGCGCCCCGCGGTGAAGCTGTCCGACGACGCCATGGACGTGTTCCGCTGCCACGACTGGCCCGGCAACGTGCGGGAGCTCGAGAACGCCATGGAGCGGGCGGTGATCCTCTGCCGGGAGCGGACGATCGAGCCCGGACATCTGCCTTTCGACGGGTCCCCCCGCACCTCGCCCGGGGTCGGGGATGCCGTGACCCTGGCCGAGCTGGAGGAGGTGCACATCCGGCGCGTGCTGGCGCGGACCGAGACCCTCGAAGAGGCCGCCCGGATCCTGGGGATCGACACCACCACGCTCTGGCGGCGACGAAAGGCCTACGGAATCTGACCCCCGGATCCCCCGGCGTTTCAATCTGAAACGCCAGCCCTCCTTCCACATTTCACCCTGCAATGACGGGTCGGCGTCCCACCGCCGGCTCACTCCCCCGTGACCCTCACTTCGTCCGGGAATTTCGGGGAATGTTCGTGTCCTCCCCGGGCTTGACGCCGGCGGCACGCCCTCTGCACGCGACGAGGTGAGTCGGAGCCGATCCTCGAATCCGAGCGGGGGCCGCGGGGCTGCATGAGCGACATGAGCAGTGATCTCCTCCTCGGCGTCGTCCTCACGACGCTGGCCTACGCCGGCTTGATCGCGACGGTCGTTCACGCACGGGCCGTCATCCGCCGGCTTGCGGAGGACGACTTCGAGGGGCGGCTCCCCGGCTACGGGAACGGCGATCCGGATGAGTGAGACCACGGGACGCGCAGGCGCCGGCGAGGTCCGCACGGATCTGGCCCGCGACCTCTCCCTCTTCGACATCACGATGATCGGGGTCGGCGCCATGATCGGCGCCGGGATCTTCGTGCTGACCGGGCTCGCCGCCGGGCAGGCGGGGCCCGGGATCGTGATGGCGTTCGCGTTCAACGGCTTTATCACGATCTTCACCGGGATGGTGTACGCCGAGCTCGGCAGCGCCATCCCGAAGGCCGGAGGCGGCTACCACTGGGTGCACGAAGCGCTGGGCGCGGGCCAGTCTTTCGTGGCCGGCTGGATGAGCTGGTTCGCCCACGCCGTGGCCGGATCCCTCTACGCCCTCGGCTTCGGCTCCTTCGTGACGCTCCTCCTGGTCGAATATTTCCGGGTGAGCCCGTTCGGGCTCCCGCCTTCCATGCTCGAGAAGATTTTCGCCGTCTTCGCCGGCCTCCTCTTCGCCTACATCAACTTCCGGGGCGCGAAGGAGACGGGGCTCGCCGGCAACGTCGTGACCCTTCTCAAGGTCACGGTGATCGTGATCTTCGTCGTGGCCGGCCTCGCCTCCATCGCGGGCGAGCCGGTGGAAACCGTGGGGAAGTTCGAGCCCTTCCTCCCCCGGGGATTCGGCGGCGTCTTCATCGCCATGGGGCTCACCTTCATCGCCTTCGAGGGCTACGAGATCATCGTCCAGTCCGGCGAGGAGGTCGTCGATCCGCGCCGCAACGTGCCGAAGGCGATCTTCTACGCGATGACGATCGTCGTGACGATCTACATCCTCGTTGCGATCGTCCTCCTGGGCGCCGTCGACCTGACGCCCGGGCTGCTCGCGGAGGCACGGGGAGCGCTTGCCGGAGGATCCCACGCGCCGGGTCCCGGTGCAGGGGAGCTGCCGGCGGACCCCGCCCTCTGGCAAGTGCTCGGGCATCTCGGCGAGCTCGGCCTCGCCCGGGCGGCGGACCAGGTCCTTCCCTACGGGACCCTGGTGATCCTCGTAGCCGGCATCTTCTCCACCCTTTCGGCGCTCAACGCCACGACGTTTTCCAGCACCCGGGTCGGGTTCGCCATGGGCCGGGACCGGGCGCTCCCTGACGCCTTCGCCAGCGTGCACCGGCGAACCCGTACGCCCTACGTCTCGGTGGCGTTCAGCGGAGGACTCATCGTCTTCATGGCCCTGGCGCTCCCCATCGAGGACGTGGCCGCGGCCACCGACGTCATGTTCCTCCTGCTTTTCCTGCAGGTGAACTATGCGGCGATCGTGATTCGCCGCGAGCGGGGCCAGGAGCTGGGCTACGGCTACCTGATGCCGTGGTTCCCGTGGGTCCCGATCGTCGGGATCGTCACGAAGCTCTTCCTTGCGGTCTACCTCTTCAATTACAGCCCCACGGCGTGGTACGGAGCCCTGGCGTGGATCGGCACGGGTATCGGGATCTTCCTCCTCTACTCCCGGAAGCGCGTTCGGGAAGTGGAAGTCCGGGAGGAGACCCGGCTCCTGGTGGAGAAGCGGGCGGCCGCCGAGCGGCCCTACCAGGTCCTGGTGCCCCTGGCCGACCCGGAACACGCGGCGGAGCTGGCACGCATTGGCGCGTACCTGGCCCGGAGCAGGGGCGGCGAGCTCCTCCTCACTTCCGTGGTGACCGTGCCGGAGCAGACGCCCCTGGACGTGGGCGAGCGGTATGTGACCTATCAGTGCGAGATGCTCGCCGAGGCGGCGAGAAAGGTGCCGGAGGGGATGCCGGTCCATCGCACCGTCACGATCGGCCACGACGTGGGGAAGAGCATCTGCAACATCGCGCGCCAGCGACACAGCGACCTGGTTTTGGTCGGGTGGCGAGGGCGACGGAAGCGGCGCTTCGCCGACCTGGTCCTGGGCTCGATCATCGATCGGGTCGTCCTCGATGCCCCGACCGACGTCTGCGTGGCGAAGGTGGGAGGTGCGACGGAGCGTCGGCACGTAGTCGTTCCGACGGCCGGCGGGCCCCACGCCGACGCGGCGGCGGATCTCGCCGCCGGCTTTCTGGCGCACTCCGATGCGCGGGTCACGCTCCTCACGGTGGCGGACGGGGCGCGGGGGGAGCCCGCAGCCACGAGGGACCGGCTCCTTGACGAGCTGGAGCTCGGAGAGGCATCGCGGCGCCTGGACACGGCGACGGTGGAGGACGGCGCGGTCGCGGACAGGATCCTGGAGTGGGCCGTCGAGCACGGGGCCGACACGATCGTCGTCGGGGCCACGGAAGAGGGCCTCCTCCGCCAGGCGGTCTTCGGCGCGATCCCGGAGCGGATCGGCGAGGGCTTCGACGGAACCGTGCTCATGGTGCGGAAGCACCTTCCGATCCGCTCCCTCCTGAGTGGATGGACTCGCCGCTGGCTCGGGCGGAGCCGCTCCCGGGCCCGGGAGGGGGCGCGCCGATGATCCTGAAGCCCGACGAAGCGCCGGGAACGAGGGAGCGTCGAAGCGCTGCTCGGGGCGCACGCCGCCGAGCCGGTGACGGGCCGCTCGTCCTCGTCGCGATTCCTCCAACGGGCCCGGCCGGACATCTCGTCGACCTGGGCCGGGCGATCGCTCGTCCGGAGGCCGGCCGCTTGCTCCTGGCGACGGTCGTGCCCCTCCCGCGGATCACCCCCTACGCCGCGGCCGATTCCCTTCTCGCCGCGCGAGGCGCGAGGCTCGCCCGGATCCGGAGAGAATTGGACGGGCGTGTCCCCGTGTGCCACGTCGTGGTGGTGGCGCACGGTGTCGGTCCCGGAATCATAGAGCTGGCGCGCCAGCGGAGGGCCGACCTGGTGCTCGTGGGGTGGCCGCGCCGTGGAGCGGAGGACGGCGGCAAAAAGGGTCCCGGACGGGCCGTCCGGGAGCTGCTGGGGAGGGCACCCTGTGGCGTGTGCGTGACGGAGCGATCGCCGGCACCCGACTCCCGGCTCGTCCTCGTCTCCACCAATCCGGGCCCGGAGACCGAGCTGGGCATCTCCGTGGGTCGGGCGATGATCTGCCGGTCGTTCCAGGCCCGTGGCGGGGGCGGCGATCACCGGACCAGAGAGGATCCGGGCGACACTTCGGCCGGGGTGGAGGCGGGCGTCGCACCCGGCCCGGCTTCGGGCTCTCTCCTCGAGCGGATCGCGGTGGCGGGCTCGTTGCATCGCACCCGGGATCGGTCGTTGGCGGAGAGGGCCCTCGCACTCGGGGCGGACGCCCTGGTGGCGAACGCGGTGGTGGAGTTGGGGTCGTGGCCCCTGCGACGACGCGTCGTGCGGACGGGGCTCGCCGATTCCTTTCCGGGTCCGGTCGCGTTGGTTCACTGCGCGGACCCGGAGCTGGGGCGGCGGGGATCGGAGGATGCGCCCGGATGACGAGGGGTACGGCGGATCTCGCGGACGGCGACCGGACCCTCGACGTGGAGGTCGCACGGAAGGCCCTGGGCTTCCGCTGGGCGAGATGGAACGAGCGGACTGCCCCGGCGAAGGCCGATGAATTCGGGCACGGTCGCTTCCTTGCCCCCCCGGACCACGTGGCGGCCCGGCATCAGGTGGAAGCCGACGCGTCGGGTCCGCTGGCTCCGCGGTGGGACCGATTCCTCCCGGCGTTCTCGACCCGNNGACCCGGGTGGAGCCGGCAATCGAAGCGGCGGAGCGCGTCGACCTCTTTCGCCGCGCCGTGACGCTCCGAAAAGGGGCGGACGATCGCTGGGGGCTTCGCGCCGAGCGAGGCACCGGTTCCCCGATCGTCGTGGAGGGGGAGACGCTCCCGATGGTGCTCTGTCTCGGAGTGCTCGAGGCCGTCTCGGGTGAGGGGGGATTGCACGAGCGGTGAGGAACGAGCTCTGGCGGCTCGAGCTGTCCACCCGAGCCCTGGTACGGGAGCGCCTGACCCCGCCCCGACTCCTCGGCGGGTCATTCCTGCTTCTGATCGGCTTCGGCACCCTCGGCCTCATGACCCTGCCCGGGCTCTACGTGGGTCCCTCCCTTTCCTGGCTCGACGCGCTCTTCACGGCGACGAGCGCGGTGTGCGTGACGGGGCTGATCGTCGTGGACACGGCCACTTACTTCACGCCCCTGGGCCAGGCGTTCCTCCTTCTCCTGATCCAGGTCGGAGGGCTCGGAATTCTGACGTTCACGAGCTTCGTCATCCTGGCCCTGGGTCGCCGCCTCTCCCTCCACCACGAGACCCTCACCGCGGGGACGGCGAACGTCACCGCGGAGGTGGACTTTCGGCGGCTGATCAGGAGCGTGTTTGTCCTTACGTTCTCCTTCGAGGCCGTCGGCGCGGTGTTCCTCTTCGTCTCCTGGCTGCCTCGCTTCTCCCCGGGCGAGGCCTTCTGGCACGCGATCTTCCAGGCCGTGAGCGCGTTCTGCAACGCCGGCTTCTCCACCTTCTCCGACTCCCTCGAGCGCTTCACCACGTCTCCGGTCCCGCTCACCGTCATCATGGGGTTGATCGTCCTGGGCGGGCTGGGCTTCCTCACCCTGGAGGAGCTCCTTCAGCGCTGGAAGCGAAGGCGTGGGGAGATGGGAGCGAGGCTTTCCCTCCATTCGCGAATGGTCCTCGTCGTGACGGGGTTCCTGCTGGTGGCGGGTGCCGGCGCCTACGCGGTCCTGGAGTGGACGAACACGCTGGGGCCGATGCCCCTCTGGGCCCGGGCGCTGAACGCAGGATTCATGAGCGTGACCGCGCGCACTGCCGGATTCAACACCGTGGACTACGGCGCAACCGCGGACAGCACCAACTTCGTCACGATCCTCCTGATGTCGATCGGGGGCTCACCCGGCTCCACGGCCGGCGGCATCAAGACCACTACCGTGGCCGTCATTGGCCTCCTCGCATGGGCACGGCTTCGGGGCCGGCAGGTCACGAGCGCGGCGAGCCGCACAATCCCCGAGGAGACGATCCAGCGGGCGGTGGGACTTCTTTGTGGTCGCGTTCGGGGTCGTCACGCTGGGGATCCTGCTCTACAGCATGAGCGAGATCGGGGCCGTCGGCCACCCGCGGACCGCGGGCGCGTTCGTCCGGCACATGTTCGAGGCCGTGAGCGCGTTCAACACCGTGGGCCTATCCATGGGCGTCACGGGTGACCTCACGGCCTTCGGGCGCGTGCTCACGGTCGTCCTCATGTACTTGGGCCGCATCGGTCCGCTCACCTTCGCGGCGGCGATCGCCCTGGAGCGCCCAACCCAGTCCGGGGAGTTCAGGTACGCCTACGAGGACGTCATCATCGGCTGAGGAGAGACGGGGCATGAAGCGATTCGTCGTGGTGGGACTCGGGAACTTCGGATCCAGCGTGGCCGAGACGCTCCACGCCCAGGGCCACGATGTGGCCGCCCTGGACGTCGACCCCAAGCGGGTCGACGCCATGCCCCGGTCCGTCTCCCGGGCCGCCGTCGGGGACGGCACGGACGCGGCGACCCTCGAGCGGGTCGGCGCCGAGGACGCCGACGTGATCGTCATCAGCACCGGCGACGACATCACGGCCAGCGCCATGACCGCCCTCACGGCCCGGGACCTCGGGATACAGGAGATCTACGTCAAGGTCGTCTCCTTCGACCATGCGCGCCTCATCGAGAAGATCGGGGTCACCGAGACGATCTTCCCGGAGCGGGAGTCGGGGATCCGGCTAGGGAAGCGCGCCGCCAGCAGGATGCTGCTCAACTATGTGAGACTCGGTTCCGACTTCAGCCTCCAGGAGATGGCGGTGCCGTCGGCCTGGGTGGGCCAGACCCTCCGGGATCTCCAGCTGCCCCGTCGGCATGGCATCTCGGTGGTGGCCGTGCACGACGTCCTCATGGACGAGATCCAGCCGGTGCCGGATCCCGACGCGCCGCTCAAGGAGTCCGATACCCTCCTGGTGGCGGGCACGGACGAGAATCTCGAGAGGGTGGGGGAGTGATGGCGAAGCGGCCCGTTCCCGACTCCGAGGAGGCCCGGTCGCGAAAGCGGGCAGCACGGATGACCTGTGCCATCTGGATCTCGGTCGCGGCACTCGCCGTCGTCGTGGCCGCCCTGGTCCTACTGGATTGGATCTGAGAGCGCTACACGAAACGATTGCCGATGAAGCGCGGACGGATCGTTCAACGTGGCCGTCGGTCGCGGCCCGCAATATCTTTAGAAGGTGCAGGATATGCCCCCCCATGAAGGTGCCTCACCGCGATGGCAGAATCAGGACGTGTGCGACCCGGCCCGCTCGGAGACCCGAGCAGATGGCTGGAGGCCGATCGCCGATACTGGCAGGATCCTCGTGACGGGCTCGTATGGCAGGTCATCGCCTGGGCGGATTCCGACGTGTCCCTGTCCGCGATCGCCGACGGGTCCACGCAGCCGGCTTCCGTCCTCCTCGGGTTCGATGCGCTGCATCTCCAGCACGTCGTCCGCTGGTTCGATCCGAAACCCCTGAACGAGCTGTCGAACGAAGACTTTCAGAGGCTCCTCGACCAGGCGTCCAGGGACTCGCCCGGGTAACTCCGTAGCGGTCAGCAGACGCATGACGCGTGTCGTTCCCCGGAAGCATCAGCGTGACCGCTCCCGTACGTAGTCCGATTCCTCCGCCTCACCCGTGACTCCCGAGAACCAGCGTCTGCAAGGCCTCCTCCGTTGGGAGGAGTGGCTGGAGGGCCGGCTCTCACCACACGGACTCGTTCGCGAGGACCGAAAGAACTCGCTCACGAGCGACGCGGTCTGGCGCGTCGGTTTCCGAGATGACACCCGAGCGCGTGTGCACGTAACGGAGCGTGCTATCCGGCTCGACAAGAACGAGTTCGAAGAGCTCCTGCCCCGGTTGGAGGAGCTGGACTGGATCAGCCTTCTCGAGGCGGCGCGGCCCGGTGGAATTCGGATCCACGCGGACGGCGGGATCGAGGAGGTGGACCCGGAGGGCGCGGAAAGAGAGAGCTGAGGGAGCTGCTTTCGATGGCTGCGTATGATCGTCTTTCCGTCGCGGTCAACGGGCGGATGGCGTGGGCCACTTCTGTGTCGATTTGGGCCGGATACTGTGTCGATTGGAGGCGGCAGATTCCGGCATGGAAGGACGGCAAGAACGGCAGATCGTGCGCCCTGCCAGTGATTTAGACGTGTTCTTGCCGGAAATCAGCCCGCGGGGTGTGGGGCTGATAAGCGTGAGGTCAGACTCTCAATCCAACTGTCAAATGCGTCGACGCATCCCGGAATCCTGTAGGACTAGCAGACAGCCGATTGTACAATCCGTTCTGTCCATGTGCGACTACCCGTCGGGATGTGGTCGGCAGGACCTCAGCCTGAGCTGATCTCGGTAACAACCCGGTCACACACACCTGGCTCAGTGGAGGTCAGGGAGGGACACGGCGAGCGCTATGAGGAGAGGCCGGGGAAGCCCCTGTTCGAGGATTATGCCGACGATGGCAGCCAGCATGGGCCGAGGCATGGGGACGATGCCGGCGACGGCTCCGGCGATCGTCGGAATCGACATGGCCACAGTGGCCACCACGCCCCATCCGAAACCGGGCCGGAAGCGTGGACCTCCGGCTCGCTCGGTGCGCACGGCAGGGGGCAATGCTGCGGCTTCATTCGCCATGAAGAACTCCTTGTGACGGCCCTTCGTGGCTGTTTCCGGTCCGCACCACGTCGGGCGTGAGGAAGCGGCTGACCACGGCCAGGCGATTCTGGTTCAGACGACACAGGAACTGCCGGCCGTCCCGGGCCCGGTCGATGATCCCGGCCCGCTCCGGCTCCTTGAGGTGATGGGAGAGGGTCGACGGCGCGCAGGAGACCGCTTCGCCGAGGGCGCCGGGGTTGCAGCTCGCCGGGTCTAGGACGCAACCCTCTGCCCGACCGCGTCGCAGCAGGAGAAAGCTCGCTCCCGCAACCGCTCCGCGATGGCGCGTCGTTCGCCTTCCGCCTGTCGAGTTGTCGCAACGGCTGAGTGCCTGCCTCTTCAGAGCAGGGAGGAGACGAGCCGTTGGATCTTGTCCTGTGCTTATCGTCGCGGCTCTGTCTCACCCGCCTCCCACCGCCACACCGTGGAGGGGTCGACCTCGAGCACGCTTGCCAGCTCGCTTCGGGGCATCCCCTGAATCGTTCGCCATTCAAGGATTCGCTCTCCGAGGGTCTCACCGACCTCAAAGGGGACGAACCCCAGGAACTCAATGATGTGTGGCCAATGGGGAAGGCGGGGCTTGGTGTGGCTCAGCTCCCAGTTGCGAACCGTGGCCGGATCCACACCAATCTCCTCGGCTACGTCTCGCTGCAGAAGCCCCCTATCCATGCGAGTTTTCCGCAAGTGATCGCCCACGTTCTCTGGGTTCTGAGGATACCCCTCGGGCGGCGGCTTCGGGGCTGTCAGAGTGGCATGGGAAAAAGGCAACGCACCCCTGTATCTGCGGCTACTATGGAGATGGAACCGACCGATGTACCTGCGATCCGGGGCAGGTGAGCCGGTATAGAGCCCGGGGTCTCCGGGCCGCTGCTCGATTGGATCGACCTGCACCTGACCGCGTCGCCGGTATCGGTGGACGACCTGACTGGAGTGGAGCCCGGAGAGACCAGCGCGGCGGTCCGGAAGCGGGTCGTGCGAGCCCGGCGGCTGCAGCGGGAGCGCCTGGCGGAGGTGAAGGGCGTCTACGCCAACGGCCAGATGGGGGCGGCGGAGCTGCGTCGCTTCTGCCGGCCGTCGAAAGGGGTCGTGCGAATGCTCCAGCGGGCGATGGATCGACTCGAGCTCTCGGCTCGGGCATACCACCGGATCCTCAAGGTGGCGCGCACCATCGCCGACCTGGCCGGCGCGAAGGAGATCGAGGAGGCGCACGTGGCCGAGGCGATCCAGTACCGGGGCCTGGATCGACAGCGGGGTCCATAGGGGGTGAGCTGAGCCCTATGAAGTTGGGTTTACTCCACCCAGACAGAGTCTCAAAAGAATGGCCTGGGCCAAGTCGGCCCCGCCGGATCCGGTAAGCCGTTCCCGATTCGTTTCAGAACGTGTGGATGTCGATCGCCGCCGGGCCGGTGCCGACGGCCACGCTGTCGGTCAGCTCGTAGGATCCGGCCTGGTAGACGAAGACCCACGGTTCCAGACCCTGGCGGGCGCTTCCGAAGAACACCTGGTACAACCGACCCGAGTCGTCGACCTCCGCGTCGAACGCGCCGCGACAGCTCCCGTCCTCTAGGGGCGCGCAGACGGGGTTATCCGGGCCGCGAATGAACTCCCGGCTCTCGGTGTCCCAGACCAGCGTGCCGAAGAAGAAGCCGGAGATGTAAGCCCGCCCGTCCTCTCCGATCCAGATCTGGCCGGGCCCGACCCCCATCCCGTCGATGACATCCACCCGCTCCATCGTCTCGGGGTCGATGATCGCGAGGCTGCCCGGGGATGCAAAGTCGGCGGTATTGACCACGTAAAGCATCCCGTCCGGCCCGAAGGCGCCAAACTGGGGGTTCGTCCCGCCGGTCGGCACGGTCCCCTCCACCTGCATGGTCTCGGGGTCCAGGGCGGTGACGACGCCGTCGCCCAGGGGCTGGAAGTCCTCGTCCAGATTGGAAGAGACCACGAACGCACGTCCGTCGTGGAGTGTGATCGAGGTGGGGGTGGCAGCCACCGAGACGCTGTCGCCGATCTGGTCGCCGCTCTGGTCGATCCGGAAGCGGCCGACGTAATCGTCGGCCTGGTTGGCGACGAGAACGGTCTGGTCGTCGACGAACGCCGATCCTGTGGCGTTGCCTCCGGGAAAGAGGAAGAAGCGGTCCACCCGCACGTTCGCCGGGTCGATCAACGCCACGCTCGCGGCGTTGCCGAGCGGAACCACGACCCGGGAGCCCCGGACCGAGAGCCCCACCGGGGTCACCGAGCTGCTGGCCCCCAGCGGCACCTGGCGGCTCTCCTCGGGCGCGCCGAGCTGGAAGAGCGTGAGAGCCCGGCCCGTCGAATTCACGACCAGCCCGATCTGGGGGTCGTCCTCCGTTCCCTGGAGGAACGGACGCTCGGTGGGCGCCAGGGGCTCCCCGTCGTCCGAGCAGGAGGCCAGCGTCACGACGAGGAGAAGGATCGGGACGGCGCGGTGCACGATCGTCGTCGGATTCAGCAGTTTCAGCAGGGTGTGCATCGATCCTCCCTCGTAGTTGCGGCCGTCGCTCGCGGGATTGGTTCGGAAGGGCCCCATCAACCCTCGTGTTGACCTCCCGGACTCGAGCTTCCCGGTCCAGTGGGTCGGGTCGGAGCGACCCGGAGTCCGACGTGCCAGCCGCGGCCGGGGAACGGATAGTCCACCAGCATCGCCGCCGGGCGGTCGAAGAGGTTCTCCACGCCCACCCGGGGCTCGATCCGCCATTCCGCCACCGGGAAGCGCCCCCAGAGGGCCACGTCGGTTCTCCAGTACGGATCCAGGGCGTTCAGGGAGGAGCTCGGGACGGTCCGCCGCGTGCCGACGTACTCGATGTCGACCGTTGGGCGAACGGGGCCGATGCGGCCGGAGAACCGGGCGTCAACGGTGAAGGCCGGTCGGTAGGCGACCTGGCCGTCCAGCACCTGCCCGGCGTATTCGACCCGGGCGTGGGAGACCGAGAGTCGTGCCCGGGCTCGATCGTCGGGGAGCCGGAGGTTCGCCTCCGCTTCCCAGCCGCGACGGTCGACGTCGAAGTTGTCCGGCTGCCAGACGAACCGGTGGTCCGGCATCCAGAGGATCATGCCGTCCACGTCCGATCGGAACGTCGAGATCCGGAGCCCCAGCGTGGCCGGACCGACCTTCGCGTCCCGGAGCTCCACGGTTCCTTCCACGTCGCCTCGGAGGTGCTCCGGCTCGAGGTTGGGGTTCGGGCTGGCCAGGACCCCCTCCTGGAAGAACTGGTCGGCCAGGGAAGGAGGCGAGAAGGCGTTGCCGACCGAGAGGTGGGCGGCGAAGCGTCGACCGCTCAGGCTGGCAGACACCTCGGGAGAGGCCAGAAGCCCGTCCAGAAGCGAGCTCCAGTCCAGGCGGAGGCCGGGCGCGACGGAGAGGAACAGGTCGTCCCCTACCCTTCGCGACCAGTCGGCGGCTACCCAGATCCCGGCGGTTCGATGGCCGTCGGGGGCTCCCGCACCCAGCATCGTGGAGCCGACCCCGTATCCCCGCAGCTCGACGCCGCCGTCCAGGCGGAGACCGGCGAGCCGGGCGCCGACTGAGCCCCGGAGCCCCAGGGCGTCGACTTCCACCCTCTCGTCGTAGGGTGCGCCCACGGGTGGGTCCGGGTCCCAATAGGTGGCCGACTGCTGCTGGAGATCACCGGAGAGCCTCCAATCCAGAGGACCCTCCCCTCCCTCGGCCGTGACGACGCCACCGACTCGCTGCTGATCCTGTCGCGCCCGGGGCGATGGCTGCGCGGTGGGGCCCGGCATGCCTCGGGATGCGTCCAGCGCCTGTATCCGGAAGTTGAGCCCCAGGGACGGGCGGTCGAGCTCCGCGGATCCGCGCACGCTCAGTGAAGAGTGGTCTGCGTTGCGGCGCCGGGCCTCTCCTCCTCCCCGGACGGCGGGAAGCGGAAAGGAGAAGTCGCCCCGGGCGGTCTTCCATTGCGTCGACAGGAACCCGCCGACCCTCGTCTCTCCATCCATCCAGATGTCTCCCGAGAGCGTTCCGTCCACCCGGCGCTGGCCCCAGGCTCCGATCCCGGTGGCGGCCTCCATGCCGGGCCCGTTCGAGGTTCGGGTCTCGACCAGGACCACGCCGGCCAGAGCGCGGGGACCGTACCGGGCGGACTCCGCCCCCGGCGCGACGACGACCCGCTCCACCCCGGCGAGAGCGATGGTCGAGAGGTCGGCTTTCCCGGTCAGGAGGGAGTTCATCGGAACGCCGTCCACCAGGGCGAGGACCTCGTCGGCGCTGCTTCCCCGGATCGAGACGGTGGTCGGCGCACCCGGCCCTCCTCGTCTCGTGACCGTCACGCCCGAGACGCCTTCGAGCAGCTCCGCCAGATCGGCAGCGTCCGTCTCCCGGATGCGATCCCGATCGATCACCCGTACGGTGGCATCCGCGGTCGACGATGGGACGCCGACTGCGTGGATACCGTCCAGGGCGAGCGGATCAGGTCGCAGCTCGACCCGAACCGTCGTCGTGTGCCCGTTCCGGGCCTCGACCCGGACGGTCCGGTCGAAGTAGCCGAGGGCGGACAGGCGCAGGGTGCGGGTGCCGGGGAGGAGCCCCCGGAGGACGAACTCGCCGTCGGACCCGGTGGCGGTCTCCAGGACCGGCTCGCTCGCCCGGACGTCGGCTCCGGCGATCGGCAGGCCCCTGGATGCGTCGACCACCGTTCCCCGAACGACGGGGGGGTGCTGGGCATGGGCGGCGACCGGGGAAAGGAGCCTCGTTGCCGCGAGCGTGAGCGCTACCGGAAGGCCGGTGAGCGGCCAGAAACGCAAAAACCCCGTCCTTGGACGTTGACGGGGAAGAGGAAGGGACCGGCCCGGAGCGGAGCCCGGAATTCAGGGAGCCCCGCTCCGTCTGCCATCGAACCCACCCTCTCCCGCGAGAGGTGATCGGATCCGCGACAGGGCCCGTCTCCTGGCTCGAGGCCACGTCGCTCGCCTTCCCGGGGCGCAGTCCTGCCCCAGTGGACTCTTGAGCGCGTGTCATTCCGGACCCGATCCCGGGCCGGAAGCCTCTCACAGTGGCGGGGCCGCGTCGGACTCTCACCGACTTCCGTAGCCCTGTCGCACGCCGCTTGTCACCTTCACCATAGAGACCGTTCGTCCATTGGGCAAATCGCGGGATTCTTCGGGCCAGCATGACTTCCACCTCCACCCCGAGCTTCGTGTCCAGCGCTCCCGCGACGTGCGGGGAGCTGGTGCAGGGCCCCTGCGGCGGCCGGGTCCTGCAGATCACGTGTCCAATCGACCTCTGCTCGGTGGCTCGGGCGGGGCTGCTGCCCGAGGATTCCATCTTCGCCGTGGAGGGGCTCGGCCGGCCCCGGGATTCGTGGACGGATCCTCAGACGACGTGCCCGGGCCGCTTTCCCAAGGCCCGACGGGCCGTGGCGGCGGCGGTCCGGCGATGGGGTGAGGCAAGATGTGCGCTGGAAATCGCGCTCAGCTCGCCGGTGGCGCGGGGCAAGGGCCTCGGAAGCAGCTCTGCCGACGTCCTGGCCGCGACTGCGGCGGCGTCCCGGGCGCTCGGCAATGACCCGTCTCCCCAAGAGCTCGCCGCCGTCGCGTTGTCAGTGGAGCCCACCGACGGGACCATGATCGACGGCCTCGCCCTCTTCGATCACCGCGAGGGGCGGGTTCGGGAGGCTATCGGCCCGCCTCCGCCCATGAGGGTCCTCGTCCTCGACGTCGGGGGCGCCGTGGACTCGGTGGCTTTCAACGCCGCCGGCAGCCCACGGTGGGACAGCCAGGCGGTCGGGCGCTGGGCCGAGGCGTTCGAATTGGTCCGCCTGGGGATTCGAACTGGCGATGTCGAGGCCGTCGGACGGGGCGCGACCCTGAGCGCCCGGCTCCACCAGGCGGTGCTTCCGAAGCCCCACCTTCCGGATCTCGCCCGGCTGGTCCGGGGGTGGGGCGGCGTGGGAATCAACGTGGCCCACAGCGGAACGGTGATGGGGCTTCTCTTTCCGGACGAGCCCGGCGTCGCCGACGCAGCCCGCCAGCGGGTCCGGCGTCGCTTTCCGGCGTTTCGGTGTCTCGGCTCCCACCGGATCGTGGAGGGGGGAGTCCGCGTGGAAGCCGTCCACGCTTCCGAAGCCCTCCACACGCCGATTGCCCGGGACGAGGTGATCCGGTACACTCACCGCGTAGGTATGGCGGACGGGGCCACCCGGAAGACCGGTGAGAGTCCGGCGCGGCCCCGCCACTGTGAGAGG
>JABAHQ010006599.1_pt3 | contig 17631 bp, 14 predicted proteins | sample 7062091 | NCBI WGS metagenome assembly JABAHQ01 (sample SAMN14534359, study PRJNA622989) | marine sediment metagenome | biome: marine biome [ENVO:00000428]; feature: marine pelagic biome [ENVO:01000023]; material: deep marine sediment [ENVO:00002113] | place: India: Gulf of Kutch | collected...
GTTGTGTTCGATTTTACCTTCCTGCATCAGCCGGAGGAGATTTCCATACGTACTGATGTTATTGAAGCCATGATCGTGAACGCCAAAATGGGTCAGGTGCGGGGCCATGTGCTTCACGGTATTCCGGCGGCCGATGTCAAGAAATTCAGGCTCACCCGTCGCATCATACTGCAGAATGGCCGCCCCCCATTGAAATCCCTGGGTCCATTCCGTCCACCCGCGGGTTGTGTATTTCCCATCTATTGTAAAAACCGGCGATCCTTTCGAAGCATCATAGTTTTCTTCGATGTCTAATATTTTGGCCGCTGACACGGTCCAGAATTTCCGGATTTTGGATTCTAAATCCGCGGGTTTGATTTCGTGATTTATTTTTAACATAGCAATGTTTTTAAACGTGAAAACAAGAAACTCAAAAGTGCATTTAGCGACGCTTGCTGGTTACGTCGGCTTCATAATCCTGAATAGCCCTCAGCCATGCTGTTCCAACGGGGACATCCGATTGCGTGCAATAATAGTCCCAAACGGCACCAAAGGGCATATTTTTCAGGCTATCCAACAATGCCAGACGGCCAAAGTAGTTGCCTTCGGCTTCATATGTTTGGAGCATTTCTGTTGGCTCCAGAAGGGCGATTAGCAGCGCTTTCAATATGGCTCGGGTTCCGATGGTCCATGCCCCGACGCGATTCATGCTGGCATCGAAGAAATCGAGAGCTATGTGAATGCGATCCATGGCATTGCTGCGCACCACCTCTTCGGTGATGGCCCGGACATCGTCATTGAGAATGACCACATGGTCGCTGTCCCAGCGTACCGGTCGACTGATGTGAAGCAGAATCTCATCACAAAACAGCATGGTTGCAGAGATTTTGTCGGCCACGGATTCCGTGGGATGGAAGTGCCCGGAATCGAAGCACGGCAGGACCCCATTGCTGAGCGCGTACGCCAGGTAAAACTCGTGCGAGCCGACGACAAACGCTTCACTCCCGATGCCAAACAGTTTGCTTTCAAGGGCATCTTTCAATTCAGAGGAAGCAAACGTTTCCGAGAAAACGTCATCCAGTGAGGCTTTCAGCAAGGCCCTCGGGGTCCAGCGATCGACCGGTAAATCTTTGTATCCATCCGGTATCCACAGATTATGAATACAGGGGCTGTTCAGCTCTTTGCCAAAAAATGCCCCGATTTCCCGACACAATTTTACATGCTCAATCCAGAATTCCCGAATCCCTTTGTCCCTGTGGCTCAACGTGAAGCCGGTGCCGGCTTTCGGATGCGAAAAACAGGTTGCGTTAAAATCCAGCTTGATATTTTGAGCTTTTGCCCAATCGACCCACCCCTGGTAATGGTCGGGAGAAATCTCATTCCGATCGACCCGCTTGCCGCCAAATTCTCCATACATGGCGTGCAGGTTTAAACGATGGCTGCCCGGAATCAACGAGTAAGCTTGTTCCAGATCCTGGCGCAGTTCATGAACATTTCTCGCCTTTCCCGGGTGGTCGCCGGTCACCTGAATGCCGCCGCCTGAAAGCTCGGCATCGGGACGTTCAAATCCGCCGACATCATCCCCCTGCCAGCAGTGTACCGAAATAGACACATTCTGCAGCCGGGATATTGCGGACTCAGCATCAACACCGAGCTCAGCATAGCGCTCCTGAGCGATTTTGTAGGCGCTTTCGGTGGTCTCTTTTGTATTCATTGTTACTGCTCTCTTAATTAATAATCGATTTGGTTGCAGGCTTCTACACGAGAACGTTTATGATTGTCGCCGACACCAACCGGGAATCCGGGTCCGGTGGAGTGGGTTCCCGCTTCTGCCCACGGGAACGATACGCACGCGGTTTCATTCAGACAATATTTAGCATTATTTCGCATGATTAACCTCTGCAAGCATATCGGTAAAACCGCCGTAGGCTCGTTCCCAGCTTTCGCTCTCTCTGGGTTCATAGCTGTTTAACTCGAACGAATTGCGAATAACTTGTCGGATTTCCGCATGTGAATTGACATACCCCATCGCCAGCGCTTGTACCATGATGTTTCCGATCGCGGTCGCTTCAGTGGGGCCGGTGACCACCGGCAAACCGGTGGCATTTGCCGTAAATTGGCACAGCAATTCATTTTTTGCACCGCCGCCAATAACATGGATGGTTTTGATCTCATGGGGATATATTTGACGCAACTGCTCGAGTACGACACGATATTTGAGTGCCAGGCTTTCCAGGGCACAGCGGACAATCTCCCCGTGCGATTCAGGCGCGCCCTGACCGGTTTTATCACAGAACAAACGCATGGCTTCCGGCATATCCGGAGGATTCAAGAAGGACGGTGCGTCCGGATCGATCATGGATCTGAATGGCGGAGCGGTCTCTGCCAGCCGGGTCAGCTCTTCATAACTTATGGGAGTATCCTGGTCCCAGGATTTCTTGCACTGCTGAACGAGCCACAGCCCCATAATATTTTTCAGGAAACGAAAGGTGCCTTCCACACCTCCTTCGTTGGTGAAATTGAACGACATCGCCTGCTCGGTAAGAACCGGATGTGTCATCTCAACGCCCATTAGCGACCAGGTCCCCGAACTCAAGTATGCCCAGTCCTTGCCGGTCGCCGGAACGGCGGCAACAGCGGAACCAGTATCGTGGCTGGCGCAGGCAATGACCGGGATTGGCTCGAGACCGGTATCGTTCGTCACACTTTCGTGGAGAGTGCCAAGGGTGGTCCCGGGTGCCACAATGTTCTGCAGTTTTGCTCTGGATATCCCAAGAGCCTCAAGTAACGTATCCTCCCAGTCCCCTTTAGTGGGATTATACAGTTGGCTGGTCGTAGCGAATGTAAATTCTGATGACATGTTTCCTGTCAGGAGATAGTTAAACGCGTCCGGCATAAAAAGGATATCATGCGCAGCCTGTAAAGCAGAAGAATTTGCTTTCGACATGGCATATAATTGATAAATGGAATTGAATGGCAGCATCTGGATGCCTGTCATTTCATAGAGCTTTTCGCGAGGAACAAGTTTGTGAAATTCGGCCATCATGCCTTCCGTCCGTGCGTCGCGATATGCAAACGGCAGTCCGAGAAAGGTACCGTCCTCTGCCAGCAGCGCAAAATCAACTCCCCAGGTATCCACAGAGAGACTCTCCGGTCGGCCCTGTAATTCCGAAGCACACTGTTGTAGACCTTGCTTCATCTCCTCAAATAAGCGAAAAATATCCCAATGCAAGTGTCCCAGAATATTAATCATACCATTGGGAAAGCGGCTCACTTCTTTGATGCTCAACCTTTGATCCGCGAGCGTGCCAAGCATTGTCCGACCGCTTTCTGCGCCCAGATCGAAAGCCACAAAGTGTGATGCGTTCATTTGTCTGCCTTCATTTCCGGTCATGGTCCAATCACTACCGACACCTTACCCGGCCCATGGACTCCCAGCGTTAATGACAATTCTATATCTGCGGTCCGGCTTGGCCCGGTTATGATATTCAAATAGGAAGCGGCGGCAATGTCAGCGCCCCGCTTTTCGAAAAAATCTCCCATGGAGGAATAAATCTCACTTCGGGATACGATTGCGATGTACTCAAAGGGCAAGAGTGAGGCGGTCCGGGGCTTACCTTCTGCCGAAATGAGCACAAGCGATCCTGTCTCGGCAATCGCGGCATCACAGCCGGTGAGTCCAATCTCCGCAGTGGCCTGCTCCTGCTCATCATCGTGACCAAAAAGAACTAGCCGATCTTGCAAGACCTCCCCGACGTCATAAGGAAGATGATCCAAGTCCCAACTCAGAATAGATTTGCCTTCCAAAAGCGATGCGAGCCGCTTCCGGATCGCTTCCGGTTTTTCCTCGAAATAGGTGTCAACCCCAAGTGCCGCCAGTTCTGTCCTAAATCTGTTGAGACACTCACCTTTACTGGGCACCGATGCCACGGGCTTCTCGGATAAACCTGACTTTGCCTCCGTGAGTCGAGCCAAAGAGCGGGCGTTACGGATCGCCGAGAGAATTTGGGCCTTTAAATCGGAGGAAAAGTTAGCCTCCATCGTTCCTCCCTCTTGCCTGCCACAATTGCTGAAAAGTCGTTTTTGCCGGCGTTTTGAGGTCGCGGACTTTGGTCCAGTTCCTTATGGGGAGGAAAGAAGAGCTTACCCAGCCATTTTTCCCCAGACGTCTCAGCAGCCACCGTCCCATTGCGGCCACCAACCGGTAAAGTCTCGGCAACGCCGCGATTGCGCTGAATGCCTTCATTCCCAGTGTGAGGCCTGCGGGCTGTCTTAGCTCCTCCATCGCCTTTTGGCGCAGAGCGAGCAGCATCCTGGGAATATCGATTCTCAGGGGACAGACCTCCCGGCAGGCGCCGCAAAGCGTACTGGCCGCCGGAAGCTCCGACCAGTCAGTCAGTCCCCGCAGACCGGGCGTGATAACAGACCCGATCGGTCCCGCATACGTATCACCATAGGCATGTCCGCCGATATTCTTGTAGATCGGACATACATTGAGACAGGCGCCGCACCGGATACAGGCGAGGCTCTCTGCCAGCTCGCCTGCCAACAGCCTGCTCCGGCCATTATCCAACAGGATAACATGCACCTCTTGCGGACCGTCCTCTCCCTCTCTCCGAGGCCCATGAATCAGGGTGGTATAGACGGTGAGTTTCTGCCCCGTGGCGGAACGGGCCAACAGTTTGAGAAACAGATCGAGATCCGCGAGCGTGGGTAGCAGCTTTTCAATTCCCATGAGCACTATGTGGACTTTGGGCAGACTGGTGACCATGCGGCCATTGCCTTCATTGGTGACGAGGCAGATGGTGCCGGTTTCCACAACTCCGAAATTTGCGCCCGTAATGCCCATATCTGCATTGAGAAATTCCCGGCGAAGTTTTCTCCGGGCGGTCCACGCCAGTTCCTCAGGATCGTCGGAAAACGGAACGCCTAATCGTTCCTGCATGACTCTGCCGACGTCCTCGCGTGTCTTATGAATAATGGGTACAATGATATGGGATGGATGATCTTCCGCAAGCTGAACGATGTACTCCCCCAGATCCGTCTCCACGATGTCGAATCCGGCCCGGAGCACGCTGGCATTGAGGCGAATTTCCTCAGTCACCATCGATTTGGATTTCACAATCTTTTTGACATGGTGCTGTTTGGCGATTTCAACAACTTTGGCGTTGGCGTCCTCACTTTTGGCTGCCCAATGGACATGCACGCCATTCTCTTTCAGCCGTTCTTCAAATTTCAGCAGATTGTCGCCGAGATTGCTGAGGATGTTCAGCTTCGTATTGCGTGCCAGGTCTCTGATCTGCTCGACATCCTCAAGCGAAGAAAGCGCCTCTGTTCGCCTGGATTTTAGTTGCGTCGTCGCCCTGTTCAGGGCAACTTGCAGATGTCCGTCGTTTAGAGCTTGCGCTGCCCGTTCCGTAAATAGCGTCATGATGCAAGCCCCTCTTCCAGGATCTGAGCGACATGGCGAACCTGGATCCGGGACCCTCTGCGATGCAAGCCGCCCTCGAGATGCATGAGACAGCCCATGTCACAGGAGATGACCATGTCTGCGCCGACAGCTTCCAGATGAGCAATTTTGTTGTTCATCATGCTGCCGGAAATTTCCGGATTCTTAACGGAAAACATGCCGCCAAAGCCACAGCATTCTTCCTGATCCTGGAATTCGACGACGTCAAGGCCGGTGACATTTTCCAGTAAAACTTTGGGCTGATTCTCGACCTTCAATCCTCGAAGGAGATGACAGGAAGGATGATAGGCTGCGCGCGCGTTAAGCCGGACCCGCAAATCTGTAATGTCCAGCACATCGACAAGGAACTGAGTGAACTCATAACATCGTTCTGTCACGGCATTGACTTTTGCCAGGCTTTTTGAGTCATCATAGAACAACTGAGGATACTGGTGAATGATCATGTCGCCGCAGGAACCGGAGGGCACGATAATGGGCCCCTCCGTCTCCAGAAGGATATCCAGCGTTTTGAGCGCTACCTCCCGGGCCTCTTTGGAGAATCCCGAGTTGAAGGCGGGCTGTCCACAGCACGTCTGGTCCGGGGGCACTTCCACCGTGATGCCTAATCGCTCAAGGATGTTCACGACGGACATTCCCACCCCAGGATAGAATTCATTGATGAGGCAGGTATGAAAGAACTGGACTTTTTCAGGCTTCTCCGACAATGGTCGTCTCTCAGAATCGGTGGTTATTAACGTGTGAACGCACCGGCATTGCCGGCATCGACGTTGATGATGTTTCCCGTAGATTTTGCTGATAGATCGGAAGCCAAAAAGTAGACGGCTTCTGCGACGTCTTCCGGCAGCACGCTCCTTTTGAGCATGCTGCGCTTGCGATAAAACTCCTCCAATTGGTCTTCCTCCAGACCATAGGCGTCAGCCCTTTCTTTCCGCCACTGGCCGGTCCAGATTTTGGACCCTTGCAAAACCGCGTCCGGGTTTACCGCATTGGCGCGAATCCCATACTCGGCTCCCTCCAGGGCCAGGCAGCGTGCGAGATGTATTTCCGCGGACTTGGCGGTATTATAAGCTGCTGCCTTTGGCGAAGCAGCCAGGGCATTTTTACTGCCGATAAAGACAATCGCCCCTCCCCGCCCCTGAGTTTTCATCACGCGAAACGCCTCCCGCGATACGAGAAAATAGCCCGTGGTCAGAACATCCATATTTTTTCGCCATAAATCGAGACTGGTCTCTTCGATAGGCGAGGCAGATGCCAGACCCGCGTTTGACACCAGTATGTCCAGCCCGCCAAATTCCGACAGAGCAAATTGAAATGAACGCATCACAGACGCTTCGTCGGTGACATCCGACCCGACTCCTCGTATATTGTCCTGTCCAAACTCGGACCTGAGCCCGCTTTCGGTTTCGGACAAGGCCTTTTCATCGATATCAGCGAGCACCACGCAGGCCCCCTCCTGCAACAACCGGCGCGCGGTGGCCTTGCCGATTCCTCCTCCTCCACCTGTGATGAACGCTATACGTCCTGCCAGGCTTTTCGGTTTTGGTTGACGCTTTAGCTTGGCCTCTTCCAGTTGCCAGTATTCGATGTTAAACGCCTCCTGTTCCGGCAAAGCAACATAATCGCTGACAGCCGTGGCACCGCGAATCACATTAATGGCATTTACATAAAACTCGCCAGCAATTCGGGCCGTCGCCTTATCTTTGGCAAACGTGAGCATCCCGACGCCCGGGATAAGAATGACCACCGGATAGGCATCGCGCATGGGCGGTGAGTCGTCTTGACGGCATCGTCGGTAATAGGCCTCATAATCTCTGCAATATTTCTGGAGGAGTGAATCCAATCTCCCGATGACCTCATCAACAGTCTCTGCTTCGGGATTAAAGTCAATAAAGAGCGGCCAGATTTTGGTGCGGAGGAAATGATCCGGGCAAGAGGTGCCGAGGGCGGCCAACTCCTTTGCCCTCTTGGAATTGACAAATTGCATGACCTCGGAAGAGGCATTGTAATGTCCAATTTTTCTAACTTCGGCGCTGAGCTTTCCCCGCAACTGCGGCATGAGCGTGGCTACGAAATCCTGTCTGCTTGATTCCTGCATTGGTGCGACGTTTTGGCCGCGGAATGCTGCTTTCGAACCGTGCTTGTCCAGATAATCTGTTGCTATTTGGATGATTCGGAGGGTTTCTTCATAGCATTCCTTAGCCGTCGCCCCCCAAGTGAAAAGACCGTGTCCACCGAGGATGATGCCTTTCAAGTTCGGTTGAGCGTTACACATCGCCTCCAGTCTAAGTCCAAGGTCAAAGCCGGGGCGCTGCCAGGGCAGCCAGCCGATCTGGCCTTCGTAAATCTCCTGGGTGAGTTGTTCCCCGTTTTTGGCGGCAGCTATCGCAATGATGGCGTCCGGATGCACGTGATCCACGTGCTTGTGCGCGATAAAGGCGTGCAGTGGCGTATCGATGCTGGCCGCCCGTGGATTGAGGTTAAAGGTACAGTGAGGCAGGTAGTTCACCATTTCGTCCTCAAACTCAAGGCCACGATAGAGTTGCTTCAGGGAATGGAGCTTTTCCATGTACAGGGTGGCAAAGCCGTCCAGCTTCATGCTGCCGAGATCCCCGCCTGAACCCTTGACCCAAAGCACGTCTACATCCCTTCCCGTAAGGGGATCCGGCATCATGACTTTTGCCGACGTATTGCCACCACCATAGTTGGTAACCCGCAAATCTGCACCGAGCAAATTCGATCGGTAAAGCAGCAACTGCTCTTCTGAAAGCCCCTCACAAGCCGCATCATCCCAAAGATTCGTGATTAAACTATCTTTTTTCTGATTCATATTTACACCTATCTCCTCATTTCGAAGTCTCGGGACGGTCAATCGACCATTTCATGAAAGAATTTGTACGCCCGAACTACCGCCTCCCGCATCATATCCTCTGCCTTTGCCGTATCCCGGTTCGCAAGATGGGACTGCAGTTGGTCAACATCGAGCTCCCCGGCAGCCTTATCGCACGCCTCCCAACTCAAGATACTTCGCACAACACGATCAATGCCTTGTTCCACATTATCGTAAGGCCGAACCTGCATGTCATGGCCCTTCCAGCGTCGATAACCAGCCTGTTGCATCAAACCGGCAATGGCGATATTCATGCCATTGATCCGGACGCCATGATCGATATCGTACTTGGCTGGCCCGCCAAGTATGATGCCGTCGTTGTAGCCCTGACTGTTTAAATGTGTATGAAGCATGGCTTCGCCATCTAATTCTTCCACCGTGTCATGGATATGATCCAGTCCAATCATTTCCGAATGGCCGATTTCCTTGTTGAGTCCTTTCTTAGCTCGCGATATGCCAAACTCTTCCTCCAGTCGTCTCCAAAACAGCAGAGCACTTGCGACCGTGGGGATGAGCAGAGCCGGATGGCCTTCGTTTGGCTTTGGCTCTAAAGCAAAATAAAGATCGCCTCCCAGTGATTGTTCGAAACGGCACAACTTCGCCACGCTTTCTTTCAAGTTCTGGTACATCTGTTTGATATAAACGGTCGCAATATCGTAGCCAAAAGATCCGTTCCAGATAACCAGGGCCGGCGCTTTGTCGAGATCGGGATGCCAGGCTTTGCGAAGCGGATCATAAGCCAGTTCAACAGATCGTTCACCATAGCGCTCCGCAGCCTTTCGTTCCTGTGAGTCTAATGAAGCGATACCTCCGTAGGCAAAATGAAGATGTGCCCCGGGTGTGATCATCGCAAGGTATAAGCTGCTGTCAACCAACGTATCAGCTATATCTTCCGCATTGTTTTCATTGTACTCATTGTCATAATGCAGCTCAACGCCTAATTCGATATACTCCGGCAGTCTTGGCACGATTCGTTCTTTGACGAGTCGAATAAAATCCGTGGTGCCGAAGTTTTGTGCGTCCCATTCCGGCCGAATGTCCGCAGGTACAAATCCGCCTTTTCCGGCGTGGAACGTCCATTTGCAGACACTGTGCAGGATTTTGTCTTCAGCCATTTTCAATTGTTCCTTCCTAATTGATATTCCATTCCAATTCATGCACCCAATTTGCATACGCTTCCTGGTAGGCGGCCGCCAGAGCCCGGTTTGGCTCTATCACTCTTTCGGAGCTTAAGCCGACAAATGCCTTTGCGACTTCCTCATAGACGGCCGCACCTATTCCCGCTCCTCTTGCCGCTCCCTGGGAGCCATCCGTGTTATACAATTCAACTTGAGCTCCGGTCACAGTGGCGAATGTTTCGGCGAACAGCGGGCTCAAAAACATATTCGCGTATCCGGCCCTCACCGAATCGATTTTGATTCCCATCTCTCGCATAATCTCAATGCCATAATTCAGGGCGAATACAATGCCCTCCTGTGCTGCGCGAAGAAAATGGCGACGCGTATGTATATTGAACCTCAGACCGTGAACCGAACCGCCGACATCTCTGTTTTCCAGTATCCGCTCGGCGCCGTTGCCAAAGGGCAGAATGACCAACCCCTCTGATCCCACAGGAGTTTGGGCGGCCAACACATTCATTTCTGCATAACTCAGCCTCCTGCCATTTCCGACGAAATTGTTTCTGAGCCAGCGGTTTAATATTCCGGTCCCATTAACGCAGAGCAGTACCCCATATCTGAGGTTGTCGGGCGTGTGATTAACATGGACAAAAGTATTTACCCGCGACTTTGCATCATAATTGGGCTCGCTGCCAACTCCATATATGACTCCGGAGGTGCCCGCCGTCGCTGCCAGTTCTCCGGGGTTCAAAACATTTAATGAAAGTGCATTATTCGGTTGATCGCCGGCACGATATGCCACCTTGATGCCCGGCCGTAACCCAAGCTCATCGGCAGCGGTACTGGAAAGTTCACCCTGGACGGAGAATGTAGGGACCATCTCTGGAATGACATCAGCACTTATGCCGAAATGTTCAAGGAGTAATTGAGCCAACTCCTGATTCTCAAAATCCCACAGGATGGCCTCAGACAATCCGGAGGGTGTCGTTACAATATCGCCAGTCATCTTCATGGCAATATAGTCTCCAGGCAGCATAATTTTGTGGATTTTGGAATAAACGTCGGGTTCATTCTCCATGACCCACTTAAGCTTTGATATCGTGAAGTTGCCCGGTGAATTGAGAAATTTGGCAAGGCATCTTTCCGATCCAAGTCTGTTGAAAGCTTGCTCTCCAATTTGCACCGCGCGCGAGTCGCACCAGATGATAGCCGGGCGCAAGACCCGATAATCCTTGTCTACGACTACCAGGCCGTGCATCTGATAGGATATGCCAATGGCTTCAATTTGACTGCGATCAATCTGCGTTTTTGCCATCATTTCAGCGGTCGCCGCTTTCATGTGGTGCCACCAGACTTCCGGATCCTGCTCAGCCCAACCGGGTTTGACGGCAATGATATCCAGTTCATCGGTTGTGGGAGAGACGGCAGAAGAGATGCCCAGACCCGTCTCGGCTTGCAATACGGTTGCTTTGATTGAGGAACTACCAACATCGTAGCCTAAGAGGAACATCTCTGACGTTCACCTCCGTTCCAAAGCGATTTTTTGCGTTTTCTCAGTGGTTTATTTTTTCCTGGCTTCTTTAATCCGGTCCAGAACAACGCGCACAGCCATCCCACACCTCAACGACGTGCTCTAACAAGATGGCGAATCTAGCGCTGCTGCATCAAGAACATGACACCTCTGCTTACAACCTCCGCAGGTGGAATCCGCCATCCACATTGATGATTTCGCCAGTCGAAAATGGCAGATACCCCTGCACGACAGCCACCACGGCCCCGGCAACATCCTCAGCCGTCCCCCATCGTCTGATTGAGGTCAGGCCCTCCCCGATCAAACGATCATACTTCTCTTTCGCCGCGCTTGTCATATCTGTATCAATGATGCCAGGTCGTATCTCGAAGACTTGAATGCCATGCTCCGCCAATCGATCGGCGTAGAGCATCGTCATCATAGACATTCCGGCTTTCGAGATACAATATTCGCTCCGGTTTGGGCTGCTAACATAGGCACTGATGGAACCGATGTTTATAATCTTGGGTGCCTCAACCGTTCCAGCTTCAACCAAATCGATCATTTTTCTGGCCACCAGCTGGGTAAGAAAAAATGGGCCTTTAAGATTAACCGTCATCACTTTGTCGTAGCTGTTTGCCGTGGTTTCGAGGATGTCCCGCCGCTGTCGCGGGGCGATTCCGGCATTGTTCACCAGCAAATCCAGTCGGCCAAAGTGCCTGACCGTTTCTTCTATCAATCTGCGATGTTCGGAAAGTCTGCTGACGTCGGCTTTGAGCACGATACATGTTCCGCCGCTGTCCTTTATCAGGTGTGCTGTTTGGAAGGCCTTTTTCTCGTTACTGCGATAGTTGATGACGACGCCCCATTGGTTGTTGGCAAGGGCCATGGCGATTCCCCTGCCGATCCCCCGGCCGGCTCCGGTAACCAGTGCGGCCTTCCGTTCACTCATTTGCAATTCCAACCTGCTGAAATCAGAATAGAGCCTCTTAACCCTAAAGCGAACTGATTCGCCTGCGACCTGATGACGACCCGAAATGCAAAGTTACTTTGATCGACTCTACAGCGCCTTTCGATATCCATTAGATTTTCCACATAATGTCAGGATCAATTCTTGGCTCTACATTTCGATATTCTTCCATAAGCTGAATTTTTCGGCGCAACAGCTCGCCCAAATTCTCCCCATAAATATAACTCGTCTCGCCGGTTTTTGACACGACCATGAAATCGACCTGGCTGGTTTCCCACAATTCGAGTAAATCCTTCACATTTTGTATTTCTTTGGTCATCATCTCTTCGAGGTAAGTGCGCCACGGTTTCTTTCGCCCGGCGCCATCCGCCGCGAGATAGTTATAGACCCCGGCCACCCAGGCCGCGACGCTTCGTTGCGTGCGAATCCAACAGCGCAGGCCGCAGAGACGATCTCTTTGATCCACAAAAACCTGACGCGAATCCTCGGAAAGCGATTCGTTGTTAACCTGTTCGTCCGTCAGCTTTATAGCCGCATTGAGTCGGCCTTCAACGTTGTCGTCGACGCGTTGGACAAAACTCTCACCGAACTCTGCACTGATCAGATCGAACAAAACGTCACGGCCCAGATCCACGAGATTGGTGTTGTTGGCCGGACTCACCATGTAGTCCTCATAAGACCTTCTCTTGTCGTCCGGGATGGCATGCAGATCGGGAACGATTGGGCGCACCCAGACACGCAGCCAGACAAAGCCAAAATGAGAATACAATGGCAACGGCGGCAGCCATCGGATCGCTTCCTCTGCCTGGCGCCAGGTTTCGACGAGTGTCCCGCTTGCGGTTTCACCCACCCAGCCTATCGCCTTTTGTTGAATCACTTCGTCGATCTCCGTCACGGGATCCAACATGTACGCCCGAAATATCTCCTGATTGATGTGGTACGGTGCCAGCCGGGAGGGCATGAAACCGCCGAGATTCGAGGCATACTCGACCCCGCGATCTGACATCGCTTTCAGTTTCTGATGCAACATCCACGGATACGGAATCCCCACCAGCGGTTCGAAATTGTAGCCATTGCCGTGGGAATAAATCAGATGGGAACGCACACCTTTGGCTTGATGTTTTTCGATCAACTTCTGTTCTTGCTCCTCCAAATGGATGTGATGTACACTGCCAGCCACACCGGAGACGTCCTCATACTTGTCGTGATGATATGGCAGGTCATAACCGCGCACCAGGAGGGAGGGGGCTTCGATATCCAGGCCCTCTTCCAGAAGATTCATGATGGTATCGTGTTCCACTTTGAAAGGCTCGAGCCGCAGAGAAATACGGAATTCAGGATTGATTTCAGCGGCTGCATCGCGCAGAACTTTCATGAAGCGGATCACATTTCGCCCCGCCACTTCCGCGATCTGTTCGTGCGTACGCCATTCTCGAATCAAATACGGACCACCATTTCGTCCCACATAAAGCGAACTCGTGTATTCGAACCCGGAACCGCTGTCGTTGCTCCAGATACTCATGTAGGCCAATTCGGGGACTTCGTGCAGAAGCTTCTGTATCAACTCCCGGTAGTGAGCTTGGACCAGCGGATGCGCAATCGTCAAGGTATAACGCGGCAGACGACTGCGAAACGGATGATCCACCCGGGCGCCGCGTAACGTGGGATATTTCTGCAAGAGCTTTTCCGGCACCGTTCGGGGCTCAAAACAGAGAATCCCCGGCTGCAGCCCGTACTTGCGGCCCAAATGAGCATATCTTTTCAGGAGTCTCAAATTAGCCGTCAAATAATCCACCGGATAAATCCCTTTGTTCAGTTCACTGTAAACATACTGGTCGAGTGCGATACAGTAGGCATAAAACTGGGAATAAAATTCGCCGGGAATAGCGTCCTCGAAAGGCACCAGCGTGGCCAGGCCATTCACCTCAATGTGCGTATACCCTGCCCTTGCCAATTCCCTGATATGCTCTTCAGGATCAAAGTTTCGAGCTGATCGCCACGTCTGAGTTAACAGGTAGTCATACAAAGGACGGTGCCAACGAAAGGCGGCTGTGTAGTACGTTCCTTTTTTGAAAGAAGACGCCGGCGCCTTCCCCCATTCTTCAATCAGGCGAGTCGTGTACGCATACAACAAGGCCGGATGTGAGACAATCAACTCCCCGGAACCGTCTTCGTCTATTCGAAAATAGGCCCAGTGCTTGCCCGACGGAGCGCCCTTCTCGATCCCGGCGATTGGAAAATCAGCATGACCGGCAACAGCCATTCTGAACATCCCAGACGATTCAGAAAGTGAGTCTTGTGATACGACATCCATGTTTGAAATCTTTTGAATTTCACGGGCGCTTGTTTCTTCTACAGGTAACGGTTTGGCAGGAAGCTGAATTGCTTTTGTCTTTCGCAAAGCATCCGAGACGATCATCAAGAACTCCTTTCTGTTACGTGAATCGCTACAAGTCTATTTTAACCAATCATCTATATGCTCTCTCACAAACTCATCATCGTTCAGATAAGGATAGGAGGAGTAGATTCGTTGAATTTCGGAAAGCTGGCCGGATGACAATTGTTCACCAGGATTGAGCGTCCATCGCCCTTCCAGCAGACCCTGGCGGCGCAGAATTTCATGAATGCCGGGAATACAGCCGGCAAAACTATTCTGAGGATCAAAAATCGCCGAATTTGCATCTGTGATCTGCTGGGCCAAAGTCAAGATGTCCGGCGAAATATCTTTCTGTGCCTTCACTATTTCGTGAACTTCTTCGAGGAGCTCGACTGCCTTTTTTGTCCAACAAGCCCAGTGTCCCAAAAGGCCTCCGACCATTCGCACCACTCTTGTATCGGGCTCACTGCCCAAACGATATTCACTGAGGAGATCAATAACTATATTATCATCGTTGCCGGTGTAAAGTGCGATCTCGTCCGCTCTTCCGGACTCGGCCACCGCTCTGACAACATCAAGCGTGTAATAGCGATTAAACGGCGCGATCTTTACGGCCAGCAAATTTTCGATCTCAACGGCTTTACGCCAAAATTCGTAACTGAGAACCAACCCGCCGACAGCAGGCTGTAGGTAGAAACCCATGATGGGGATGATCTCTGCAACCGCACGCAAATGGTGAAGCAGAGCCTCGTCGCCTGCATTCCGCAGGGCCCCCAAGCTCACCAGGCCGAGATGATATTTCAAATCGACAGCAAGCCTCGCCTCCCTGACGGCCTGGTCTGTTGGCCCGGTAATGCCCGCAATCCTTATGTGATATTTTCCGGTTGAGTTGGTGACGGAATCCAAGGTCTCTGCCGCCAGTTCCAGAACAGGTTGATACAGGCCCACCTCAGGCTCATGAATTTCAAATTGGGTTGTGTGGACGCCTACGGCAATGCCGCCGGCACCGGCGTCACAATAGTAGCGCGTAAGCGCACGCTGTCGTCTCTCATCCAGCTTTCTGGCGCGGTTCAAGGCCAGGGGATGGGCCGGAATCACCGTGCCTTTCCGGAGTTGCGAAATAATCTGCTGCGGTGGAAAGGATAAGGAGCTCATGTCGTCTGAGTCCGAGTTTTCTCAACAACTGATTCAAAATTTGCCATCACGCGTCTCGAAGTGTGTCGGTTTGGCGAGGTCGGGCAGCCCCTCCTGCACCCAAAACGCCGTCCATCGGATCATCTCCTCTAACCGAACCGACGGGACGCCAAATAAGTCACTGCAGAGAGTTGCGTCGCTCAAGAGAGCCGTTTCAGCTTCGGTTCCCTCAAAAACAGGCGTGATCTTGAATAATTCACCGAACCGTTCCGCCAGCTTGCGAATAGATACGATTTCCAGACCGGTTACATTGAGAATGAATGGTGGAGCCTTTGCAAATTCGAGTGAGCGCAAAGCCATCGAATTGGCATCTCCCTGCCAGATCACATTTACATAGCCCATGGCAAGGCTAAGGGGCTTTCTGGCGAAAACTTTTTGAGCCACATCATGCAAGACGCCATAACGAAGATCGATAGCATAATTGAGTCGGATAATGCTGCAAGGGATTTGATACTTTTGCGAAAAGTATTCGAATATTCGTTCGCGCCCAAGCACCGATTGGGCATACTCGCCGATGGGGCCCACCGGTTCCTTTTCCCTGCAGCCGCCTGACTCCACCGATGTTAAAGGATAAACATTGCCACTCGAGAATACAGCAAAGCGCGCACGCCTGAATCGCCGAGCAATGAGTCCGGGCAGATAAGCATTTACGGCCCAAGTCTCGGCCTCTCTGTTGGTGGATCCGAACTTCATGCCGACCATATAAACAACGTTTTCAGCATCAGGAAGATTAAGGACATTGGATTCATTCATAAGATCACAAGAAATCGTTTCGACACCAGCCCATGTCAGTTGCTCGAGGGCCGCTGCATCGGAAAAGCGTGAAACGGCAACGACTTTCTTCTTCGCCCCGGCTTCTTCAGCCGACCGCTTAGCGAGGGTGGCTAGCGAAACGCCCATCTTGCCGCCGGCACCGAGGATCAAGAAGTCTCCGGGTATCCTTTTCATCATCTCGATGAGCGGACCATTCGGAGTGGTCATAAATTGGTCTAACTCATGAACGTTCCTGATTTTTGTTTTCCCTACTGCGGTGCTCTCCATTTTGCGATGACCCGAATATTAATGTTTTCCATTCAATCCAATCACTGGACTGGAAAATGACCCTGCTTTCTCTCCCAAATGTCTATGCAGGAGGTTGGGTACCAACTATCGTCAAGAAAATCTACGGAAGCGGGTCTCAGATTTATCAGGAGTGCTTCGGTCTCGTTGTAGGTTTCAATCCCGCTCACTGTATCGAGGGCACGCAAATTCTGATAACCAAGGCAATTTCCCCATCTTAACGTTCCCTCAGCCGAACTTGAGTGCAAAAGGGCTGTTAAAATACCCGCAACGGCGGAATCGCCAGCGCCCGTTGCGGACAGAATGGTGTCGATGACATAACTTGCCCCCCAAAGTTCTCGATTACACCAGGACTCGATCTTGTCTTGTTTTAGTAATGTAATTTCAGCCATTCGGGCTGCATCTGACGATTTCAAATACATACCACGATTCCCCGCTTTTAATATAACGACCCCACAACCGAAGTCCAACAGTTTCTGGCAAATGTCATAGTATGAGATTAGAGGTACACTATCCACAAAATCAATGTTCAGTGCGCGGAGTTTTTGCCATTGATTTCTATCCAGTAACAACTGCATTTCCTCAATGCTCGGCATAAAAAAATCCACATGAGGAAGAACATTCCTAAACCATGTTGACCAATTCATCAGTCCGGCTTCACTGTCCGGATCCGGAAGCGCCATGTCAAGTGATGTTGAGATACCCATGGCCTTGACAGTTTTGAGTATATTGGCCAGTTCAGCACCATCGTTTTCATAGAGAGATTTCATAATTGGAGGGTAACCTAGTAGTAACTTGCATTAATTAGCGTATTTTATTATCTTCCTCCGTAATCAAGTTAACAAAATACGGAGGAATCACAATGTCAAAAGCGCCGCCATTGAAATTAAGTTCTGAGGAGAAAGAGACCTTGCTTTCCTGGGTTCGTTCGGGTAAAATTGAGAAACGTATGGCTGAACGTGCCGAAATCATTTTAGCAGCTTCAGAAGGCCAAAGCAATCTTGAAATCGCTGAGAAGCTTAACACCAGACCGGCCCGCATCAGTAAATGGCGCACACGGTTTATCA
>JABAHQ010000972.1_pt2 | contig 17612 bp, 19 predicted proteins | sample 7062091 | NCBI WGS metagenome assembly JABAHQ01 (sample SAMN14534359, study PRJNA622989) | marine sediment metagenome | biome: marine biome [ENVO:00000428]; feature: marine pelagic biome [ENVO:01000023]; material: deep marine sediment [ENVO:00002113] | place: India: Gulf of Kutch | collected...
ATCGACTTCCACCTGGTACTGCTTGACATAACCGCCAATGCTCGCCACCTCGGAGACGCCGGGAACGGTTTGCAGTTCGTATCGCAAATACCAATCCTGAATGGACCGCAACTGGGAGAGGTCATGCTTGCCCGTAGCGTCCACCAGCGCGTATTCGTAAACCCATCCCACGCCGGTGGCGTCCGGACCCAGAGTGGGGGTGACTCCGGGCGGCAGGCGTTTGGAAACGAAGTTCAATTGCTCCAGCACCCGGCTGCGCGCCCAATACAAATCCGTGCCGTCTTCGAAAATGATGTAGACGAAGGAAAACCCGAAAAAGGAATATCCGCGAACCACTTTGGCGAAAGGAACGGACAGCAGGGTGGTGGTCAGCGGATAGGTGATCTGGTCCTCGATGATTTGCGGGGCCTGGCCGGGAAACTCGGTGAAGACAATCACCTGGACGTCGCTCAAATCCGGAATCGCGTCCAGTGGCGTGCGCAGCATGGAATAAACACCCCACGCGATAACGAACAAGGTGCCCAGAATAATCAGAAATCGGTTTTTTAAAGAGGCCGCGATTATTTTTTTGAGCATAAGAGAGCCTCTATTTCATTTTTCCGCTTTTAGGTGAGGGAGCTGGAGCGGAATTCTGAAGTTTGCTGATGGCTTCCTGCAGTTTGCTTTCCGAATCGATCAGGAAATTCGAAGAGATGACCACCTTTTCGCCTCTCCGCAATCCTTTCAGTACCTGGAAATAGCCGCCGGCCTGAACACCCAGGGTGACCTCCCGGCTGTCGAATCTTCCGGAATCCGTTGAAACGATCACCAGGGTCCTGTTTCCGGAATGAAGGACCGCTTCCTCTGGAATGACCAGACCTCTCTTTTTGACGGAGGATTTGATCACCACATTGGCGTACATGTCCGGTTTCAATTCCCATTTGGGATTGGGGAATTCCATTCGGACTTTCAGGGTGCGGGTGGTCGGGTCCATGAACGGATCGATGAAGGTTACCTTTCCGGTGAATTTTTCGCCGGGAAAGTAAGAAAGATTCATCTCCGCGTATTGACCGACCTTGAGCCAGGGAACCTCGTATTCATAAATGTCGGCCAGAACCCAGATATTGGACAAGTCGGCGATTTGGTAAATGCTCATTCCCGGTTGAACGTGCATCCCCTCCAGCGCCTTTTTCTCAATCACAAACCCCCGTGCCGGAGAATGGATGTGCATGGTTTTGGTGATGGTTTTATTTTTAATCAGTTCGTCTATTTGATGTTTGGGAACATCAAACAATTCGAGACGCTTTCGGGTGGATTCCATCAGGCTGTCGGCGGACTTCCGGAGCTCGCCGTATTCGCTTTCTTTCAGCGATTCTTTGTACTTCAGGGCCAGGACCAGTTCCTCCTGGGTGGAAACCAGGTCGGGGCTGTAGATTTCCATGAGCAGATCGTTTTTTTTCACTTCCTGCCCGGTAAAATCGACATGCAGCTTTTCGATCCACCCGCCGGTCTTGGTGTGAACGTGATGGACCTTTCTTTCATCATACGTCAGCCGCCCGACGGTTCGGATTTCGTGGCGGAGGGTCCGCCGGGCGACTTTTTGAGTTTTAATCCCGATGTTTTGCGTCACCGTGGGGCTGATTTTGATTTGGCCGGGGTCCATCTCCTCGCCTTCATACACCGGGACCAGGTCCATACCCATCGGGCTTTTGCCGGGTTTGTTCCGGATATAGGTGGGATCCATGGGAGCGCGCCAATATATGATTTTTCGTTTGGGTTTGGCGGGGGCCTGGTCTCCCGGGGGAACGGTGGCCGGCGCGGACTCCTGGGGTTTCTTTTTAATGGTGGATTCGATTTTTTGCGTCAGTTTCTCCCGGTAGGGAGTCATTTTTTCTTTGGAAAGACTGACCCATTCCTTCAACCGGCCGAATGTTCCTTCAAGGTTCTCGGGGCTGGTGAAGTAACCCGCGAAATAGGCGGCGACGATCACCATCAAACCCCCGAGAATTTTAGCGGATAGAGGCCACCCTGCGGAACCTTTGCCGGACGCCGGGGCGATTTTCTTTTTGGGGAAGATGATGTCCTCATTGGCGTTTGAGGGCGCCGGCTTCTTTTTGTTGCGGTCTGACGAGTCGGGGTTCTTCATGAGATCAATCCTTGCTGGCGGTTAAAATAAACTTTGTCCCACCACATGCTCCAAAGCCGCGAGGTTCTGTTCGTAATCCGTCAGCTCGCGGTGGTTTTTGATTTCCCACTTTAATAGAGTCACCTGGTTGTCGATCAACGTGAGAAAATCGATTTTATCCACGCTGTAGGCGGCCAGAGCCGATTCCAGGGATTGCCGTGCTTGCGGAATAATGCCGGTTTTGATTAATTTAATGAGCTTCCGGCCTTTCTCCTCTTTATCCAGGATGATTTTGATTTTCAGATAAACATCGTTTTTCGCGTTCTTGAAAGAATGCCGGGCGATTTCAACCCGGTAATTTTCCTCGGCCACTTTCTTTCTCTGTTTGCTTTTGTACCAGATGGGAATATGGACCCCCACAAAGCCGGAGACGAAGTCCGGGTGATCCTCCAACCTGGAATCCTGGCGCTGACTGTAACGGACCCCCAATTGGAAATCGGGATAATATTCCCTTTCCGCCAACTGCTTGTTGAGTTTGAATTTGGAAATGGCCGATTTGATCCCCTGCAGGTAAGGGCGATTGCTTTGCGCCAGCTTCTGAAGGGTTTCGATATCATATTTAAATTGAGTTTGCCTCAGCCCGTGTGGAATGGTCAGGGGGGCTTGTGGAAGCCGGTTCATTAAGGAATTCAACTTGGCGGTTTCGTTCGCTTTCAGCTGATTCAGTTCAATCAACTCATCCATGATTTTGGATAGTTCCACTTGTGCCTTCAGAACGTCTTGTTGTATTCCCTTGCCCACGGAATACTTGGATTCGGCAATGGTGACGAATTGTTTGAGCAGGATTTTGTTTTGCCGGGTGGTCTCGATGGCCGAATTGATGAAGCACAGTTCGTAATACGCTTCTTTGACCCGGCGGGTGATGTTCAGTTCCATTTCCTTATAATTCCATTGGGAAATAGCTATATCTTTTTCCGCCGCCTTTTCCCTCAACCCGGTTTTGCCCGGAAAAGGGACTTCCTGGGTCAACTGAATCTGCTTTTGAGTCATGGCCTGGTCGCGAAAGCTGAAGGTGTCCACCGGAAGGTTCATGAGGCCAAAGGTCAGCATGGGATCTTTCCAGGCGCTTTTTTGCGAAGGAATCTGCTTCGCCGCTTTGATTTTGTTTCTTGCTTCCTTGAGACTCGGATTGTTCCTTTTGGCCTCCTTGATAAATTCATTCAATGTGTTTTTGAATTTATGTTTGGGGGCCGACCAGGCGGGGGGGCTGGCCAAAACCATAATAACGATTAATAAAAAAACGCGTTTCATTAATTCCTCCTGATTGTGCTGTGAAGGTAAAAAAACCGGACGCACGGGTAGAATAAATTTAGCCTGTACGGGCTACTATGTTAATGCTTCGTCGGCGTGGATTAGGGTGATTTATCGGGGAGGATGAAATTGAGGTTTTGGAATACTCAGAGGTTTGGCGGGTGGGTTTTCCTCAAACAGGGCCACTTCCAGAGCGATGAACGTTAACGGGGGTGTATCGGACTTCATGAGATACCCGCAGGCGCCGCACATCACCGTCTCGTCACAATCCTGTCCATTCATGCCGTAGGACATGACGGGAATAGACAGGGTGAAACAGGCGAACACTATGGCCGCGAAGCATATGGTCAGCAGGCTGTTTTTTTTCGGACCAAAGTTTCTCATAAAATACTCCGATTCCTTAAATTTACTCCTCCCCGGGCCATTTGTCAATATAGATAAGGCCAATGTTTAGAATGGTTTTTTTGAGTTTTGGGTAAAAAAGGGGGCCCCGGTAGCGGTTGGTGTATGGCAAAGGCGGTGATAAAATATTCAAGATAGAACTGTTTAGAGTAAAGGTTTATGGACACTATTATTATTGTTGTTGTGATTGGCGCGGTGATCGGCATGGCGGTCATGATGATCCGTTATGCCGGATTTATTCACAGTTACCACGGCCAAAAAGATCAGAAACCGTCGGAAAACGGCAGTTCTCCGGAGCCACCCGCGAAGGATGACGAAAGGCGGAGGAAATGAATGTTCTGGATCAATTGCTGTCGGATTACATGGATCGATTGATTGAGGGTAACCGGGCCACGGCCGATTTTGCGGAGCAATTAAACCGGTGTGGCGTCGGGTTGATGCCTCTGGTGGACCATTGTACCATCCGGACTCATAATGTCGATCAACGGGCCCGGGAGTTTGTCGATATGGGTTTCCGCTACGATGAAGCAATCGGTGTGCTGGAGTTCGACAGTTGGTGGGCCAAGGTCTATCGCAAGCCGGGGTATCCGGCGCTGTTCATCGACCAGGCTTACGATGACGATCGCGGCCAAACCAGCCTGATCCCGGAATGGGTCAATCATCATGGGGACGAGTGTTTTCACCATATTGCGATTTTGGTGGAGGAAATCGAAGCGGCGATTCAATCCCTCCAAAGCCGTGGATTCCAGACGGCGGGTCCCATTGTCGGAGAGCGCGGATCCGATTTGCGCCAGGTGTTTACGGAACCCGAAATGAAAAACGGCCGGGTGTACACCGTTCTGGAATTGATCGAACGCCATAATGGTTATCCGGGTTTTCTTCCCCCACAAGCCGACGGATTAATGGAATCCACCCGCCGCTGACGGGGCCGGCTCATGTCCATGTTAAAAAAAACCGATCCCCAGGCCATAAAGCCCTACCTCAGGGATGCCTCAAACTTTGCAAAAGGGCAGGCCAGTGAAGTGATCGTTCCCGAAAACCGGGAAGAGCTGATCGGCTTTTTGAAAAAAAATTCACAGCCGATTACCCCTGCAGGGGCCGGTACCGGCTTGACCGCGTCCCGAATTCCTTTGAGCGGCATTGTCATTTCCATGGAGCGGTTCAAAAGGTTGGGGCAAGTGGACGGCGGAACCCTTTGCGTCGGATCGGCGGTGACCCTGAAGGAGATTCAAACCCATCTTCAATCCAGCGGGTGGTTTTATCCGCCCAATCCCACGGAAGCGCTGGCTTCGATTGGCGGGACCCTGGCCACTAACGCCTCCGGCGCCCGCAGTTATAAATTCGGAACCACCCGTGATTTTATTCTGGAAGCGGAGATTGTGTTGGCCGACGGCCGCTTCACGACGGTGAAAAGGGGCCGGACCGTAGACCAACCGCTTGAATTGGAGGACGGCTCTACGATTCAATTTCCCTCTGTCCGGTTTACCAGTCCCTCCTGCAAAAACGCCGCGGGTTATTATGTTCAGCCGGGAATGGATTGGCTGGATCTGTTCATCGGGTCGGATGGAACGTTGTGCCTCTTTACAGAATGCCGTCTGAAGCTGTTGCCTTCGCCTGCGGATTTTTTAAGCGGCGTTCTCTTTTTTGACAATGAGGAGGCTTCATGGGATCTGTTGGAAAAACTGAGAGACTCGAAAAATGTTGAAATTTCTCCCTGCGCTCTGGAATACTTTGATGAGCGATCTTTGCACCGGTTGAAAAAGGAATTCTCCAACATTCCGGACCGGGCTCAGGCCGCTTTATATTTTGAACAGGAAGTCAATCGCAGGGAGGATTACGACCCCCTCCTCGAAGCCTGGTTTATGTTTCTGGAAGGGGAGCAGACTCTTTTGGAAGATTCCTGGTTTGCGCAGAGTCCGAAGGATATCGAAAGGTTTCATGAATTCCGCCACCAGCTGCCTCTCCTCATCAATGAAGAAAACAGCCGGATGGGCCGGGTGAAAATGGGCACGGACATGGCGGTGAGCGATGCATCCTTTCTCCCCATGATGCGTTTTTACAGGGATCAATTGACCGCCAGCGGCATGGATTTTGTCATGTTCGGCCATATCGGGGACAACCATCTGCATATCAACCTGCTGCCCGAATCCCATCAGATGGAACGGGCCCGGACGACTTACGGGGTGCTGGTGGATCAAATTTTGAAATGGGGAGGAACCATCTCCGCGGAACACGGCGTGGGGAAGTTGAAAAAAGAATATTTTAAAAAGATGGTGGGAGAGACGGCTCTGGAAGAATTAAAAATGATTAAAAAGACTCTGGATCCCGAGGGCCTTTTGGGACGGGGTAACCTTTTTTAAACTAAGAGGTAAAGGACCTTCCAATGCGGGCGAAAAAGGGTGAATGAAGTTGACGAGTTTCCCGGTTAAGAGTAGAATTTGTAAGATTTACTCTTAATTGCTGTAAGACAAGGGTATTTTTCATTCTTTTCCGATTGTGGATCATGCTGGATTCTTTGAAAATTTTGATTCTGAATTATTCTTACGAACCGTTACAGTTCTGCAGTGCCAAAAGAGGGCTGGTTATGGTTTTGAGCGGCCGGGCGGAACAAATCGAATGCGACGGTTATTGTGTTCGTACTCCGTCGAAGGACTTCCAGTTGCCCACGGTGATCCGCGTGTTGAATCTGGTGAAGCGCAAAAAGAGGAAGGTGGTTTCCTTCAGCAAAAAAAATATTTTGAGAAGGGATGACTTCACCTGCCAGTATTGCGGAAACCAGGAGAATCCCCTCACCGTAGATCATATTATTCCCAAATCCCGTGGCGGAAAAACCACCTGGACCAATGTGGTGGTGGCCTGTAAACCGTGCAATATGAAAAAGGGCAGCCGGACCGCAAGCGAGGCGAACATGCTTCTCAAGAAAAAACCGGTACAGCCGGAATTTCATTATCACAATTTCGTGGTGCCTATGGGGCCGCCCTCTCATGTGGAAAGCTGGATGAAATATCTTCCCAAGAAATTCAGCCGGCCTTCAATGAATTGAACCTTTCCGCCTTTCTGAAACGGGTGGATACAACCGGAAACCCCTCTTGGAACCGCAATCATTAATTCAAATCATTTCGGAGGATGAATTCCTGCCCCTGGTGGGCAGAGTGGGGGAGCCGTTTTTTAAAACATTCAATGCCTTCGCTTCTCTTCCCGATCAAAACCGGGACGCCAATCGCAAATGTTACTCCAACCTGATCCAGCAGGCGGAACTGCTGGAAAGTTTTTTGGACGAGTACGGTGCGCGGCAGAATAAAACCTGGGCCTTTTATACCGAATATGTCGCCTCCATCCGAAATCTTGTCATCGCGGCTTTTTATATCAAGCATTTGATGGACCGGTATCCATTTTATAATCTTCGTGATTCCGAGGCGCAAATAAAAAGCTTCTTCCAGGAATCGCAGCAGGCCCTGGAGTTTTTGAATCGTTCGATTCTCAATCTGTATCAGGAATCTCTGCGCGCCGCACAAGCCAATGGTTTGATCCCACCGACGGATGGTATCGACCCCAACCAGTTTTCGGAAGTTGAGATCAACAAACAGCTCCCGAAAAACGCCGAAGATGAGCAGATCAAGGAGGATGAAGAGCGGATCATTGACATGTTCGAAAAGATGAACAATGTTGCCGGCCTCATGGATGAAATGAACTCCCGGATAACCCAAAGGGCGGGGGATCTCAAACGAATAGTTCCCGAAATCATCGATGAAAAAAAAGCGCGGATGATGATGAACCTGATTCACAGCGTGCAGTCCGAATATGACACTTATATTAAAGGAACCCATATTCAGAAACGGTTTGAAGACCTGAAAGATTTCAGAGGATATATCTCCATGCCGCTTCATTTGCTGGAAGTGATGATCTGGCTGACCCATTTTTATGAGAGGCATGAAGATGAAATCCGGCAGGGCGAATGCAAACGGATTATTTCCACCCTGGTCGATAAGAAGGATTTGCTGGGGCAGGTCGTCCATTTTTGTTTCAAGAACTGCATGTTTTATATTCGGGAGGGGGCCTTGCTCAGCAAGGAGCTGATCAAGAATTTTGTCAAGGTGGTTCGTTACCAACTGCCCATACCGAAGCCTCTGGGTTTTCACGCCCGCCCGTCGACTTATATATCGCTCATTATCCGCAAACATGATTCGGACGCTTTTCTGGTGGTGGATGGCGAAAAATTCAATGCCCGTTCCGTGATGAGCCTTCTGCAGGCGGGCGGCGCCATTGCCGACAAGGGTTACCAGGAAGTGGTGTTTGAAGGGGACAAACGGGTATTGAATGACCTGAAAATTCTCGCCGATCACAATTATTGTGAAGATAAACCCATTCCCAAGGAACTGGCCTACCTGAAAACCATGCGCGAATCCGCATGATCTTTGGGTTCACGGTTTAATGCTTTCCGTCATAGACATGGATGATCCTTCAGAATTGTTTGATGTGGTGGACGCTCAGGACCGGGTCATCCGGCAGGCGACCCGCGGCGAAGTTCACGCCCAAAACCTTCTTCACCGGTCCGTTCACATCCTGGTTTTCAATTCCCGGGAGGAGCTTTTTCTTCAAAAGCGGGTCGCCACAAAAGATGAAAACCCCGGTTTCTGGGATACTTCAGCCGCCGGACATGTCAATGCGGGGGAAGACTATCTGACCTGCGCCCACCGGGAATTGAAAGAGGAATTGGGCATTTCCGGAGAATTGAAATTCCTCCGGAAATTTCCCGCAAGCCGGGAAACCCTGTGGGAGCATGTTGAGGTGTATAGGTGCCGGACCGACCAGAAAATATGCATCAATCCCGCCGAAATCAGTGAAGGCCGGTTCTGGACCCTGCCAAGTCTGGAAACCGCTATTGAAAAAGGGGTTCAGCCGTTCACGTCCACTTTCCAGCTTATTTTCTTTACCTGTTTAAAATCAAAAACTTAGCGTTCTCAAAACACTTGAGAATGGGCCGCGATTGCCTGATAATGTTTTTTATGAGGGAAACCGGCAACTCCTCATCATCCCCTCCGAAAGCGATTGGGTTTCCCGGAAATGGCAGGGGTTTAAACCGTAATGGGTTGATATCACTTCTTTAATGAATAATTTTTCGCGCTCGTTTCTAATCCTATCCCTCTGCGTGGGGCTCTTTCCCTTTCCAGCGTTGGCGGACCGGCTGGACGTTTATGAAACCGATAAAAATTTTTCGGTTCATTTTCTGTTTGAAGAAAAAATTCCAGAACTCAAAGGCCTGAACGCGGTGGAAACCGAAGTTGTTTTCCAGAAGTTTTTCGAAGCCCGCGACCATGTGGAGTCCCCCACGGAAAATAATCTGGTTTATCTGGGAATCGCATNNCGCATATCTTTATCTGAAGAAAAATGATTATAAGAGCGCCAGTGAAATATTAAAAAAGGAGTTTTCAGATAATTTCATACTGGAAGATTATCGTTTGTATTTTTTAACTCTGGCCTTGAAGCAGCTGGCTCTTCAGGAGAACGAGGAAAAAAATTATCATCAGGCGGTTGAATACCTTAAGGAAGCCGGCGAATTTCAGAGATCGTTATACGTACGGTTTCCTTCCAGCCCGTTTCATGAGGATGTGCCGGAAATTCTGACTGAGATCGAATTTCTACTCGGTAAAGCTTATTTTGAGTTGGAGGACTATCCGGCCGCCTGGAGTTATTTGGACAGCGCTTTGTACAGGGAATTCCCGGGACGCGAAAATTATAACCTGAAAATTCATCTGGCCCTGGCGCGGGTTTACGAAGCAAGTGGGAATTATAACAAGGCGGTGGACGTTTATATTTACCTGCTGGAACATTCCCCTTCCACTCAGGTCCGGAACAATGCCCTGGAGTTTTTGAAAGCGCACCTGGAGTCTCTGCAGGAAAATCAAAATACCGGAAATGCGGATCGATTGCAGGAGCTTTTAAAGGAAAAGGATGGCAATGGAAAAATTCCTCCCAAGCCGGTGGCACGCAAGCTTCCCAAATGGCCCCATTCCGGAAATAAAGTGGTCGAAACCCTGATTCTTGCCCTGAGCCGGGACGATTTCCCAAAAATCCTGGAAAACGCGCGCAGGGTGCTTCAGGAATTTCCCGGTGACCGGGAGGCCCGGGGAATTCTGAATCATGTCAATCAGGCCATTTTGATTTACGTCAAAAAGAACGATTGGAATTCGCAGATTGACGGATTACTGGAGATATACCCTGTTCGGTATTTAAACAAACTGGCCCGGTTGTTTTGGGAGGAGAATTATCCCGAAACCGCTCTTATGATTTATCAAAAGATCATCGAAAATTTTCCCACCCAGGTGGCGGCCTGCCACAAGGCGATGTTTTTCATGGGACGCATTCATGAAGACAATCAGCGCTTCGATGAAGCGATCCAACAATACCGGGATTTGCTGGAAAAATATAATTGGGGGCGTTTCACCCCAGCCGCGCAATTTAAAATTCCCTGGTTGTATCGGCTGAAGGGAAATTTCGATGAGGCTCGAAAAGGATTTAAGGATTTGTTGAAATTCGCCAATCCGGATTTATACCGGGGACCCAAGGTCAGTTTTTCAGCGCCGGATGATTTTCGCCCCGCGGCTCTCTATTGGCTGGCTCAAATCGAATTTCAATCGGGAAATTATAAAGAAAGGTCTTTGCTGTTAAACCGGCTGATCGATGAGTTCCCCATGGATTTTTACGCCATGGTCGCCCGAATTGAAATGTCGATGAGGCCGTTGGAATTTCTGGATCCCACCGTTCTGCAGAAGCCGGTACCCCGTAAACTGGGGTTGGGTGAAGTGAACCGCAGGCGCCTTAACCGGGCGGAAAAGCTGATCTCCATCGGCTTTCTGGAAATGGGAATGCGGGAATTGGCCCAGGTGACCCGCGGTGAAAACAATCAGGAATTTTTGTTCTACCTGGCGAAAATGTTCAAAAAAGCCGGGGGATTCCAGAGAGCGATCCATTTATCCTGGGGCATTTCCAGTAAAAGAAACCATCAGGCCCTTTCTCAATCTCTTGTCGAGATTTTATTCCCCAAAGTGTATCTGGACCGGGCGGCGGAAGAAAGTTCGCGCTATCAGATAAGCCCCTACCTGGTTTTGGGTTTGATGCGGCAGGAAAGTGCGTTCAACCGCAAAATTGTTTCTTCCGCTCGTGCGGTGGGTTTGATGCAGTTGCTTCCCTCGACCGCTAAAACCGTAGCGCGATCCATGGGGACCCGAATCAAGGATGAGGGGGATTTGAAAAAACCGGAAATCAATATCCAATTAGGTGTAAAATATTTGAGCGGTTTGCTGGATGAATTCCAGGATAACGTGGTGTTGGCCTTGGCGTCCTACAACGCCGGCCCCTATAAAGTCAAATTATGGATGGATCACCGTTCCATGTTAAAACCTCTGGAGTTCATGGAAAGCATCCCTTACCGGGAAACCCGCAACTACGTGAAAAAGGTCTTGAGAAATTATGTGATCTACAAGACTTTATACGGCAAAGGGAAAATCAAAGCTTTGCGGGATATTTTCAGCGTGAGGAACTGATCGAATGACGACCTTTGATACACTCGCCCTGATCTTGATTGGAGCGAGCATGGCCTATTCCATCTGGAAGGGTATGGTGCGGGAGGCTTTTTCCCTGATCGCGCTGGTGACCGCTTACCTGATCGCTTTGAATTACTATCCTGATTTGGCCTCATTTATAGGCGACGTAATCAGTGAGGAAACAGTCGCCAATATACTGAGTTTTATCATCCTGTTTATATCGGGATTATTGTTTGTAAGCCTTGTGGGCCGTATCGCGAAAAAATTCCTGCATTCCACGCATGCTGTTTCCGGATGGGACCGCCTTTTGGGCGGTATTTTCGGTCTGGCCAAAGGGGTTTTCCTGATTTTGATTGTCATGTTTCCTCTGCAATGGTTCGATGAAACTTATGCGCGCTGGACGGAAGATTCCGTGATGGCTCCTTATCTGGAGGAGTGGGTGGATGATTTTCGTGACAATGTTGGTTTGAGCCCCGGTTTCACCCGAAGCCTGCCCGGTTCTTTGAGGGGTGTGCGGCAGCAGATCAAAAATTTAGACGAGATCCAGGAGGGAATGGCGGAGCAAAAGGAAAACGTCCAGGATCAGATATCCGATCTTTCTATCGAAGAAATTCCTCCCCAGGAACACTATTCCGAACAGGATCGCGAGCAATTGCAGAAATTGCTGAAAGACGCGGCGGAAAATTAACGCCCGGTCCATTGATTTTAATCCCATAATGACGACTCGAATCAATCTGAACGGCACAGTTCAAAAGGACGCTTTTATTTCCGCGCTCGATCATGGTTTCCTTTTCGGAGATAGTGTGTACGAAGTGGTCAACACGGTTAATGGGAAGCTGTGCTTTGTTCAGGAGCATTTGACTCGTTTACGAAAATCCGCGCTGGCGATTTCTCTTGAAATACCCTCAACCGATGAAGAACTGGTCCGGGAAATTAACAAAACCATCGAAGCGGCGGGAAACGCGGAGTCATACGTCCGGCTGGTGGTCACCCGGGGGGTGGGGGAGATCGATATCGATCCCGAGACCTGCACCCATCCGAACGTTTTGATTTATGTAAAACCCGCCATGGTATACCCGGAGGAAAATTATATCCGCGGCATCAACGTGGCTCTGGTATCGGTCAAGAGAAATCCCAAGGAAGCGCTGAATCCGGGTATCAAGACGGGAAATTATCTGAATAACGTCCTGGCTAAAGTGGAAGCAAGACGCGCCGGTGCCGCCGACGCGCTGATGCTGAATTCCTCAGGATTCCTGACGGAATGCACCACCAGCAATTTCTTTTTCGTCCGCAATGAACGGCTGATGACCCCTTCCCTGGATTGTGGAATCCTTTCGGGAATCACGCGGGAGGTGGTCATGCGGCTGGCGCGGGAAAACGGTGTCCTGGTGGAGGAAGGGGAATGGCCTCCGGAAATCCTTCAATCCGCCGAAGAGGCCTTCATCACCGGGACCGTTAAAAAAGTGATGCCGGTCACCTCATTGGACGGGCGCCCGATCGGTAACGGTAAACCCGGGCCGGTTACCAAAAATATGATTCGGCTTTACCAGCAGACTCTGGATTCCCTTTAGTATTCTTTTAATCGTTTTTTGGGAGGTCGCGTGGCTCTTCTAGTCGGGCTGACGGGGGGAATGGGTTCCGGAAAAACGACGGTCGCGAACCTGTTCAAAGCTCTCGGAGCCCATATCATTGACGCGGACGAGATTTCCCGGTCGCTGGTGGAACCCGGGCAACCCGCCTGGCAGGAAATTGTCGATCGGCTGGGAACTCAAGTGATCCGGGAGGACCAGTCTCTGGACCGTAAAAAGATCGCGGATCTGGTTTTTGAAAATCCGGAGGAGTGCAAAATACTTGAAAACATCCTTCATCCCCGCGTTTTTGAGCGCGAACAGATTGTTTACCGGGAAATCCGGGAAAAAGACCCTCATGCACTGGTGATAATTGACGCCGCCCTGTTAATTGAATCCCAAAATTACCGTAAAGTAGATAAGGTGATCGTGGTGGCCTGCGATGAGGAAATCCAGATTCGAAGAGTGCTGGCCAGGAATAAGTTCTCGCGGAGCGATATTGAAAGACGTTTGCGCCAGCAAATGCCTTTGTCGGAGAAGGTCCAGTTCGCCGATTATGTGATTCAAAACAACTCCGATCTGGCGGAATTGAGCCGTCAAGTTCAAGCTCTTTGTCGTGAATTAAGGAAATTGGCAGGATAATATATGGCGCAGGAAGACCTTGGTATCCGTCCTGAATTAGATATGCGTGAAGCGGAGGAGATTGACCGTCTTCTACGTGAGCAGGAACAGATTGAGGAGCAGAAGGGGCTTCAGGATCACCCTGTTAAAAGGTTTTTCTGGAACAGAAAGCTGATCTTTGGAATCGCTTTGGGCGTGGTCCTGGTATTCGGCACGTACCTGGCTATTCGCTCGATTATGGAAAAACCTCTGCTGCCTATCGAGACGCTTGAAGAACCGGCGGTGCCGGTGGAGCCTCTTCCTTCGCCGCCGCTGCAGGCTTCAATTTCCAGGACCTATCCGCTGGACCCATTTTTTGTTCCTCTTCTCAGAAAAAATAAAGAGGTGGGAAAATTTCTTCAGGTGACGGTTCATCTGGTAATGAGTCATCAGCGGCTGAGTAAAGATATCGATAAAGAGCGGTTGGCCATCCGGCGAGCCATCTATTCCATTTTGAGCCGGAAAAAGCTCAAAGATTTTGAAAACAGCTCCGTTAAGATCAAGATGAAACTCAAGCGGGAGATCAAGGCGGCATCCAACTCATTTTTATTGAGCGGGATCGATACCATTACCGAAATTGCGTTTTCCGAGTTTATCATCACATCCATTTGAGTCTTGGGGCCTTGCGGAACCCGGGTTGACATCCCGGGCCCGGGTTGTATATTGGTAAGTAGATAACTCTTTATTATCAATAGGATTATTAAGATTATGCCCGCCATCGAACCGACCAATCTTCAGCAGGTGTTGCAGATGAGTTCTGCCGTGGAGAAGGTGCAGGCTCAACAGGTTCAACATCTTGCGGCTGATCAGATTCAGGATCAGGAGCGGGAGCAATTGGATGAGGCCAAGCGCGTCGAAATGCAGGATCCGGAAGAGAGCAACCCGGTCGAGCCCACTCATCCGGACAGCGGGGGTCGGCGGCGTCGAATTCGCATCAAGAAAGCCGCCGGAAAAACCGATAAGGAAGCTGAAGAGAATCAGTCTGCCAAAGGAACCTCGGAGGAAAGTCAGGGTTCCCATCTGGACATCGTCGTTTAACTTAGCATTACCCCGCTTATGCTGTCTGACCCTTTGTTTTCCAATACGCTGCGTCCGCTTTTTTCCCACCAGCTTTCTCTGAAGCTTGAAACCATCAAGCTCGATGCTTTTATCAAAAATTACTCTCCCGGCCAGGTTTTACAGGGCCGGGTGACCCAGACGTTTCCCGAATCCAAGGCGCTGGTGGAGATCAAGGGAGACAATATATTGATGCAGTTTCCCCGTCCGGCGTCCGTCGGGGAGAGTATTTCTCTTAAAATCGAGCAGATTCAACCCCATCCGGTATTAAAACTGATCGCTCCCCCATCGAATAAGCCGGAATCCTTACCCACCCCGGTTCAAACCTCATCCCCGCCTCCCAGGGAAGGTCATCAGCCTGAACCCAAAGCCGTGAATGCGGCGGCCGATAAAACATCGATTCAATCGGAAGAAAAACCTTCCGCGCCCAACGTGATTCCCGGAAAAGCAGATATGAAAAAGGAAGCCGCTGAGGTTACCCGTCAACCGCCTTCCGCAGACGCGAAGGGGTCTAAGCCGGCCCCGTCGGTTCCCAGGGAGGTCACCCGTTTTACCCGGACCCAGTTGCAACAGTTGGGATTGCAGGAGGGCCGGGGATTGACCGGAGAAGTGATTCAGGCAAGAGGAGAGCAAACGGTTCTGGTCAAGGTTCAGGGCAAGCAGGCGGTGATCAGGAATTTTGCCGGACCGGATATCAGGCCCGGGTTTAAGGTCCAAATCCAGGCCCGGCCGGATGGCGCGGGGGGATTTGTGCTGGACGCGGAACCCGCTTCCGCACCGACTCTGAACGCCTCTGTGTTGAAAAATTATCTTCCTCACCGCCAGCCACTGACAGTCCTATTATCCAGCTTGAAGCAGGTCCTGGATCAAATGCCGCCGGCGGCGTTCAAATCGGCGGGAATCGAATCCGGGCAACTGGAAAAACTGCAGGATAATATTTTGAAACTGATGACGGGGGAGATCAACAAGATGGAGGCCCCGCAATTGAAAGAAATAGTGGAGCGTACCGGTATCCATTACGAAGCTAAGATCAGGGATTTTTTAAACCATCCCGTGGCCGCCGATAAAAGAATGATTCTGGAGTATGACTTGAAGGGGCAGTTGATGCGCCTGAGCCGCCAACTGGAGCAGATGTCCACCGGAATCGCCGAACCGGGATCTGCGGACAAGATCACCGGGAAGCTGGCTTCCCAGGTTCTCCAGGCCGTCAACACCATTGAATTACAGCAACTGGTTCATTATTTCTCCCGGCAGGAACATCATCCGCTGTTACTGCATTTGCCTGAAAATCTGATGGGCAGTGACAGTGCCTTTAAAGTCTATATCCGTGCGGACTCTGAAGGGCCGGGCTCGTCGGGAGACCCCAATCACCGGGTATTCAATTTAGTGTTTCTCCTGAATCTGTCCGCTCTGGGAGATTTGCGGATCGAAACCCGTCTTCATAAGGAAGAATTGTCGATTCATATCCTGGGGTCCAGTACCGAGGTGGTTCAGTTTATCCAGCAACACATCCCGGAACTGGAAGAGACATTGAAAGAGAGGGGATTTTCGATTTCGATTGTCAGCCGGCATCAGCCGGAAATTTCCTTGGAGGCGCCACCGGGTCTGGATCAGCTTTTGATTGATACACCCATGAAACTGGTGGATTTGAAAACATGAGTGCCGGGAAAAAGAAAAAATCAAAGTCCGCCGTCGCCCTGAATTATGTTCAGGATAGAGATGCCGCGCCCAAAGTTACCGCCAAGGGCGAAGGGTTGGTGGCGGAACGGATCATTGCGTTGGCGAAGGAAAACGATATCCCCATTAAGGAAGATCCTGATCTGGTTCAGGTACTCTCCCAGGTTGATCTCAATCGTGAAATTCCACCCACGGTCTATCATGTGGTGGCGGAGCTGCTGGCTTTTGTTTACAAATTGAATCATAAATACCAGAATCAACCCTGACCCTGTCCAAAAGACCTGAAAAGGCCATCATTAAAAGGGGTTGAAGGGGCCAGGAGGGAGACATTAGTGTTGACTCCCCCGAAGGGGTCTGTTATCTTTAAAAAACAAGCAGTTGTATGGCCTTAGGCCTTTTTTTTTGCTCGCAATACCCAATTGAATAGGACTCTACCCAGTGGCAGCGGCCAGCCCGGTTGGCCATCTCCCTTAAACTTTTATTTTCCAGTAACTTTTCCCGGTCAGGGAAACTTTTGAAGAAAGGTTTGTTGGTTTGGCGAAAAGAATCTTTACATCCATAGCTCTTCTGATACTGATTGCGGTTACCTCTTTCCCCGTTTACGCTGCGTTTCCCGGCGAACTTTACGATAATGATGAGTTTGATTTCTCCGTTCCGGAAGGCCTGGAAAGCCGGGTTAAATTCTGGAAGAAAGTTTATACCCAGTACTCCACGCAACACGCGATCATTCATGATATAGACGATTTGAATGTGATTTACGATGTGGTTTACCTGGGCGATAAGCCATTATCTTCCCGGCAGCGCCGGCGCAAGCTGAGGCCTTATATCCGAAAGTACAAGAAAATACTTCGAAAGCTGGCCCGCCAGAAAGACTACAACAATTTGGATTACGAAGAAGAGCGAATATACAATATGGTCCAGGGAAATTTTCATCGGGCTTCCAGAAATATTCGCGTTCAGTTGGGCCAGAGGGACCGCTTTGAAGAAGGCCTGAAACAATCGGGCGTTTATATGAAGGAAATCAAGAGAATCTTCAAGGAAGTGGGAGTTCCGGAAGAATTGACCGTCCTGCCTCATGTCGAATCCTCCTTCCAGCTCAAGGCTTATTCCAGCGCCGGTGCCGCCGGAATCTGGCAATTCACCCGGGGGACCGGACGGCGGTTCATGAGAGTCAGTTATGAAATCGATGAGCGCCGTGATCCGATCATTTCCGCTTACGCCGCCGCCCGATTGTTGAAATACAACTATGAACAGCTGGAAAGCTGGCCGCTGGCCATCACCGCCTACAAC
>JABAHQ010003492.1_pt1 | contig 17612 bp, 29 predicted proteins | sample 7062091 | NCBI WGS metagenome assembly JABAHQ01 (sample SAMN14534359, study PRJNA622989) | marine sediment metagenome | biome: marine biome [ENVO:00000428]; feature: marine pelagic biome [ENVO:01000023]; material: deep marine sediment [ENVO:00002113] | place: India: Gulf of Kutch | collected...
TCGTCGACCCCGAGGACTCCGCGACGATCGTCCCCTATGAGCTTTTCGTCGATTTCGTGGGGGCGGCTTTCTTCATATGGGCGCCGGACGCGCTGTTGAGTGGCGGGGGCGGCAGGGGCTTTATCCCCGGAATCCCGCTCCCCCTGCCGCGGCAGTTTCAGCTGGTCGTGAACGGGGACGGGTCGACCGACAATTATAATATGTCGCTCTATCTCTCCTGAGTTTGGACGGTGGCGCTATCGTGGACAGTCGCACCGCGATCCTTCTGGTCCTCGGCCTGGCGCTGCTCTTGTGGCCGCGGAGGCCCGACGTGAAGATCAAACCGGGCGTGAACATGCGCGGGCTCCAGCCCGAGATCCTTCCGGTAATTGACGTCTACCGCGACCTGGCGTCGCGGCACCGCTTCGAGGCTTGGATCACCGACGCGGTCGCGCCGCGCGACAACCCGAGCTTTCACCCCGAGGGCCTGGCGCTGGACCTGCGCCGGCCGGACCGGGTAGTGCTGCCCAACGGGGAGGCGGCGTTCATCGACCCGGCGTTCGCCGAGCAGGTCGCCGAGGAGCTCCAGGCGGACCTGGGCGGCCAGTACGACGTCGTCCTCGAGACCACGCACATTCATACGGAGTTTGACCCGGACCGGAGGCCCGCATGAACGCGCAGGGGGGACCGAGCGCGGGGAGCTCCGCCGAGCTCCAGGAGCTCGCGCAAGCAATTCGCGAGGCGGGCGTCGCCGCCGCCGAGCTCGCCGGCGGGTCCGAGGGCGGCCCGGTGGCGATCGCCTTAATCCAACTCGCCCGCCAGATCGACGACCAGCCCGAGCTCGCGAAGGCCACCGCGGCCGTGCGAAGCTGGACGGCGCGGGCGATTCAACCGAGGGGAGGCCCGTAATGGACCTTTGCAGCGTCATCCACCAGGAGGTCGCGGACTCCGAGCTCGACCAGAACACCGGCCGGCTCGGGGTCGACGTCGACGGCACCGCTACGCTTCGCTTCCGCACGCGCCAGGGGCGCGTCGAGGAGGTCCAGTTCCAGATCCCGCAGGGCTCCCAGGGGGCGACCGCCGAGCTCGCCGCGAAGGAGCGCGAGCTCGAGGAGCTCCGGCGCGAGGTCGAGGAGCTCCGATCCGTGGTCAACGCGGAGCCGTCGACGGATCCGGAGGATCCGCCGGCCGGCTAAGGGGGCGCAGTTGGCGTGAGCCCGTCACAGCTGGTCGAAATCGCGCTCGAGCTCCCTACGGTCGCCGCGCTGATTACGGCGATGGTGCTTTTCCTGCGGCACCTGCGGCGCAAGGACGAGGACCAAATGCAGGTCCTCCAGCACCTGTCCGAGCAGTTCACGCAGGCCCTGCATCGCCAGGCGCAGGCCCTCGAGGATCTCCGCGAGGCCATACGCCATGAACGATGATCGCGCGCGCGCGCTCGTCAACCTGGTCGTTTTCACGCCGCTGGCGTGGTACGGCTGGACCGGCGAGCGGCCCCCCTCCTGGCTGATCGCCGCGGCCGTCGTCGGCCTCGGGTACTCCGCCGCTCGAGATCTCCGCACCCTGATCGCAGGCCCCCCCGAGCAGGACGCCGGCGTCGCCGGGTCCCCGCCGTCGTTCCGGGAGGCGCAGCGCTACCGCGTCGTCCGCTCCGGCGTCGGGCCCGGCCCGTGAGACAGGAGCTCCTCCGCCACCGGATCCCCCCACCGCGCGACCCCCATCCGCGGACCCGCCGCCGCGTTGTCGACCCCCACCGCGCCGAGCAGGCCTGGCGCTGGCACCAGGCGCGGCGCAATCAGGAGCTCGCCCGCGGCCTGGGGCCCGCGCACGGGCTCCAGCGTTCGCTCGAGGAGGCGCACGGCGCCGTCGTCGAGGAGCTCGAGCTCGTCGCGCACCGGCGCCACGTCGAGCAGGAGGTCGCCGAGTACATAGCGGGCAACGCGGCCGACCACGAGCGCGACTTTTATGACCTGGTCCATTCGATGCGGGCCTGCCACGCCGCCGGCTTCTGGGGGATCCTCGACCCCGAGTGGCGCGTCGTCCGCGGGTGGGAGCACAAGTGCGCGCAGAGCCACCTCTGTCCGCACGCGGTCCGGGAGAATCAGCAGCGCCTGGTGCGGCGCTACGAGCCCCCGATGCTGCGATGGATCGCGCAGAAGCCAGGGCGCCGGCGGCTGTTCTATGTGGTGTTCGAGCCCCCCAACGTCCCCCGCGGCGCGCTCCGCGACGGCAAGGCGCAGGCCTGGGCCTGGTGGCAGGCCTGGTATCGCGAGCAACGCGACGTCACCCCCGAGGACCGGCGGCGGTGGCGATGGCCGCGCTGTAAGCGCCGCACGGGCCGCTGGCGGCCCGATCTCCCCTGGGGGCGGTCCGATGGGGTGCACGGTGTTCTCGCGCACCAGGAGGATCCTCTGAGCGCCAGAGGGGACTGGAACGTCCACATCAACGCGGTGCTCCTGGTCGAGGGGCCGTTCAGCTACCGCGAGGCACAACGCGCCTGGGAGCGGGTCACGGGGGTCCCGGGCGCCCGGATCCACGCGCAGCAGATCAAGGCCGACCCGGTCGCCGGCCGCACGTTCGCCGAGCAGCTGCGCCTCGAGCTCCTCGAGGTCATCAAGTACTCCGCGAAGCTCACCGGGAGCCCCGACAAGGGTGGGCGGAGGCGCGGCGGAGCGCGCGTGGAAGGCCCGCCGCTTGTCGCGTGGCCTTTCGACGCTTTCCGCGAGTGGTATCGCGCGACCAAGGGCTCGCGGCGAACGCGCTCCTACGGGGTGCTGTTCCGCCTCCCGGATCCGGAGCCCCTCGAGGGCGATCGCGTCCTCTGGCAGGGCGAGATCTGGTGGAACGGCACCGGCTACCGGGCATCCTTGTTTACGGAGGATAACTTTCGCGCGAGGGCGGCCGCCGCCGGCGCCGACGTCGCGCTCGAGTGGCCGGAGAGCGGACCCGACCCCCCTCCGGCGTGAATGGGAGCTTTGCTATGTTCGATCAGACCCTTGACCAGGACGATTTCCCCCGGGAGGTTCAACTCCCGGACGGTCGCGTCGTCCCGGTAACGGCCATCCCGTGCGCGCATCACCGCGGCGATGAGCAGCTGCGCGAGCTCGCGGGCTGGTCCGCGCAGGCGCTCGAGCAGCTGGAGCGCGAGCCCCGCCACCGCGAGCTCGCGGCCGAAGGGCGCCGGATCCTCGAGGGGCCCCCGGTGCGCCGGCGGCTCGCGCGCTGGTGGTCGTGGCGGTGGCCGGCGGTGGCCGCGGCCGCGGCGGCGTGCGTGGCGGTGCTGGCGCTCGCCGGGTGCGGCACGACCGGCGACGCGCTCGAGGAGCATCCGGCGCTAGTGCACGCGGCGGTTACGGTCGCGACGCAGAAGTTCATCGACCAGGAGAGCACCACCGCCGGCGAGCGCGAGCGCGCCGAGCGCACGGCGGCGATCGCCGGCCGGATCGCCGAGGCGCTCCGCGGCGGCCTCGAGACCACCCTCGAGCAGGTCGAGGAGGTCGCGCGTGACGCGATCCCGTGGGAGGATCTCGACGCCGGCGAGTCGGCGCTGGTCGAGGCGCTGATCGCGACCGTCCGCGCCGAGCTCGACGCGCGGATCGAGGACGACCAGGTCCCGCTCGACCCCGAGGAGCGGGTGCGCGTCGCGCGGGTGTTCGAGTGGATCGAGAGCTCGGCGCAGCGCTGGCTCGAGCGGCAAGAGGCCTGACTGTCCCTCCGGGGTCAGGCCCGCGCGGGCTCCGCCGCGCCGTACAAGTAGCGGAGATCGGGACCGCGGCGCGCATGGACTCGCGCCGCGGTCCCTCCTCTCAACTCAGAGCTTCGCGTCCGGGTGCTCGCGCTTGTAGTCCTCGAGGACGGACACCGCGCGCTGTAGGACGTCTCGCATGATCGTCCCCGGCGGTGGGAGGTCCTCCTCCTCGGCGAGGCGCAAGTGGTCCCCTTCGGGCGCGACCACCAGGAATCGCACGCACCCCGCGCAGATCGTGACGTCGCCAGGTTTCGGCCAGATCTCCGCGTCAGGGCTCCCTACCTCGGTGTGTCCCCGGAAAGGCTTTCCGCACCCCGGGCAGTTTCCCCAGTTCCCCCATACCGTCATGGGCTCGCTTCCCCCATCGCTTGCTCGGCGGTCTTGGTCGCCGAGATCCACAGACCGGCCCGGGCGATCGCGAGCCGCGCGTCGGTAAGGTTGAGGCCCTCGAGGCTCCGGTGGTCGGCGATGTGCTGCGCGATCTCCGCCAGGCGCTCGGCGTGGTTGGCGGCGAGCCCGTGCTGGCGGTTCCGCTCGAGGGCGGCGAGCTTGAAGCGCTCGCGCGCGTCGTGACACCAGGCGATCGCGTGCTCCGCTTCCTCGAGGGCGATCCGGGCCTCCGCGAGCTCCTCCGGGTCATCGCGGCTCTCGAGCCGCTCGCGCACCGCGCGGACGCGCGCCTCGAGCGGTTGCCCGCGGTCCGGCATCGGGAGCCGGATCGGCGGGTGTGGCGGGTGGAGGGGACTAGCTTCCTCCCCTTCCGAGCTCGCGGCCTGGCGCGCGACGTCGGCCTCCTGGATCTCCTGGACGCGGAGGGAGCATTGACGCAGCCCGTCGAGCACGGTGTTGAGCGCCCAGGGCGCCACGTCGAGCCGGCCGTGGTCGTCGCGCGAATCGCGCCACCGCACGACCTGGCGGTGCATCGCGTCGAGTGCTTCGTACACGTTCGCCGCGGTGCGAGCCACGTCGAGGTCGTTCGGGTCGAGCCGGGCGATGCTGTACGCGACGCGCTCGAGCGGGGCGAGCTCGGGCGCGCTCTGCTCGCGCGCCGGGAGCGCGCTCGGCGAGGGCGTCGCCGGCGGCGGCGCCGGCTCGACGTGCTCGACGTCGAGCTCCTCGACGTGGATCTCGCCGAGGGCCCCGGCGTTCGCCGCGGCGCCTTCCGTGCCCGCCCGCCGGCTGCGCGGCGGCGGCCCGATCCAGTTCGGGATCCTCGGGTCCGTCGAGCACCGGATGGTCCGGTCCTCCGCGTCGGCGAGGATCTGCGCGAGCTCCTCGAGGGCCACGCGATAGCAGCTATCGGGCGATCGCGCGTCCAGGGCGAGCCGGAGGTCGACCAGGTCCTCGACCTGGTCGGATCCGTGGATCTCGAGGCGCCAGTGCGTCCCGTCCGGCGGCCGCGGGCTACGGAGGCTGATCTCTAGGTCGTCGGGGTATCGGTATCGCGAGGTCATGGCTGCGCGCTCCTGTCGTCGGTAGGTTCGGGAGGGGGAATGTCGAGCGCCTCCACGAGCTCGTCGCGGAGGATCCGGACGTCGCCGGCGGCCTGGATCCCGATGCGGACGTTTTTCCGATCAACGCGGGTTATCCAAATGCTCAACCGGCGCGGGCCGCCGGCGGCGACGTCGAGCACGACCCCCTCGCCTGGCTTTCGGGTGAGTATCAGCATGGCGCGGACCCTCCTGCGCGGCGCTCGAGATCTCGCACCAGGTCCTCGAGGTAGGTTCGGAGCTCGAGCAGCACGACGCGCCGGGAGGCGGCCCTGGCGTGCAGCATGGCGGCCGCGAAATCGAGGTCTGTTTGGGTGTGAACCGGCTCGCGGTCGACGGTGTAGCTGGCGCCGTCCGGATCCAATTCGGTGCGCGGTAGAAGCTCGCGCGACGCCAGGCGCGCCCGGAAACTCCCGTCGATGCATAGAACCTCGAGGCTTCCGGCCACAGAGGCGCACGCGCGACGCAGCGCGAGCAGCGCCTCCGTCTCCGAGTCGATCGTCGACGTGGTCCGCACGCGCCGGCGCTCTCGGATCGCCTCCGCGTAAACGCGCGCCGGGGCCTCGAGCTCGGCCAGGATCGAGCGTTGCGCGCTTTCGGTAAGGGCGATCGCGGCGTCCTCGAGGATCGGCACCGCGAACACCGCGGCGCCCGTGACCCCGAGCATGACGCCGGTCGGGACGGCCGCTATGGCGACCGTCCGGCCAGGCTTCTCCTGCTCGTAGTAGAGCAGCGCGAGACTGACGCCGGGACCGGCGCAGCAGATGATCGGTTCGGTGTTCATCGTCTACGTCCTCCGGTGGGGGACCGGCGCAAGGCGCGCCGGCATTCCTTTGAGAGCTCCTGCGGCCACGCGCGCGCGGCGCGGCGGAGCTCCGCTTTCCAGCGCTCGACGTCGACGTCGGCGAGCTCGGTTATGTAGCGGCGCTCGGCGACGTCGACGTAACGGAGCCGGACGGGGTAGTCCATTAGCACCAGCCCGAGACGGCGCCGGCCCTCATGGACCAGGACGCCGCTTCGGACACCTTCGGGGGTGTGGTAGCGGATCGCCTTCATGGCGGAGGTCTCCTTTCGTGGAGAGGCACAAATTGACACCTGCGGCCGCAAAGGTCAAGCTCGGCCGTGCTTGTCATGCGCCCTCGGAGGGATACGCGATGGTAGACGACAGAGACACATTGACACCGGCCGGCGGCGCCGATTCGGGCTTGTCCCGGGAGGCGCTCTGGCCGCAGGACCGGCTGTCGCTGCTCGCCGCGGCGCTGCTCCAGTACCGGCACGACCTGGTCCTCGACCCGAGGTGGCCGCGCCTGGCGCTGGTCCGGCGCCAGGAGCGGCTCCTGGTCGCGATGATCGAGGCGCTCGGGCATGAACCCTGGAAGCTCGAGCACCGATTCGCCTTCCTGGGCCTCGGCTACGTCCTGCGCTACGAGCCGGTCCCGGGCAACGCAACGCCGGGCGTCGTCGCCGCGCCGGTGCTGCGTCGGATCGGCGGGATGCTCCCGAGCGGGGATCCGGACGCGAACTTGTCGGCCGAGGAGGCCGAGGCCTGGGACGCGCAGACCGAGCGCCCGGCGGATGATCTGGTGCTCGGCGCGATGCGCGCCGGCGAGTTCACGGGCCGGCTGCTCGCGAGCTCGCGGCGCTCCGGCCTCGAGGTTGACGCGGCGGCCGCCGAGCGCCTGGCCGCCGATGGGGTGCATCCGCCGGTCCCGAAGGTGGGGGTTCTCGTCGAACAGGTCCCGGACGGCCACCAGGTCACGATCGGGACCTATGACGTCCGGATCCGGAGGGCGCCGTCGTGAAGTACTCACCAGAACAGAGGATCCTCCTCCGTTATGCGGTATGGCGCCGGCGTTGCGCGCGCGCGTGGGGGCCTGACACCTTCCTGCAAATCGGCCTTTGGGAAGTGGCGTTATTGCGCGCCTGCGCGGCGGCCGAGTCCGAGCTCGTCCTGGTGCCGCTTCGCAACCGCGGCGAGCACGTCCTCGAGCGCCCGAAACGCGAGCTCGTCGCCGGCCTGGTGCACGGCGCCGGCTGGACGAATCTCTCGCTGGCGGTGTTCGAGCCCGAGCGCGGGGAGCCGGACGTGCGACCCTTCGATGATTTGGCGTTCGCGCGGATCGACGCGGCCGGCCGCGAGCTCGCCCGGAATATCTCGTTAGCGGGGCTCCGGGTGGGACCGGGCGATCGCATCCGCCCGGTCCCTCGCAACCCGGAGAAAATGCCGAGGCCTCCTGCTCGAGTGTGGCGGCCTAACCTCAGACCGCAGGGTCTGGTCCTACCTGGAGGGATTTTCTAATGAGCTCTGACGATCGCACCTATGGGGAACCGGGAGCAGAGCCTCCGCGCGGGGAACCGCACGTCGAACGGGTGCATACGCGCGACGGCCTGCGCTACCTCTGCGGGTGCCATGAAGCCTATGCGGACCATTTTCTGACGGTGCTCTGCGAGCGCCTCGGCCATCCGCACGCGATGCTGCACTACTTCGAGGCGGTCGGGACCTTCGAGGTCCCGGCCGACTATCCGGGTGGGCGGGTCGCCTGGCTCGGGGTGCTCTGGAATGAGCACCTGGCGCCCCTCTACCAGGTCGGCCGGCTCGACCTGGTCGGCCAAACTGCCGCGCAATGGCTCGCTGACCAGGTCGAGCCGACGCGGCCGCTGATCCCGGATCCGGACCGATCCGCGACCGTCGTCCCGCTCGAGGGCTCGCGGTGGCGGTGGAGCACCGCGCTGAAACTGACGCGCGTCACGGTGGACCTGGTCGAACGGAAAGGGCTCGAGCGCGCTTACACCGCGGGGCTGCTCGCCTACGTTATGGTGCGCGGCTTCGAGCGCTGGCGCGACGGCGCTCTCCAGGACCGCGAGTTCGGGCGCTGGCTCGAGGCCCTCGGGGAGCGCGCCGATGACGTCCGCTGGTAAACCGCGGGCGCGCTATGCGACGCGCGCCGAGCAGCTGGCGCTGTTCGAGCGCGCGTCTATCTCGCACGTCGCCGAGCTCGCCGGGGTCGACTACCAGACCGCGCGGCGCTGGTATCACGGGGCATCGAAAACGGTCCTCGGCCTGTACCATTGGGTCCGGCTGCAACTCGAGCTCGAGGAGCAGCGCCACCGCCAACCCGGAGGATCCGATGGGGGCTGATCTGCCAGGCGAGGAGCCGCTCCTGCGCGAGGAGGGCGAGCCCGAGGAGAGCGTGCACGCCTTCCTGGCGTCGCTCGCCGATGAGGAGGATTGGACGGTCGACGTCTACCGCGCCCGCCAGGGGCAGAAGGCCGCCGGCCCCTGGTGCTTCCGGGTCTCGGCCTCCGAGGTCGACCTGGGGAGCTTCCTCGAGACGCTCCGGGACCACTACTCCGGCGGCCTGTTCCGGGTGCAGGTCCGCAACGCGAAGGGCGAGCTTCGCAAAAACCGCGTTCTCGAGGTCGAGCCACCGCCGCCGGATCCGGAACCGGCCGCCGCGCAGGCGCCGGCGCCGGATCCGGACGCCGGCCTCGCCGGGGTGCTGCGCGAGGTCCTCGAGGAGCTCCGCGGCTCCCGCGCGCAGGACCGCGAGCTCCTGCTCGAGGCCGTGCGCGGCGCGCGCCAACCGGCGCAACCGGCGCTCGACCCCATCCAGCTACAGAGCTCTATCCTCGAGATGATCCGCTCGGTGCACGAGCTCGCGGGACCGCGCTCCGACGACGGCATAGAGACGTTCCTCCGCGCCCTCGAGGTCGCGCGGTCGTTCCAGGGCGGCGGCGGCGGCGGCGGCGAGAGCTCGGTGCTGCTCGAGGGCCTGCGGATGTTCGGCCCGCAGATCGTTAACAGTCTCCAGACCGCCGGCCCCGGCGCCGGTCGGGGCGGCAATGGTCGCGCCGGGCCGCCGCGGGCGATGGCGCCGGCGGCGGCGCCGGAGGCCTTCGGTATGGACCCGCGCGCCGCCGGCGCGCAGGCGACGGGCGCCTCGGCCGCGGATCCGAGCTCCGCCGGCGCCCAACCGGCCCCCGAAGGCGCGCGCGCGAGCGCGGCGGAGGCGGCGCAGAGCTCCGTGCTCCTGCTCCTACAGGGGGCGCAACGCGACGCGGACCCGTATGCTTACGCCACGGTCGCGCTCGACGCGATCGGCGAGGAGGCGGCCTGGCAGTACTTCGGCCGGCCTGGTGCGGTCGAGGAGCTCGCGCAGGCGGTGCCGCAGGTCCAGCCCTTCCTCGAGTGGTTCCGGGAGTTCGGCCGCGAGGTCGCCGCTCTCCTGGCTCCAGAGGACGGATCCGCGGGCGAGGGCGCCGATGCACATTCGACCGAGTCGCCACTACCTCATGGGGATCCCCGAGGGCCCGGTGGGGATCCGGCGCACCCTGCGGGTCATGCGCCGCCTGGCGGAGGAGGGGAAGCTGGATCCGGCGGTCCGGGACCTGGCGCTGGCTCTGACGGCGTCATGTGACCCGAAAAGCTGGACTTGCGAGCTCCGCCGGCTGTTCTCCTACGTCCGCGATCGCATCCGTTACGTCCGCGACGTCCTCGGGGTCGAGACCGTCGCCACGCCGGCGCGCACCATCGAGCTCGGCGCCGGGGACTGCGACGACCAGGTCGTCCTGCTCGCCGCGCTGCTCGGGTCGATCGGCCACCCCTCGCGCTTCGTCGCGCTCGGTTGGCGGCCGCGGGTGTTCGAGCATGTCATCCTCGAGGCCAACATCGGCGGGCGGTGGATACCGCTAGACCCCACGGAGCCGGCGGACGTAGGCTGGAGTCCCCCGGATCCGGCGATCCGCCTGGTGCAGGAGGTTAGCTAGGTGTACGTCTCCCCGCGTACTGAGGCGCCCCCGGCCACCGGGCGCGGTCGGCTCTCCGGGCGTCGCGTGCGGCCCCGTAGCCGCGGCGGCGTCGGCGGTCCTCTCGACGATCTGCTCCGGGTAGCGGCCGGCCCTTCGGGCCAAGGCTCCCCGCAAGCGCTCCCGTTCCCTCCGAGCGGCGACGGCCCGGCCGGCACGGCTTCGACGGTGTCCCCGTCGATCCAGACCGCTATCAGCCCGCAGATCTCGCCGACCTTTCAGCAGGTCGAGGACTCCCCCGGCGCGACCACGGCCGCGACCGCCACGCAGTACTCGCCCGGCGGGCAGACGGCCCGCACCGGCGGGACCCGGACCGGGCGACCCCCTGCGCCTGCCGGACTCCCCTCCCTCCCGCCGCGCAACGTCTCCGGATCCGGGGGGCTCCCCCCCAACCCGTTGCAGTCGCCGCTGTTCGAGGATCGGTTCGAGTGGCCGGACCAGGCGCGCGAGATCCGCGAGCTCCGCCAGGTCACGCGCCCGGAGGGGCTCCCGGGGTGGGCCTGGGCGGTCGGCCTGGCGGTGGTCGGCGTCGGCGCCGTAGCGGCGCTCCGCTACGCGCAGGGTTGAGGGTGCGCCGGTGTATCTGCCGCGGCGTTCGGAGCTCGGCATCATCGGGGTCCGCTCGAGCGGCCCCTCGCCGGCGGGGGGCGGTGGTGGTCAGGGTTCAACCGGGCCGTTCCGCGGCACGACCTGTCCGCCGGGCCAGGGATCCGTCGTGCATCGGTTCAAGGGTAAGGCTACCGACCCCAACCGGCCCGGCCCCGTCGATTGGGTGCAATGCTCCGGACCGCCGGCGCCCGCGCCGGCGCCCGCGCCGGCGCCCGCGCCGGCGCCGCAACAGACCCGCATAGAGGTCTCCCCGGCGATCCAAACGCAGATCACCCCGCAGATCTCGCCGGTGTTTCAGCAGGTCGAGGACTCCCCCGGCGCGACCACGGCGGGCGGGACCGAGCAGACCGCGCCGGGCGGCCAGGCCGCGGAGTCCCCCGAGGGGATCACCGCGGCCGAGCTCCAGCAGATCCTGCGCGCCGAGCGCCAGGCGGCGCGCGAGCGCCGGGAGGCCGAGCGGCGACGACGCGAGCGCGAGCGCCGGGAGGCCGAGCGCCGGCGTCGCGAGGAGCTCGAGGCGCAGCGCCAGGCGGAACGCGAGCGCCGGGAGGCCGAGCGCCGGCGCCGGGAGCAGCGCGCCCAGGAGCTCCGCGAGCAGGCCCGGCTCGAGGCGGAGGAGCTCCGGCGCCAGTACCGCGAGGCGCAGGAGGCGCAGGCGCAACGCGATGAGGGCCTGGTCCGCACCATCCAACCCGTGCGGACCGGGCCGACCCCGGTCTACCCGGTAGAGCCGGCGCCGGGCGACGCCGCCGAGCCCGAGGCGGCCGCCGAGGTAGACGCGGCCGGGGCCGCCGGTGGAGTATCACCCTGGCTAGTGACCGCGGGGCTCGGCGTGCTGGTGCTCGGGGCGTGGTTCCTGGGCGGCACCGGGACGGAGGAGGGCGGCTAGATGCACACCGGACACGGACTGGCGCAGAGCGGCGCCGCGCGCTCGACGCGGCCCGGGTCGACGCGGACCACCCCCGTCGACTTCCGGCTCCAGGCGACCGCTCGGATCCTGGACTGGCTGCACGACCACGATCCGGAGCGCTACGCGCGGCTGATGCGCGAGCTCCGCGCCCTCGGCCAGCGCCGGAGCAACATGCAAGGGCTCCTCGAGGACTTGTGGAACAAGGGCGGCGAGGTCCTCGACCGCGTGGTCGACGTCAAGCTCCGCGAGTGGGAGTCGGGGCAGCTGCACGACAACCTGTCGCAGATCTACGACCAAGCGATGATGGAGCAGCAGATCGCCGCCCAGCGCCAGGCGGCGCTCGAATCCGAGGCGCAAAAGCGCGCCGAGTACGAGCAGCAGATCGAGGACCTGGTGGCGGCCCGGCAACGCAACGCCGGCGGCTTGCAGATGGACGCCGCCGGATGGGGGATCGCCGCGGTCGTGGTCCTCGGCCTGATGTGGGCCTGGAGTGGAGCCGGTGGCGGATCCTGAGGTTGACACCTTCTGGCAGAACGTCCAGGAGGCCGAGCGGGCGATTTCGCAGTTCTTCAACGTGCACGATCGCCTAGAGGAGCTCGAGCACGTCGCCGCCTCGGATCCCGAGCTCCGCCAGTGGTGGGGCCGGGTCATGGCGCGATGGGAGACCTTGCAGCGCCCGGTGGGCGTCGTCCGCAACGCGATCGCGCGCGGCCGCGAGCTCCTCGAGGGCCTCGGGTCCTGGTGGGAGGAGACGACGGCCGGTTGGGGGCTCCAGGGGCGCCCGGCGCTCGGTGTCGCGCCGCTGGTGATTGCCGCCATCACGGCGACCATTACCGCAGGGGTCACGGCGATCGTCGCCTGGGTGACGGACGCGCAGAAGCTCCGCCTTCAACTCGAGGAGCGCGCGCGCTTGCTCGAGCAGGGCTACTCCCCGTCCGAGGCGCGCGCTCTTACCGAGGAGCAGGAGCAGCGTGGACAGATCGAGCGCACCCTCCGGGCCGGCTCCTGGCTCCTCGGCCTCGCGCTGGTCTGGTGGATCGGCTCGCAGCTATGGGAGTCCTATCAGGAGTGAGAACGGTCCAGCGCTCGAGATCTCGCTACGGCTCCGCGCGGGCGGCCTGGTCGGCGATCGCGGAGACCACCGGCCTCGAGCCACGCGACGTCGAGGCGGCGCATACTGATAGAGCCTGGCGATGGAAAGTGCGCGGATCCGCTCCGAGCTCGGGATCCGCCAATCGGCGCCGTCGATCGAATCCGCTCCGCCACGGCTACTCCCGGCGCACGATCGCCGCGAACATTCGCGAGCTCGTCGAGCAGGGCTACTCCCAGGACCGGGCCGCGGCGGCCGCCTACCGCGAGGCGCGCGAGGCCTGGCGCGATCGCCACGGGCGCGCGCCGTACCCGGAGCACCTGCAACGCCGGCGCCGGCGCCGGCGCAACCCGGTCGGCCGTCACCAGCATTACGCGCAGGCCGTGCGGCTGTATCGGGACTATCACGGCGAGGACCCGCAGTTCGTCGATGAGTACCTGGTCCCCTCGACCGACGTGGCGGTGTACGTCGGCCGGGTGACGGGGATCATGTACGAAGCGCGGCGCGAGGGGGAGCTCGTCGAGTGGATCCACGAGTTTTCCGGGCGATCGCGCCCGGTGTTCGCAGTCTCTCCGGACGGGGAGCAGATCCTGGTCCTCGGCGGGGAGTTCCGGTTCACCGAGCGCGGCATCGTCGACGGCGTCTAGACGGAGGCCCCCGTGGCGAATAGGCTCCTAGTGGTCAACCCGGCCGCGTCCCGGCGAGGAGGTCGCAAGGTGGCGAGAAAGCAACGCACCGCGGCGCAGAAGGCCGCGACCCGCAAGATGATCGCGGCCAACCGCCGCCGGCGTGGCGGTGGGCGCCGCCGCTCGAGCGGAAGCGGCCGCAAGGGGCGGACCGCGGCGCAGAAGGCCGCGACCCGCAAGATGATCGCGGCCAACCGCCGCCGCGGCGGTCGCCGGCGCAACCCGGCGCCGCGCAAGCAGGCCGCCTATCGGAGCACCGCGACGATGCGGTCCCCCGCGCGACGTCGCGCGCGCCGGGTCGCTCGCAACCCGGCCCCGCCGCCGATCGTGGACGGCATCATCTGGCCGGCGGTCCCCGGCGTCGGCGGCGCCCTCGCGATCGACCTGGTCATGGGCCAGGTCGCCGGCTTCCTGCCGGACGCGCTCGCGCAGGGCCAGGCCTACCACGCCACCAAAGGGCTGCTCGCGGTGGCGGCCGGTTGGGCCGGGCGCCAGGTCGTCGATCCTCTGCTCGCGGACCGGATGGCGGTCGGCTCGCTGACCTGCACCGCGCACGCGGCGGTCCGGGAGGCGCTCGACCAGTTCGCGCCCAACATCGCGAGCCAGCTGGACGGCCTGTCGCTGTTCGTCCCCTACGGCGGGGCCGCGTCGATGGGCTACTACAACGCGGCGGCGCCTGCGGGCGGATGGGGCGCTGAAGGCAACGGGATGGGCTACTACGTCCGCGGCGGGCACACGTCGCTGCCGGCGCCGCCTACCCTCCCCGAGCGCCTCGGGACCGGAGCCGGGGTCTCCGGCTACCTCGACCGCGAGGGCTACCACCCCGGCATGGGCGAGTTTCACGAAAACGGCTTCAACTTCGGTTGACGCCGCGGCCGCGGCGCTCGGCCGTGTCGGGCCTCGAGGAGGTTTAGAACGTGGCTACCAAGTTCCCGAGCTTCGAGCAGCTCCAGGACTTCTCCGTCAACCGGACGGGGCAGTACGAGGTCATCAAGCAGTCGCTGTATGACGAAGTGACCTACGCATCGGCGGGGCAAACCTCGCTGATCTTCTTCCAGGTCCCGAAGGGACAGAGCGGCAAGACGATCGCCGACACCAACCTGACCCTCGCCGGCCAGCTGGCGTCCCCGATCAACTTCCTGGTGTACAGTGTCGAGCTCCTGTTCCTGCCGGGCGGCAATCCGCTGACGGTGGCGAACAACGACGCGGACACGACCGTTTCCGCGCTCGAGTTCACCAACGACGTCTACCAGTTCGCGCGCAACGGCTCGCTCCGCCTGACCATCGGGTCCAAGGCCTACCTCGAGGAGGCCCCGCTCGGGGTGTTCCCGAGCAAGACGTGGCTCGAGACGCAGTTCGGCGCGGCGCTGCACTACACGCAGGCGACCGCGGCCGACGCGAGCCGTCAGATCATCGGCGCCTACGCCTCGCTGCGCGGCCGGCCCTACGCGACCGACCCCGAGCTCCTGATCGCGCCAACGCAGAACTTCGACGTAACGCTCACCTGGCCGGCGGCCGTCCCGCTCCCCTCGGGGAACGATGCGCGGCTCTTCTGCCGCCTGGACGGTCTGCTCTACAGACTGAGCCAGTAAGCGCGCGCCGGGCGCCCTGCGGGGCGCCCTGGTGCTTGCCGGGAGGTCTGCGCTATGAGGAGGGCCGGTCCGATGGATCCGCGAGTTATGGGGCGCGAACCCGGCATCGCGCGCGGCGGCAGCCCCCCGCCGCGGGCCGGCATGGGCCAGGCCGGCGCGGTGCAACCGCAGGGCGGCGGCGAGTTTTCGATCGCCGGCCAGCGCTACGTCGCTCGGGACTATTTCTCCTATGAGGAGGATTTCGCCGGGGTCGGCGCCGGCCAGTCGGCGAGCGGCGAGATCCTGATCCAGGCGGACTCCGATTTCATCTGGCAGAAAGCGCTGTTTTTCGCCGACGTCGCCGGCGCCGCGCAGGAGGCGGGGACGCTGGTCTTTCCGCTGATGACCGTCCAGATTCAGGACACCGGCTCCGGGCGGCTGTTCTTCGAGCAGCCCGTCCCGGTCCCGAGCGCTTTCGGGGTCGGAGCGCTCCCGTTCATCCTGCCGGTGCCGAGGCTGTTCCTGGCGCGGAGCACGGTGCTGATCGAGGTCGCGAACTTCTCCAACGCGACGACCTACAATCTGCGGCTGACGTTCGCAGGGACGAAGGCCTACCCGATGGGATCGGCGCCCTGATGGCGCTACCCGAGGATCACGAGGAGGGCGGCGGCCGCCGCTCGCTCGGCGAGCTCCCCGAGGACCGAGGGCTGCGCCGGCCTGGCGCCGGATGGGCCACCGGCGCGGGCGGCGGCCGCGGCGGCGTCGCGCCCATCCCTCGAGGCCACCGCGCCGGCGGCCCGGTCTCGGTGCCGACGCCGGCCGATGTGATTTCCGCGTTCCAGCGCGCCGGCGAGGCCCTCGAGGCGCCCGAGGAGCCGAGTCCCTATCCGCTCTCCTATGTCGTGCAAACGACATTCGACGCGCGCCCGATCAACGCGAACGATTGGCAGTTCGTCGGGACGCCGCAGCAGCTGGCGCTCGGCGCGGATCCGCCCATCAATACGGCGCTTTTTGAGTTCACGGTCCCCGAGGCGCGGACCGCTGTAATTCGCGGCTTCGAGTGGCGCCTCGACGATCCCCTGGTCATCACCAGCGCGCTAGACCGCGAGGGCGGCGGCCAGACCTTCTCCCCGATCGCGGTGCGCCTCCAGGTTCAGGGGAACGGGCAAGTTACCTATGGCGACATCGAGGAGCAGGAGGGGCGCCGCGAGGCCTACGCGATCGCGAACGCAAACGAGATCATCCGGGTGCGGATCGACGGCATCGTTACGATTTCCAACCTGCCGGTGTCGACGTGGGGGCCCCTGGTGTGGGTCCTGATGCACGGGAACCTGCTCTCGCAGAAGGGCCGCGAGACGCAGTTCGAGCCCGCTAACTCCTGGCCGCTCGGGTCCTCGAGGCGCTACTAGTGTCGTTCGGTTTTCACCCCTGGGAGAAGGTTATCCCGATCCTCCAGGTCGGGAACCGCTGGCAGGGGCTCCTGGCGTCCTCCCCGGGCGGCGAGCTCGTCGTCCGCGTCGACCAACCCGGCCTCGGCCAACCGACGACCGAGGACTGGCGCCGCGTCGAGGAGACGGATCCCGCGAGCCGCGTCGGCCTCGACGGGAACGCGGTCCTGCATTTCGGCGACGACAACGTCGAGAGCTTCGGCCGTTCCACGAGCACGATCCGCCGCCTGACGGGCGGGACGCTGGACCTGGCGACCATCACCGCGCTCGCCGACCGCGGCGGGATCGACGTCCGCGCCATCCCCTTCGGCTTCGACGGATCCGGCCTGTCCCGGGTGCTCGCTATCGTGAACCGCCTAGCGGCCGCCGACGTCTCCGATACCGTCGAGACGGTCGCCGACGTCACCCTGTCGACGACGGCGCAGCAGATCGTCGGCGCCGACACCGGACGGCGCCTGGTGCGGATCAAGAACGTGAGCGCCGAGCCCGCGCGGATCGGCGACGCGACGAACGTCGCGACGGGACGCGGGCACCGCCTCGCCGGCGGCGAGGAGGTCGCGATCTGGACGCGCGGCGCCGTGCACGGGATCCGCGAGGGCGGCGTGGATGCGATCGTCTCGGTGCTGGTAGAGGCCTACTGAGGGGCGGCTATGTCGTTCGAGCAAGACCAGAGCATCCGCCCGGTGCTGCATCCGGTGCTCGCGTCGGCGGCCAGCACGATCCTCGCCTCGAGCGCCGCGCGCGTTGGGGCCAACAGTTTCTTTCCGACTTTCACGACGCAGCGCGCCGTTTTGGTCATGTTGGACGTGACCGCCTTTACGAGCTTCGCAGCGTTCCGGTGGATCATCGTGACCGGCGCCGGTAACGCGGTGCTGTTCGAGGACACCGCGTCCGTGGGCGGTGTCGGGAAATTTGCCTGGGTTTTCGGCCAGGGGATCGACACGACCGCCACGACGCCGGGCGGGATCATCCAGGGCGGAGCGGGGATCCCGATTTCTAGCTGCGAGCTCGAGGTCAACGCGGATATGACCTACTCCGTGCACCTGCTCGCCTCCCATTGAGGATCCTACGGCATGGCGCTGGAGCTTCTGCGAGACGTCGACACCGGGCTGGTGTTTCCCCGGGAGGCGCCGCGCGAGGTCAGCTATCTCGCGACGGGGGACCGGAGCACTACCACGCTCGGGGCCGTCATCACGCACCGCAGCTATACCCGCTGCCTGGTTTCGATGCGGGTTAACACCCTCAACTCCGCAAACCTCCGGGTCCAGGCCGGCC
>JABAHQ010003383.1_pt2 | contig 17590 bp, 10 predicted proteins | sample 7062091 | NCBI WGS metagenome assembly JABAHQ01 (sample SAMN14534359, study PRJNA622989) | marine sediment metagenome | biome: marine biome [ENVO:00000428]; feature: marine pelagic biome [ENVO:01000023]; material: deep marine sediment [ENVO:00002113] | place: India: Gulf of Kutch | collected...
TATCTCCCTTTAGAATTGTACCTCCAATATGATACTGTGCAGGAACTACTTGATCTGTAAAAAATAGTCCGAAGTTTTTGGTCCATTTCTGAGGATTTAGATAATCAAAATTCGGATCAATTCCCCAAAGAATCCCCATTGACCTATCGGTACGGTACATAAAGAGTGAAGGTATTCCCATCCAATCCAATGTATCCCTAGCTATCCATCTGGAGTTCTCAACCAACGGATACATATGGCACTTCCATGTATCAGAAAATTCATGATTGAACTGGAGAACTGCATGTCTGCCGGCAATATCTCTATTCACACTAAAATCATATATAATCCTAACAGCTTTTACATTTTCCGGCGCTTCCAGGGTAATCTTAAAATCTACCTTTGCACCTTCAATATCTCCCTTTCCTTTAAGGATTGCTTTTGTTGCATCAATCTTTTTATAATCTGAGGCATAAAACCAATAGTCTTTATCTTCGTTTGGATTAATAAATCTTAGAATTCCTTTCATCAATGGAGCGTCAATGGGTCGATCATTCAGAGTAATAGTACCAAAAGCATATCCTTCAGGTTGTTTCGATATGCTCCACTTAATGCCTTGATTATTTTCGATCACAAGATTTGAGGCAGTGGCTTGTATCCATAAAAAAATGAAACAAATTATTACAGATAAACGAAACGAATACTTTTTCATGATATTTTTCCATTTCTGTTCGATTAATATACTTTAAATGTCCGACTCTTTTCTAAATTACCTGTATAAGAAAAATAAATCATACCCTCGGAGTTTGCCTGGTATTTCCCAATCTCATCACCATTAACCTCTACCTGAACCCATAAATTGGGCTTCAAATCACCAACGCTATATGTGGTTGATATTCGAGGTTCCGTTGACTCCTTAATTATCCATGACTTCTGATCCTTTTCCCACTTGTTGATATCAACACGGATCGAACCCCGGGAAGGACATACTCTCAAATTTACTTTTCGTTGATCTTCAATACTTCGGCTATAGTAACAAATCCCATCCGGATACACTTTAATAGTAATTCCTTCACCCATATAAAAATCTTTACCGGTGCGGTACATCTCGAAAATCTGCACAAAACAATCCAAGGCCTGTTCATTTGAATAAAAAACTCCCAGGGAATTAAAACCCTCTCCACGGGCCAGCCACGGATCAGCGATGCGTTCATAAGTTCCGCCCTTGTCGATACCCTCTGTATTTTGTGTAAAATAAATATTCTGCAGCATGCGCTCGTAAAGTTCTCCAAAAAGCACATTTCCGGTACTGTCAAATAAACGTCTTAAACATTCAATTTTTCGGCACTGATAATTATAAACTGAGTACTGGAGGTAATGCAGCTGCTCGGCAGATCCACCCTGGGTTGGATTGTCCACCCAGGAAAGCTGCTTTGGACACCACCAGGTGAAAGCCAAATAGCCATTGGCGACGGCGTGTTTCAGATATTCCTTGTTTCCGGTTTCATCGTAGCGGTTAAGCCAGTATTCACATACACCCCAAATACTTGCCTCTTCAAATTCATAAGGGGGAAGATCGGGATGGTGACTAGTGAAGTAATATTTGTTTTGGACATTTTTTAGATGGTATTTTTCTAATTCTTCCATAAAGGTTTTATAGTGTGCGTCTCCGGGTAATTCAGAAAAATATGAGAATGCGGGTAAGGCACGTCCTGAAGTGGACGAGCGTGATTTATAAGGCTGAATCACCAGGCCATGTTCGTCGTCAAACCATCGTTCCTCGATAGGTTCGATTTGCACTTTTTGAGGTAACCCCCCATCATTGTTTTGTTGTCTGGTTATCCAGTCGATGGCCAGCTTCGCTGTTTTATACCAATCTTGACGATCAATGCCTTCGTGATCTTTCAACAGTTTCCACATTTTTAGCATATATCTGGCAAGCAAGGCGTCAATATCCGGTTTATAACCTATATTCCACCGGTCATCACTATTCCACCCTTGCGGTGATGGACCATAATTTTTTGCATATTTCTTTGTTAGGGTGTATGTGGTATGAACGGCTCCATAATTATGATGCAGGGGATTCCGATCCTGTCCTTCAGCAATAAAATCCATTTGCTCAAATGCTCTTTGACGCCATAAGGAATCCCCTGTCAGCTCGAATAGCATATAATCAAAGTATGCCGCCATACCCTGTACACCCATATATATGAAAGTCGGAGTTGCACCATGCAGGCTATAGCCTTTCCCGGGCTGCCAGGCATCAACATTGTTTTCACGACCCTCAATATAAATATCCAAGGCCTCGTCATTCGATCTGATATTGAGAGGTTCTACTCTGTAATCGTTTAAGTCAATCCAATTTCGTACTAAATCAATTATCATTTCATCCGGATCAGTTTGCTGTGAAAATACAATTTGCATAGGGCAATGATAGTCGATATCTTTTTTCAGAATTCCATCACCAATTCGCCATTGAGCGGGAAGTACACCGTCTGTAAAGTAGAGACCAAAATCGCCTGTCCATGATGTCGGATTCAGATAATCAAAATTCAGATCAATACCCCACATCATAGCCAGGGAACGATCATCCCGATACAGTATTAAAGAAGGAATACCCATGTCCGTTAACGGATCCCGCTTGATCCATTTTGAATCTTCCACCCATGGGTATAAATGACATGTTAAGGGGTGATTAAAATCAGTGTTATAGAGTAAACAAGCCCGGCGATTCGAAATGTCTTTGTTCACCGAAAAATCATAAGTGATCTTGACAGCCTGAACATCATTCGGTGTCTCCGCAGTGACGGTGAACTCCGCTTTTGTACCATCTAAATGACCTGAACCAGAGAGAACCGCCTTTACCGGACTGACTTGTTCACATTTTGATGCATAAAACCAAACATCATTTTCATTGTCTGTATTAATAAAACGGATCACCCCTTTTGTTAATGAAGCTTCAGCAAGGTCATCGTTTACAAAAAGTGACCCAAATGCATATCCTTCTTCCTGCTCTGAAATAACCCAGCGGATACCTGAATTGTTCTGAAGTATTACATTAGCTGCCATAGATAATGAAGTAACACAAAGAAACATCAATCCCACAAGTCGACATATGTATGGATTACTCATCATTTCTCCACTCTCCTCGGATTTTATGAGACATTTAATTTTTAGTCCTTTAAGGTTTTAATCGTGTAGGTTCCACCAACAGGCACAATACCAAAGTCGATTTGACTTTCTTTCGCTTTTACCTGATTAAGAACAATTCCATCGCGATTTAAAACATATGATCTCGCATTTTTGACGCGAAAATTCTTAGAATCATCAAAGACCATAAGCCTCATGAGAGGTGTCGTACCATCTGCCTCGAAAACGATTTCATCGTTACTATCCATTTTAGGAGTGATGACCAACTCACCTGACCTGTATTCGAGCTGCACTTTCATCTTGATCCGTGGCATCAATTCACGGTCCAAAATGATGCGATCATAGCTCACAGCATGGTAAATACCATCGGTTGTGTATATTCGAGTTTGAACATTATTAAAAAGCCGGGGATAATCGGTTGGTCTTGTTAACCGAATCAATGGAAATCCAAGACTCTTTGCAACACCGTCGCTCGGAAACCGGATCATCCGATCTGTTACTTCCTGGGAACCGATAAACACACGCGTATCTGCTGGATTCGATGTATAAAAAGTGATACCCTGCAGGTCTGCAAAAGTCGGAACATACTGACCGCGAACTTCATCCTCAATGGCATGAATTACGATATCTGTACCATGAACAGAGTAATCTAAATTATTCAAAGCCAATAAATATTGGAGTAGCTTGGATGAAGTAGTTACATATATCTTCCCCTTCTTTTGATATTCCGAGAGTGCAATGAGCCTTTCCTCGCCNNTACTTCATCAATACCATGATCATAACCATCCTCGGATGGTTTCCCTACATCCACTGTTCCTAAATGCATATAAAGAATGGTAACACCACCATTTTTAACCAGACTGTTAAGATTTTCCTCGCTTAATTGAATATGCAATTCGTTCGAACGAGGCGGATCTACGACCCCATGGTATCGTGAATATACATAGGCCGGACTTCCGTCATCTAATGTCATTAGGCTAAGCACATTATTAGGAAGAACATAACAGGGATCATCATACGATTTGTATAATCCATGATAGAATTCAAAGGAGTAATATTCGTTGGATTTTTTCACATTTGTGAAATCTGTATGATAATATGCACTTTCATAATTATCACCCAAATGCAATGCATCAGAACCAATTTTATCCGGTGAATCTCCATGGTTAATCCAGTGTTTAATTCGTACTCCAATACGGTTCCGTAACTCTTCAATAGCATACTTATAGTCAGAACGTTTCAAATTCGAAGATTCGCGAGGCTGTGTTTGTTCAAATGTATGCATAGCATCGAATATTCCACTGCGCATATATTGTATCATATCTGCAGCAAACTGAGACCGTTTACGTGTATTCCCCCTAAAATAGGAAAATTCAATGTCGGGTGATGGATATACATCTGTATCATGATACATCCAGAACGTCTCGCCAATCTCCAAATCGTACCGACTATAAAATTCCTGAATATATAAAAAATCTTCCCAATCCTGCCGGTCAATGTCATCTGCTATGGTGAGAGCTGCTTTATAAGGATATGGAAATGTCCGAAGACCAATTTGAGAGTTTTTTTCTGCAGAAGATTGTCCAAGTAAGTGGACGTGATAAATCATGAAAATGTAAATCATCACAAAAGACACCGCCCGGATTCGTTTCATGATTTCCTCTTTATTACAATTAAGCCGCAAAAAATTTACCTATTATCCAGTAATATTTTATTCTTTGACCACACTATAGGTACGGGTTTCTTTTATATTTCCGGAAAACGGAAATCGAACGACACCATTCGTATCAGCTTGATACTTACCTGATTTTTGACCATCAATAGTGATCATATACCAATGACCAGGATCCAATGAACCGACTTCATGAAACACCGAAATATTTTCCTCAGGAGCATTCTCCTCCACCCAGACTTTTTCCGTTTTATTCCATTTTTTCACCATTACTGATACCGATCCATTAGAGGGCAATACATGCAGGTTAACAATTTCAGCATGAGTTACATCCTGGTTATAAAGGCAATCTCCATCAGGATATACCTTATTCAGAATATAATCACCAAAATATATTTCGTCGCCCATGCGAGTCATCTCAATGATTTGCAATAATAAATCCAACGACTGTTCACTCATATAAATTGTTCCCATCGAATTAAAAGCAGGTCCACCATCCGGCCGTGCTAGCCATGGATCACAAATACGCTCATGGGTGGCACCTTTCAGATCACCTTCCGTCACTTGTGTCCAATACACATTTTGCGTGATCCGTTCTGCCAGTTGACGGTATAACTTATTGCCTGTGTGTTTATACAAACGGTGGAGACATTCAACCTGCCGATTCTGATAGCAATACACCGAATATTGGAGAAAATATTGTTGTTCTGCGGAACCAAGTTGAGTCGGATTGTCTACCCATGAAAGTTGTTTGGGACATTTCCAGGTAAGTGACAGATGAGCATTGGCTTCTGCATGTTTCAGATATTCGGAATTTTTTGTTTCATCGTATCTATTCAACCAGTATTCGCATATGCCCCAAATACCTGCTTCTTCCAGTGTATGAGGAGGTAGATCAGGATGATGACTGTTGAATAAAAATTTATTCTGAAAGGCCTTTAGATTGTAATTTTCAATTTCCTTCATAAATTTTTGGTATTTTTCATTACCCGTAATCTTATAAATATGCCATAATGCAGGAAGAGCGCGACCCGATGTGGTTGAAATAGATTTTTCACCCGAAATAGGATGTTTAACATACTGAGGCTGACCGGTACCCATCCAGTCCTGATCCAAACGCTTGTTAATTGGTTCAAATGCTATTTTCTGGGGTAGTCCACCATCACTGTTTTGTTGGCGTAATCCCCAGTCTATGGCAAGAATAGCTGCTTTATACCAATCTTGCCTGTCAATTTGTTCATGACGTTTAACACGATTCCACATATGGAGCATATACCGGCCTAGATAGATATTTAGGTCAATTTTATACCCCGGATTTGTTCCCCGATCATAGCTGTTAAAACCTTTCCCCGCCGGACCATAATCGACGAGACTATAAGCGGTGTGAACAACTCCATAATTCGGATCGTCTGGATTAGTATTCTGTCCTTTAAGAATAAAATCCATCTGCTCAAATGCTCTTTTTCGCCAAAGAGCATTACCGGTTATCTCATACATCAAATACTCAAAATATGCAGAAAGCCCTTGTTCTCCTATGTAGATAAAGGCACTGGAAGGATCTCCCATCTCAAGTCTGTATCCTTTCCCCTCATACCACATACTGGTATTCTCGCGACCATGCATAAAAAGATCCAGCGCGTCATCATTTGACCGTACGTTCAACGATTCGACCTTGAAATCATTTACATCGATCCATGTGTTAACCAAATCAATGATCATATTATCAGGATCCGAGTGATCAGTGAATATTAACTGCATTGGGCAATGATAATTGATATTTGCTTTCAACCCTTGACCACCAACTCGATATTGAGGGGAAACAGCCCCATTAACGAAATAGAGCCCGAAATCACCGGTCCAGGTTGTTGGATTTAAATAATCAAAAGCAGGATCTATTCCCCATAGCAGTCCCATCGACCGGTCATCACGATATAAAAATAGCGATGGTATTCCCACCCAATTTAACGGATCCCGCTGTATATATCTCGCATCTTCTGCCCAGGGATACATGTGGCATTTCCAGGGATGGTTGTAAGTATCATGATATGTCAATACTGCCTGATGATGGTTGAGATCCTTGTCCACCGAAAAATCATAAATTAAACGAATTGCTTTCTCATCATTGGGCATCTCAAGTTTGACACTGAATTGAATCAATGAACCATCAATTGATCCCTCCCCTTCCAGAAAAAACCGCTTCCAACGAACTTATTTTTTTACCTTCAGCAGCAAACAGCCAATGCTCCGAATCGTCAGTCGTATTCAGTAAAAACATCATACCCTTTACCAAGGGTGACTCTACATATTTCCCATTCACCATCATTTTACCCAAGCTATATCCTTCCTTGGTCTGCTGCACCATACATTTAATTCCCGCCCGGTTCTCCAAGACAATTTCTTTTGCTACCGTATTTGATAGACAAACCGACACCAGAGATAATAAAGCGACAAAATTTAGCACCTTTCCCCAATAAAAATTCATACTTCCTCCTATTCAAACCATATCTTCAATTCAGTCTCACCTTGGAATTGCGGCAGATTGATCTGCCAATAATCCCCATCTTTTGACATATTAATTACCTTTGTTCCAAAAATTATACTTTTAGGTTTTGAACGGCATTTGAATGCGACCTTTCTTTCATTCCGGACGTTGTCCTGTAATCGCAACATTAACTCTTGCTCTCTCTCCTGCAGCCCTACAACAGGTATGGTAATATACATACTCTCTATTTGTACCTTCTCTAATTGAATGAACTGAATTCGACGATCGGAATGCACATATCCTCTCAATACATGTTCTAATTTTCGATTCCACTCCTGATAATCAGAGTTAATCAGAATTCCCGGCTTTAAAGTCTTTAGGGAAAATTTTGCTTTGCTTTTCGTAAGAACTTCAAATTCTATATCTTCTTTATATCTTTTGATAAATTTCAATTGTTTAGAGATAAACGTCATCCGTGGCTTGGTAGATTGGCTTTTACCCAATTTAATTTGAATTGCATGAGTATCTCTGGTCAAATTAGGAAGGATCAGGAGGTGATCATTAAATGCAAAATGCGGATCGCCATCAATCCAAACCTTTTGAATAACATGAGACGTATTCTCTATCCTGATACCCATACCACCTGTAAAATCAGCTGTCTCCTCAAGCCGAGTTTTTGTTAGGTCAATAACAATTTTCATTCGATTTCCACTACTGGTCCACTTATAATCCCACTGTGCCATGGCCCGTATCTTATGACCTAATTCCTCCGGATTCGGGCAATAGATATCATGAGAAGCAAACCTGGCCTTCATACCCTGGTAAAGACCGTAATGATTCTCTTTGCCCATTCCCTGGTTACGATAACGACTTTTTGAGGTAATAGAGTAATCGTGCCACATCAAATTGAACAACACACCCCGGCTAATATTCTGGTAAATATGGTCAAATATTGTTTCCTCATACGCAGTGATCTGAGCGGTGGTAAAATTCCAACCTTTTTCATAAAACCAGTGCCAATCACTTGATGGTGCAGTCTGCACTGTCACCAGGTTTTTACAAGGCCCCATATACCAGGTGAAATTTCCGTATCCCAGGGGCATATATTCTTCAGGTCCATGGGTCATAAAAAAAGAAAATCTTCTGGCAATTTCTTCATATTTATCCAGATGTATTTCCTCACCTGGATTTATAAGCCATTTGATATTATTGATATCATGACCATATTTTATCATATTGGAGGAAATTTCCTTTACGGATTCGTCCAGCTCTTCCTCCCATCTCTCAGGTGTCATTTGTTCATCGATATTGTGGTATTTACTATGGGTGCCAATAAAACCTCCTACCTCCTCAAGGGCTTGTCCAAGAGGTGTCAAATATTGCCATCCGGCAAGGGCTGCTTTACTTGACACCCAGGCATAAAGCGGAACTACTCCTGTTTCTTTGGCCATATCGATGAAGAATCCAATGGTTTTCTTTTGGGCTTGCAGGTCGTCACTGTCATCGGCATCAAGACGTGCGATGACAGTTGTGTTTGCATTTGACAATTGGGGGACGGGATACGGAACACCTATGTCTCCATAAATAGCCCAATGAACCGCACTGACTATTGGCTCATAGAGACGATTAGGGTAAAATCCCCCGTTATTATCGGCTCTAAAAAAAGAGGTAACGCCAGACCAGGTTCCAAAGTCACTGATCAAGACAACACGGCTTTCTCCAAGATTGTAACAGGATAAATACGGATAGGCTTTAACACCATTTGTGGTTTCCAGAAGAATATCATTACGCCCGCTGGTTTGAAGGATATTCAACCCACCAGATAATTGCTGTGTTAAGAACTGTTTTTCTTCGAATTGACGCGTGATTGTATGTTTATTATTTTTTACGCGAATCCGAAATTCATCAGTACCTTTAAAACCATTATGAGTCAACTTTAACAACTTATCAATTGGATGATGATCTCTTTCTTCTCCTTTCTCATCACAAACAGCGAGTGATCCATCTAAAATTAAAGATCCACCCCTTCTCACAAATCGTTCGAGTGATACAACTAATCCGCTATGTATCTGATCATCTACAAAGGTACATTGTACAAAAACGAGAAGATCGTATTTATCAAGAGCCATACCACTTGCAATATCCGATACAAAAAGACAATCGTAGGGAATTCCGGATAAATGAGCAACTGCCCCCCATCCATGTGCCGCAAGTTGGATTTCACTCCATCGTGATTCAAAATATGCTTTACTGATAATAATCCCCATTCTCGGATTCAAATGGGATATCCCGGTCGCTGGTTTACAACAAAACGCATATAAGAGAATACATAAAAAAAACAAAGATTTAAATGTGCGCTGTACTATAATCAAAATTCCACGCTCAATTCAATTCGACCATAATGATGCTGTAAAGTTCGAGTTCATTCAGAGTCAGGTTGATAAATTGCCGGCCTTCAATTTCAACAAGTTTAAATTCCTGTTTTTCCAGATGTGGACCCACGCTGCTTGCCATCAAAACGCGTTCAGCGTGGTTTCCTTCCGGTAGTCGGATTTGGACACTCACATTTTTCAAATTATTAATGTTTCCATCTTCATCAACATCATAATTTATCAGGTGGGCAAACAATTGTCTTCCATCCGGGCTCTGCATCGTCGTTAATTCAGATTTGTCCGGCTTTGAAATCGTTCCAGAAAGGTTCTCTTTTGATACCTCTCTTACAATTTTGGGAAGGTCTTGCCATGTTGATTTTAATTCGTCTGGAAACTGTCCCCGTCCAAAAACTTTATGCTGAAAAATAGAAATTGTATATCCTTCCGATTCGTCGTTATTAAAAGTTTTCAATAAATTACTGAACTTTTTTAACTGTTTCTGAGCGACCGGCATGTACACTAATTTTCCACGGCCGACATCTTTCTTCATTAATTCAGTGGAACTGCTGCTCGATCCTAAAATTCTCATAAGTATAGGATTCTTTTTCTCCATATCATACTGATCCTTGATTCCACAGGGCCCTATGAGTATTGCAGACCCCCCACCTTGAACAAGAGACTCTATTGCCCTTTCTGAATCATCGCTTAACAGAGGCAAATAAGGTAAGATCAAAACATCTATATCTTTCAAAACTGAAGGAGTAAGGTCACGTTCTGTCAACATCACATGACTAATCCCCGCATCATTCAAAGCACGAGATGCAGAGTAAAAGTAGCTATACTCTCCGTGATAAAACTGATTTAAAGATGTAAGTATTGCAACGTTTGAATATAGCTTGGCACCAGACATGTGGTCCTCAAAGCGACCCAAAAACCTGTAGATATTTTTTGAGGCATCGATAACGTGTTGTGAATGTTCGTCTTCTAGACGACGCATGCTGGTGTGATTAGCAAAAGTCTCAGCGATTACCAAACGAAGTTGGTTATATAATGCCGATTTTTTTTCAATCGGATTCGGTGATTCAGGGTATAATGGATAAACCAATACCGGTCTTTGGTGATGTGCTATAGCCATATGTTTGTAAAGGGGTGAATTACTTATTCTAGTATTGTCTCGATATCCCGGAATCGTAAAATACGCTTCCTCCCGGTTGGTTGTGGATGAAACAATTTCAGAATAGAGAATATCGTCCNNAGCCATTTCAATATCCGAGCCATTCAGTGCCGCAAATCCAAAACCTCCTGCACCAAACAGATTACCCGACACGATAAAATCTTCATCCCCAAGCCGGACTGCTTCTGCATTTAATTCCCGATGAATTTGCACTTGACTTTTTGAGATAAACTTTCGCCACTCTATCCAAAGTGGATCATTTTCATCACGGGGGAGTTCTACTGCATCAACATTGTTTAACCCATATTTTTCTGATACAAAATTTGCAGGATATTCTTCTTTTACAAACTTGTGGAAGGCTTTATTACAATACTGGCAGTAACAGCCCTTCCCTTCTGTATGATCCATGTAAAATCCATCAATTCCCATATCAACGAGTGCTTTTACCACACCTTTCATATAACGCTTAAAATGAGGATTGTTGGCACAGGCAAAACTGTGGAACCCTGCGACACCCGAAGGACTTACCCAAGTATATCCTCCCAAACTCCCATCTGCTCTCTTTTCTATCCATTCAAGAGGGGATTCCGGTGGTTCAGGACCAAAATAATCCTCATATTCGTTCCAGCGTCCCTCTTCATAGACCTTTACAAGAGGCAACTCTTCGGGAGTTGGTCCACCGGAGATTGTTTTGCTAATATATGAGATATAGGTATAGCCTTTTTTATGACCTTTGTCAGTCAATTTTTTAGCCTGCTTTATAGCATCTTCAAATCCTTGACGATTAGGATAAGATACCCAGGGTTGACCACTCCCGAAAGAAAGGGGACGTATGATAGAAAGTTTTGCTTCTGTACTATCCATTAGTTCGATATCTTCAGTACATATGACCCGCATGTGTGGGTAGTCAATATTCTGCTCCACATGCTTTGAACATGTAAAAAAACTAAGCATTGCAATAAAAATGATTAAAAGTATGTTTATTGGCACTGTAGTATTTTTCATAGGTTATTCTCCTGTGTTATAATTTCTGTTTACATCTATAACATAAAAACTGCACTTGATGGAAGTAAATAATTAGCGTTTTTACCGGTGTTGAATCTTATTACCAGGACATCTTATAAATAATTCTTGTCAAAAGCACCGGGAATATTGTTGGACCATACGATGGAACTGGGCTGGATTTGAAGGAAATAACATTATCCACCACAGTATAATATTGAAAAGTAATTAAACTAATTCTTCATTACCTGCGGCGTAACATTAATAAACACAATACTCCTTTACAAACCTGTGCAAATCCAAACCCATTAGGTAACTAAACCATAACTTATAATTCCGATAGTTCATAGGTTGAACCCAAATAAATTTGGGTTCGATTTACATTTCCAATCAAACACTGTTCTGAAAATGAACCTCACGTCACCTACTTTGATGTCCGGTTGGAACTTCTCTTTACATTATAAAGTAAAGTTCCCATTCCAATGAAAAAGAATAGCTTCCTATTGATCATTTATATCTTATTCTTAATTGTAAAACAATTCCCTAGCTATGATAGGGTACTCCCCCTCTATTTTGTTTACTTCGTTTTCATTAACTTATTATAAACTGTATCGCAAGAAACCGTTATTCAATCTGATTCTTTAATAAAATTACCCTTAATCGTCCATTTTTTGAATTAATATCAATAATTTGTTGAGCAGCCGTCTGAACGATAGCTGCTCAACAGATAACGTCATCAGAAACCGAAACCAACAGAGGTGCGATGCACGGATTCAAATAAACCAAAATCGCTGTATGAATAATCAATTTTAACATCCATTGATCCCAATGTCTTTTTAAAACCAAGGCCTGCGGACAATCCCTCTTCATCTGTAACGGTCTTATATCCTGCACGAATGGCGAATAGATCACCTACCCAGTATTCCATTCCAAGATTAAAACGTTCAGGATAATCTCTAGGATGGATAGCATCAATGGCAAGGGTTAGTTTATGTATCTCCCCAAGTTTAGTAAGACTTAACACGTCCATCGCCATGCCAAAACTAAAGGTCAAAGGCATTGGAAAATCTTCTTCATGATAACCGATTTCTCGAGAAAAATTTCGTACAGACATTGAAACACGGAGATCTTTGAAGCCGGTATAAAAGGCTGTTCCAAAATCAACCGCCAGCGCACTTAACGTATTTTCAACTTCATGTACTTCCGTTGCCGTATAACCACTTTGACTCTTTCCCAGATCCTGTGATACATACTTCACATTCGCTCCGAAGGAAAATTTATCCGAAAATCGACGTGCATAAGCAATACTAAAAGCATATTCGCTTGGAGTCAGGTCTCCAATGATTTCATAGCCTGCCTCATTAGCGGCCACTCTTGTTCCGGTAATCTGACCATAATCCATCATAATAACCGAAACACCAAAAACACCAAAATTTCCTATATTAGCGGCAAGTGCACCGGAATAATGCTTGATGTCGGCAATCCATCCATTATAATTGAAAATTATTTCTCTATCTGTCACTAACGCCATTCCTGCTGGATTCCAAAACATTGAGTTTGCATCATCGCAAACGCTAACATAGGCACCACCCATCGCAGCTGCGCGAGTACCAACCGGAATATCCAAGAAAGCCATCCCTACCTGAGCAAGCTTAGCATCCTGTTGCGCGAACATTGGGGATGTGGTCATAGCTATGACAAAAAATACTATGGATGTTATAATTAACTTTTTCACTGCATCCTCCTTTATTCAATCAATTGAATGCCAAATATAATTTATCTATCTAATTACAATGAACTTCCCATGGCTACTTTCCAAGGGTTTTGCTCCCCACGTTTTCGCATCATCAATCCGAAATATATAAACACCGCTGGCAACAAACTGATTGAATGCCGTTATCAAATCCCAGGATTCATCTCCCGACCCGCTTGTATGTTCAATGACTTTAATCAGCTTACCGTTGACAGTGTAGATTCGGATGGTACAGATTGGGGGAAGATTTACGAAAAGTATTTTATTAGGTTCACCGGGGAAATTCACCGCCTGTCCACTTTTATCATATGGATTAGGAACTACAAGCACTTTATTTGCTGTAGTTGCACCCGGTTTGAATGCAACCGCTGATGTACTCATTCTATTAAGGAAATGCGAGCTTTCAAGAGACTGACCGGGATTCAAACCATCCGTATTCTGGGATCCGTCATCGAAGGCCGTTACATAATAATAGAAAGCAACCCCGCGGGTCACATTTTCATCAACAAATGAAAGATCCGTACCTTCATATACCATCGTGTATGATGTGTCGCGTTGACCAATCGCACGGTAGACTCGATAACCCGCAAAATCCATTGCTCCAGTCAGAGGGTCAGGAACATCGCTTACATCACTCCATTCTATTAGAATCTCATCTGGTCCCGAAGTTACCTCGATATCCGGAGAGGGCGGTGGTGCAGGGACTCTTAAATCTCTTTCATAAGCCCATGCAGCCTTATCCAATACAGATGCAAGCGAATCGGCACCCTGTGCAAGAAGAGCATTCTTCTCTGCATCTGACATGTTGCCTGCCTTCCATTCGGCGCCCTGAGCCTTTGCTTCCTCAATGGTCAATGCGGAAGCTGCTCCCAGTGCATAGATAATATGTACATCATCATCTTTCTCGAAATGATATTGTTTCGTTGCCTGCCAGTTACATGGGAGATAAGGTAGAATCTCGTTATTCTCATAATAGATACCAGTATTGAAATAAGTAATCGCCCATTCATTATCATCATACCACAGTTCATCCATCTGATTTACACCTATAGTATAAGGATTTGTAGGATCATCTGATGTGTCAGTAGCACTTTGATCTGTATGAAGAAATGCAAATCCAACATACTGTGGTGAGAGAAATTCTCCTGTATTTGGATGGGGATCACCCATATCATCCCCATTATAAGCTGGGCTATCACCATCATAAGCATACGAGATCACCAGCTCATTTCTAGTTGAGCTGTGTTGTGAGGGTACAATCATGTGTGTTGCTATATCATCCTGTTCATCCCAGCCACCAAAATAACCATACATATTTAAATTCATTGCACCCCATTTACATGGTTGGAAACCGTGAAGAATCCCGAGCCAGGCGTCTAATGGATTATCTGGCATATATTGGGTTGGATCTAACCCACTTTGTTGAGTATACTTATAGTTCACATCATAAATAACATACTGGCTATGATTCTCATTAACATATGAGTATGATTTTTGATTAATAGCAAGTCCTGGATACCCCTGTCCAACCTCACCATTCATAACATATTCAATTTCGATCATCTGATCACTTGGAAGATCTGGATCTACTTCGTCTTCAAAATAGGGTGTTAAGAGAACACCATCCACAATAACTGAAGGTGGTTTATATCTATAAACTTTACGAATGAATAGATTTTTATTATTATTTTCCTGAGTATGCCCTGGCCAGATACCATTTGTACCAAGACTACCTTGGTCATCCAAGATTATATCATAATCAGTCATTGCCCAAACTGAATAAAAAGCTTGATTATCTCTCAAATGCCATCCATTTGGATACCTAAAAGTCTGGTTCGGAATATTCCATTCATATGAAAAATAACCACCCCCAAAAATCTGTAAATCAACTTCACCGCTAGTGTGATGTCTAAGTTGACTGTAGGCAATCGAAGAAAGAAATAACAGACTTATAATTACGCTAGCGAGAAATTGACGTCTAAAGCATCTAAAATTTACTATCATGGTCAATATCCTCCTCATGATAAACATTATCAATTTCTAAAATTCAATTCGCATACCCAATTTAAACGATCTTGGATTTAAGAAACGCCGGTAATCCATCCAACCCAGCTCTATGTAATCCTTGTCGTAATCACCCCATTTATCATCACCTTTTTTATCTCCTTCCTCCCAATCCATTTTCAGGGAGGTTAAATAGGCGAAATATTCTGAACTATTGTAAAAATGGTCAGTATTAAGTTCTTTGCGGTTAAATAGATTGCGGATTTCCAAATAGAAATATGGTTTGGCCCATCCTATATCAACACGTTTAATCAAACGAAGATTAGTATTTGCGTGGTTAGTCTCTTTAATATTATTCACCAAGCCGGGAATACGTTCAGGATTATAAGTCCAGCGTCCGCCGGCCTCCCACTCGTGAATTATAATTGATCTCCAACCACCCCATAACAATCCCCAATTCAATGGTGTATGAAAATCTAGAGTTAAGTTTAAATTAGGTTGTGCATAGGGCTTAGATTGTTCTGCTAGACGTCTTTCATAGCTCGCAAGGTTAGGATCTTCATAATTTGCCGCTTTTCCTGATTCACCAGTACTAATGACCTGATAATCGAAGTTTATCCATCCTGTAAAAAACTTTCCCTGTTCTCTCCTTAACCATATTTCTATTCCTCTCCTATCACTGTAACCATCATTTTTGTAAGTTTCATAGAATACACTTCCATCAAAGTCTTGCACCAAAAAATTGCGAATCTCATTCTGGATATCCTGATAATAACCAGCCATATGAAGTAAAAATTGATTAGCTACAACTTGCTCAAAACCGAGTTCATATGCGGTTGTTTTAGGTAAATCGAGGTTTGGATTTCCAAATCGAAGTCGCGTCATTGCATTTGTAGAAAAATATGCACGATAAAGTAAATGAGGTGGATTCACTTGATAAAAATGGCCGTAATTGAAATATATTTTACTTCTCTCCGTTACGGGATGTGAAATACCTAAGCGAGGAGAGAGTTTTACATGTTTTTTAGCATCTACTTCGGCTAAAGGCCCCTTATCCGGATCGAATTCTGAAGCTGCTAGTTCTTCACGGAACGGATCTGCATCATAATCAATCCATTTTGTATTAGGATTGAAATAGTCCAACCGTAGGCCTGCAAATGCAATCATTCCTTCGAACTCTAATTTATCTTCCAAATAAGCTGAGCCATAAATACTAGTCTTATCATAATTTATACGTATGGGAGAATTTTCAAATTGCCAAGCTGGAGAGACATTTGCTCTTTCGTCATGGTATTTGTTGATGTTAAAACCGGAAACCAAACCGCACCTCATTAAAGTTATTTAGCTGGCTTAGAAAATCAACCTTGCCATTGAAGCCTCTAGTCCATGAATTATCGAAGGTTGGCGTGCCTATTGCCATATCAAACATGCCGGGTGCATCACTGGGATATTCTGGATTTTTAATATAACCAGCAGGTGTCTCATCATACCAACGATCTCCAATCTTCTTAATCTTATTCACTGTATCTCTCACTGCCATAGGAGAGGCTTCGGTTTTAAAATAGGAGTAATTAAAATATAATTCATAGAACGATTTAGGACTTAACGTATGTGTCATCTTTAAACTCAAGAGCTGGCGATCGTTGTCTATAATGGCAGAAGTAATTCCTTCGTTAAACAAATTCCATGCACTATTTGCAGAAGCCTGGGGTGTTCGAATGATACCATTGTCCAGCCATCCATCCTTGTTGCCACTCTCCGAACCAATAATACCATGCAGGTTGAATTTCAAGCTAGGTGTCGCCGGCCATGTTATCTTAACCGAACCGGAGTAGTTCTGATAATAATCTCGTGCCAGAGGGTACGCTAACCAGCTTTTTTCATAAACTAGCGTAGTAAAAAAATGCATCCCGTACGGGAGCGGACCTCCCAGACTGGCATCAATATTTTGATCGGGTTGTGTGGCGTACTCATATCCACGGTGCCGCCATTTCCAGAGTTC
>JABAHQ010003725.1_pt3 | contig 17572 bp, 15 predicted proteins | sample 7062091 | NCBI WGS metagenome assembly JABAHQ01 (sample SAMN14534359, study PRJNA622989) | marine sediment metagenome | biome: marine biome [ENVO:00000428]; feature: marine pelagic biome [ENVO:01000023]; material: deep marine sediment [ENVO:00002113] | place: India: Gulf of Kutch | collected...
ACCATCTCGATCATTTCCGGGATGTGTTCGGTGGCTTTCGGTTCGAGCGTCGGCGCGGCGATGTTCAGCCGGCCCATGTCCTCGTAGAACGCGTCGATATATTTTTGCGTGATGTCCTGCCAGGGCAGGTTTTCCTCCTGTGCGCGCTTGATGATTTTGTCGTCGATGTCCGTGAAATTGCGCGCGTAGGTGACCTCGTATCCCGAATGCTTCAAGTATCGGAAAAGGGTATCGAAAACCACGGCCGACCGGGCGTGACCGACGTGGCAGTAATCGTACACGGTGACCCCGCAGACGTACATGTCCACCCGGCCGGGGCGGCGGGGAACAAACGTTTCCTTGTGCCGGGTCAGCGAATTGAAAATCCGGAGGTCCATGGGAGACAAATTAGCATTCCGCCGTTGGCCAAGTCAAAAAAAGCTTCTGCCGAAAGGTCCATGAAATCGGGCGGGTAGAGCCGTTCGCCCGGCCGGGGGCCCCCGGGGGTCCCGCCGTTTTTCCGCCCGGGGCCGAACCTCTCAAGGTTCGATTTTGAATCGCCGTAAGAGGAAACGATGAGGTTGCGTCGAAAGCTCCGCACGCCGGAGCCCTCGTTTGGGAAAGTCCCCCTCGCATGAATCTGGAATCCACCAAAATCCGAACCCGGGCTCTGGTGACCGTTCTCACCCTTCTGGCGGCCGCGGTTCGTCTTCCCACGCTCGGCGAATCCATCGCGGGGGACGAGTCCACCACCTTTTTTCTTCACAGCGAGTCGTCCTGGACCGAGTTGCTCTTGACCTATACCGGTCCCAATCAGCATTCGTTGTTTTCCGCCTTGTCCAACCTCAGCCTGGCGGTTTTTGGAGAAAGCGAATGGGCTTTCCGTTTGCCTTCCCTGCTGGCGGGCGTCCTCGCCATTCCTCTGGCGTACGGGGTCGGTCGAAGGCTCACCCGGTCCCATTTTTCGGGCGTGGCGGCGGCCTTGCTCCTGGTGTTTTCCTGGCCCCACCTGGCCTGGTCGCAACAGGCCCGGGGCTACGCCCTGACCGCTTTTTTGGCCCTCTTGCTGGTGTTCTGCGTCTGGCAATGGCTGGCGGAGCGACACCGTCTCCTTTGGGGCGCGGGGGTGGTGGTCTCGGGCTGGGCCCTGGTTTGGACGCTTCCCAGCAACGTCTATTTTTCAGGGGCTGTGGGAGCCGCGTTTCTGGCCACCCTGGCCGGCCGCGGGGCCAATTCCTCCCCAAGGTCTTTCCCGGCCTTCCTCCCGTCCCTGGCGCCGTTTTTGATTCTGGCGTTAGTGACGGCGGCGTATTTCCTGGGGATCTACCCCGATTTGCAGCGGGGACTCGAGTCGTACCGCATTTTTGCCCGCATGCAGGAAGGGTACGACACGCTGGGCCTGACGCCGGACCGGTTGTTTCTGGTGCTCCAGCACCTTGTGGCTCCCTGGGGACCGGGCTTGTATTTTCTCGTGCTCTACGGTTGGCTGGCTTTGAATCCCCGCGCCCGCTTGCAGTTGGCCATATATTACGTCCTCCCCCTGGTCCTGGTGTGGGTCAGCGGCGTCCTGGGCCCGCCGCGGGCGTACATTTACTGGGTGCCTTTCATTTTGATCCCCGCCGCCCACGGAGGGGTCCGGGCTTTCCAGCGGGTGGCCCAAACGGCCGGCAAGACGACCTCGGCGGTTCTTGGCGTCTGCGCGGTGGGCGGATTGGCCCTGGTCTCCATCCTGAACCTTCCGGAACATTATGCCGAACGGCTGCAACGGGATACCGCCACCCTGGCGGAAGCGCGACAGGTTCTCCACCGCATCCGCGAGACCTCTTCCCCGCATGAACTGGTGGTCTTTCCGTTCCAAGACCGGGTGCTCCGCCGGTATATCGAGGACGAAGTGGCGCATCGTATGTTCCGGATCTTCCAGGACCGGCGTCTGGACGCGGTGACCCTGATTGCCCATCGGGCCGTTCCGCCGGAGACCATTCCGCAGGTCGGCATCAATCCCACGCCGGCCCTCAAGCCCCGGTCGTTCCAGAGGGTGGATGAAATCGGAGCCCTCCGGGTTTACCGGCTGGCCAAAACCCCGGTCCGGTTTTGGCCGCCGCCGCAGGAAGTCGAAACGGATTATGAACTGGCTCTGATTTCGCAACCGGACGAACGCGTCGGACTGGAAAAAGTGGAGGCGCCCCGCATCCTGGGCCAGGCGGCGCTTCGGTTTCAGAAGAAAGTCCCGGAAGATGTTTACGTGCGATCCCCCGCCGTCAAAATGTTTGAGCTGGCGAGCGACGACAATTACTTGCTGCTCGTTTACGCCAAGCGTTATCTCCAGAAATCGTCCCTCAGCTGGTCGGTTTACCGGGGAACCATTCCGCGAAACGGCTTACTCAATTTTTTGTTCGGGGTGTTTCGTCCCGCGCCGGACGGGTGGACACGATACCCGGTGCATCCGTATCACAATTTCAATATTCCCGGGGAAAAACCCTGGGAATCGGAGGCGGATATTTTTTGGCAGTTGATTTTCAGCATTTATCCGCTGGACCGGGGCGGCTATGGCGTGGCGGAATCCTTCTGGCTGCAGGAGGCGGTCAGCCATTTCGACGGCGTGCAGTCCTTCGTTCTGGTTTCCCCGGACCGCCCGGCGGAATCCCCATGAGCGGCCCATCCCCTCAATTCTTTTTCGCGTCCTTGAGGAAGTCGGGGTTGAGTCGGGCCTCGAGTTCCTGGACGTTGAGGCGCAATTGGCTGATGGCGAACTTGGCGTCCTGTTTCAAAGAACCTTCGGTCACCGGTTCGTCCGCATCACTGAACCCCGCGATTTTTTTGCGGATATCGTCCAGTTTCTTTTCCAGATTTTTGCTCCGTCGCTCGCTGAAGCTCTTGGCGATGGCGTCCTTCAGACCTCCTCCGTCAAAATGCTTGGTGATGGCCATCAGCATTCGTTTGTGGGGCAGCGACTTCATTCCGGCTTTCCAGTCTTCGATGGCCTGGAACACTTCTTTTTCGATGTTGTCGACCACCTCGTTGTAGTCGGTGGTGTCCACCATGTCGTGGATTTCCCCCGGCCGGGAATTGGATTTGAGGTTGAAATCGATTTCCTTGTCTTCGCCCGTCAGTTCCAGGGTTTTCAGGTTGGCTTCGATGACCTGCGGTTCCAGCCGGGGATGCCAGAACTGAAGCAGGTACCCCTGGTTTTTAACATGATCGAACGAGTACTCCCCGTTTTCGTTGGGGTGGGTGTAGTACCCGTTGGGCACGACGAACAAGGTTCCCACCATGTCTTTATGCATGTTGCAGCGAAGGATGATCGGTCCCGGGTTGGTCAGATGCAGGCTCTTCGAGGACCCCGCTGCCATGGCGCCCAGGTTGAACTGGTTCCGGTCCGATTTGGAATAAATGTTGTGCACTTCCAGGTCGTCGTTCACGAACGTGACGGTCGAATCGACGGGAACCACGGTTGTGTTTGGGAAAGAACTGAAGGCCCTTTTGGTGGATCTTCACCTCCATGGGTTTCTGGTCGGGGATCGGAAGTTTGTTCTGGGTTTCCAGAAACACCACCCCCTTGGGATCCATCGGCCGCCCGTTGATCAGGATTTGGCCCGCGACCCGGGTGGAGTTTTTCAGGGTCTTGGATCCTTCCATGTTGTGCTCGGACCTCTCGGAGCGTTTCGCTTCGTTCGGGGGAGTCGTTTCCGCGGCCTTGGCTTCCTGGACCGGGGGAGCATCCTTGGCTTCGGTTTCGGTCTCCGGTTTTTTCTTGTATCGGCCCAGGGCCGTCAGGAGCTGGACGACAAACGGCTTTTCGAAGCTTTTGTCCAGGGCGATGGCCTTTTCGAAATGAGGCGCTGCTTGCTCGAATTTCTTCTGCAGGCCAAGCACCACGCCCAGATTGAAATGGGCCACCGGGAAATCGGGGTTGAGGGCGATGGCTTTGCGGTAACTCGCCGCTTCCTGGGAATACATATTTTTTTGCCCGTACGCCTTGCCGAGGTAGTTGTAGGCGAGGAAGTTCTCGGGGTCGAGCTCCACGGTTTTGAGGAACTGTTCGATGGCTTGGTCGGCGTTCTGTTCTTCCAGCAGGGAGAAACCCCAGTTGAAGGTGATTTCCGCGTCTTCGGGTGCGAGCTCATGGGCGCGGGCGAATTTTTCGTTGGCCGCCGGGTATTTTTCCTGCATCCGCAGGGCGGCCCCCCAAATGGAATACAACTCCGGCGAATCGGGGCTGACCCGGGCGGCTTTCTGAAACTGGAGGTCCGCCGCGTTGCCGCGGCCCTTTTCGGTCAAGTCCATGGCCTTGGCGATGTGTTCCAGGGCTTCCCGGGGAAGGGGAGATTCGGGAACCGTGAAGTCGGACGGCTTCATCGCCAAATCGGGCGACTTCTCTTCTTTTCGGATTTCCTCGACCACTTCATCGTCCGGATCAAGGGACGTTTCCCGGTCGGCCGGGTCCGGTTCGGAGGGGGTCCGGTCGTCCTTCACCTCGGCGGAGGTTTTCTCGATCTGGTTGTAGGGGACCATGTTGTTCGAGGCCGTGGACCCCTTCATCAATCCCCAGAGCAATCCTCCCAGAAGCGCCAGAAAGACTATTCCCTTCACCAGGGTGGCGCCTTTTTTGGGCGGGCGGATGGATTCCTTGGGGGTTTTCGATTCTTTTTTCTCTTTCCTTCTTTTGGAAGCCATAGTCCTCGATCGATTCTGAAACGGTGAATCCCGCTTCCGCCGCGCGGAACCCGGACCCATCAATTTATGGAAAATCCTTCCTTATAGTTCCGACCGGAGTCTGGGAGGAGGAAGTTTGAAAATGTCTTTGTTGGGCAGGTCGTCCAGGCCGGCCGGGCTTTTACCGGAGGAGGAGGCGCCTTGGATCTTGGACGCGAACGTGGAAAACTTGGGTTGCACCTTCCCGGACCCGCAATCGGGACAAGCGGTTTCTTCCTTGTTGACGTCGGCGGACTGCAGCAAGGTGAAATCCGTTCGGCACTCGCCGCAGAAATATTCATACAGAGGCATCGCGCATCGTCCTGGAAAAGATCAATATGTGGTTGAAAAGTTTTGGATATTGAGATTAAATCATAGCCTCGAACGGCCTGTCAACGGATTTCGGGAACCGGAATGCCCGTACCGCCCATCCTTTTTAAAGACCGGCAGCCCGGAATTTTATTCAAAAATTGTTGCCATCCGCCTCGATTTTCATGAAACCCTTGTCCGCAAAATCGCTGTTGTCGCGGGAGTTGGTGCAGAGCTTGAAGGGCAAGTCGGGTTACCTGGCCCTCCAGTCGTTCGAGCTGGCCGTTCACCAGGGCCTCATCCATTCCGAAGCCACGTTCAAACCCTGGCAATTTCAGCCCGTCAGTCTGGACCTGCGGCTCGGTCCCCGGGCCTACCGGATCCAGAGCAGTTTTCTGCTGCCGGAAAACGAAACGGTGGAAACCAAGCTGAGGGAGGTGGAGCTCTACCAAATCGATCTGCGCGACGGCGGGATTCTTGAAAAAGGCGCCATCTACCTGATCCCGCTGCTGGAGGAGCTGGACTTGCCCAAGTCCCTCTACGGGCGCACCAACCCCAAGAGTTCCACCGGCCGGTTGGACATGTTCACCCGGGTGATCGTCGACGGGGGCCACCGCTTCGACGAGGTGCCGCTGGGATACCGCGGCAAGTTGTACCTGGAAATCATCCCGCGATCGTTCCCCGTTCGGGTCCAGGAAGGCCTGTCGCTCAATCAATTGCGGCTGATCCAGGGCCCCGGCGGAATTTCCGACACGGATCTGAAATCCATCTACCACAAGACGCCCATCCTTTTTGGAAGCTCCGGCCGCCCCATCCCGGTGGACCAGGTGAAAATCGACAGCGGCCTGTTCATCAGCGTCGATCTGTCCGGCCGGTCGAACCGCACCATCATCGCTTACAAGGCAAAAACCAATTCCAGCGTGATCGACCTGGCCAAGGTCAACCACTACGATCCCATGGATTTCTGGGAACCCGTNNTCCAAGGAGAAAATCTGCATCTGGCCGGATCTTCTCGCGGAGATGGTGGCCTACGAACCCAACAGCGGCGAGTTGCGCACGCATTACGCGGGCTTTTTCGATCCCGGGTTCGGCTGGCATGGGGGCAAGTCGCCGACCCGGCAGGGAACCCGCGCGGTGATGGAAGTTCGTCCCCACGATGTGCCTTTCATGGTGGAAGACGGACAGACTTTCTGCCGCTTGAAGTTTGAAAAGGTGATCGAATCGCCGGAGAAAGTGTACGGAAAAACCATTCGGTCCCATTACAACACCCAGGAACTGACCTTAAGCAAGTATTTCAAATCCCCGGGCCGGTGAGCGGCCGGGCCGGTGTTTCGCCCGGCCCAGCGACTCCCGCCGGAGCCGGGCCCCGGAATTAATGTTTTGCACGCTTTGCCGATTCCCTATAGAATATCCGGGAGTTTTGCGGAGAGATTGGATCCATGGACCGAGAGGAATTGAAAGCGATCGTCGAGAATGTGCTTCTGGCCTCCGACCACCCCGTCACCCCAGGCGACCTTGAAAAAACGCTTCTGAACGGGATCGACAAGGCGGACCTCCGGTCCATTCTGCGGGACCTCCAGGACGAGTACGGGTCGCGGAACTTGCAGATCATCCAGGTGGCGGAGGGGTACCAACTGTGCACCCGGCACGAGTATTCCGAATGGATCCGGAAATATCTCAAGCTCGACAAGACCACCAAGTTGTCCCAGCCCAGCCTGGATACGTTGTCCATCATCGCCTACAAGCAACCCATCACCCGGCAGGAAGTCGAGGACATCCGCGGTGTGGATTCCAGCGGGGTCATCAAAACCCTTCTGGAAAAAAAGATCATCGGTCCCGCGGGCCGTAAAAAAGTTCCCGGCCGTCCCATCATGTACCGGACCACCCGGAAATTTCTCGAGTATTTCGGCCTCAAGGATCTGAGCGATTTGCCCACCCTGGAGGATTTCCAGGAAGAGCTGTTGGGTGAGTCCGATCCCACGCCGCAGGCCGAATTTTCCTTTGGCCCCGGCGAAGGGGCGGGAACCGCCGATCCTGAGGCGCCGGGCGAACCCGGTCCCGCGGCCGAAGAGGCCCCGGGAAATGGAACCGGGGAATCCAATGGGGACGAACCCGAGACCGAACCCCGTGCCTCCCTCAAGGAGGACGAGGCGGACGCCCCGGGACGCCGTTGACCGCCTTCCCCGGGATCGACTCCCCCCCGTCTTCTTGAGTTCCATGAAGGTGCGCCTGCAGAAAATCATCGCCGATGCCGGGCTGGCCTCCCGCCGGGAAGCCGAGCGATGGATGGCCGAGGGCAAAGTCAAGGTCAACGCCGTCGTGGTCACCGAACCGGGGGCCAAAGCCGACCCCGAAGTGGACGACATCCGGGTCCGGGGCAAAAAGCTTCCTCCCCAAACCCAAGAGAACGTTTACTTGATCTTGAACAAGCCGCCGGGATATTTGACCACCACGGCCGAGGACGCGCAGGGACGAAAAACGGTCATGGATTTTGTCCGCAAGGTTCCGGCGCGGGTGTTTCCGGTGGGGCGGCTGGATTTCAACACCCAGGGACTGCTCTTGTTCACCAATGACGGCGACTTGGCCCGCAAGCTGATGGATCCCCGCTTTCGGGTGGAACGGACTTACCAGGTCAAGGTGCGGGGCGTGCCGGACGAAAAAAAACTGCGGCGCTTGAGAAAAGGGGTGCCTCTCGACGGCCGGGCCACCGCTCCCGTGCAGGTGGAGACGCGGAGAATCACCGGAAAAAATTGTGTCCTCACCATGAAACTGGTGGAAGGGAAATACCGGCACATCAAGCGGGTGTGCGAGATCGTGGGACATCCCGTGGTGAAATTGAAACGCACCCATTTCGCCGGCCTGAGCCTTCAGGATCTTCCCCTGGGAGCCTTCCGGTTCCTCACCGGCCGCGAAGTTCGCTCCCTCAAAAGATCCATCCGGAGCCCGGTCGAAGGGCCGGCGGCCCGGGTCGGCCGGAAAACCACGTCCCCCAAAAAAAAGGCGCGGCATGGCAAAACGTAACCGGCGGTTCCAATGGGTCCCCGTCCTCCTGATCCTGGGAATCCTCGGGATGGCAGGAGGGCCCTGGGGGGGTCCCCTCCCGGCCCGGGGAAAGGAAAGGTTGAAATCCACGCACGAGGTCAGCGGGCGCGTGCCGGTGCAAGACCACAATTTCGTCGGCGCGCGCGAGAAAGCGGTTTCGCAGGCCATGCAACGGGCGGTGGAACAGGCCCTGATTCAATTATTGGGACAAAAGAAGTTTCGCTCCCGGAAACCGGAACTGCGCCGGATCCTCACCCACGCCGAACGGTACGTCCAGAGTTACCGCTTCATCGAAGCTTACGATGACCCCGTCAACATGATGAGCGAAGTGCTTCTCAAGGTGACTCTGTATGCCGACGCGGTGACCCAGGCGTTGAACAACCTGGGCGTGATCTCGGGCTCGTCTAATCGAAAAACCGTCCTCATTTTGCTGAAGGAGAACAGCTTCACCTCCCGGGGCCGGGAATCGTTCTGGGAGACGCTGCCCATTTCGGAAACCGCCCTGACCCAGAGTTTCCGGGAGGCAGGAGTCAACGTGCTGGGCCGCGAGGCGGTTCAGAGCCTCTTGTCCGAAGACACCGTGCGGGATGCGGTGCGGAGCGATATGGACGCCACCGTGACCCTCGGCCTGAAAGCCGGGGCCGATGTGGTGATCGTCGGCAACGCGGTGTCGACCAAGCGGGGCGGAGACGACCCCCAGGTGCCTCCCGTGGTGCAAGCCACCATCAGCGTGCGTGCGGTTTCCGCGTCCCAGTCCTCGGTCATCGCCGCCAAGAGCGATTTCGCCACGGCCCGCAATCCAGATGCCCTTTCGGGCGAGCTCGAGGCCTTCACCGCCGTCAGCAAAAAGCTGTCGGATTTTCTCTTGCCTTCCATCCAACGGTATTGGGAAGGCGGCGCGGTGGCCAAGCAACCGGCCCCTTCATCGATCCCGCCTTTATCGGTCAACGACCTGTAACGAACGCATGGCTCAGGATCCGGGAAAAGGTCAGCGAAATTTCATCGTCGCCGTCCTGCTTGTTTTGGGGTTTTTGTTTTTTCTTTACCTGTCCCGCCGGGTGGTCGTGCCCTTTTTCGTGGCCTTCGCCTTCGCCTACCTCCTCGATCCTCTGGCCGACCGGCTGGAATCCTGGAAACTGTCCCGCACTTTTTCCGTGCTGGTCATCATGCTGGTCTTTTTCCTCCTGGCCGCGGGCGGTCTTCTTCTTTTATATCCCTTGTTCCGCGTCCAGGCGGAGAACCTGACCCGGAATTTTCCCCAGTACCTCCAGGTGGTGGAGGAGTGGCTGCGTCCTCTCCTTCAGGAAATCGAGGGGCTGGACCAGGCCCAGGTGCGGGACATTTTGAACCAGGGGTTTTCCCAGTTCGGGGAACTGCCCTTGAAAATCGTTTCCTCCGTGACCACTTTCGTGTGGGATTCGATTTCGGGCCTGTTCGATATCTTCCTCATGCTGGCCAACCTGGTCATCATCCCCCTCGTCATGTTTTACCTGCTGCGGGATTTCGACTCCATCACCGAACGACTGCTCAACCTGGTCCCGCCCCGGCATCGGGACAAGACGGTGGAGATCGTTCGGGAGATCGACCGGGTGCTGGCCAATTTCGTCCGGGGTCAGTTGATGGTGGCGCTGTTGATGGGGCTGTTGTACAGCATCGGCCTGTTTCTGTGCGGTACCCCCATGAGTTTGTTCATCGGCTTCGTGGCCGGCCTCGCCAACCTGGTGCCTTACCTGGGGGTGGTGGTCGGATTTCTTCCCGCCGCGCTCCTGACCTATCTGCAAACCCAGGACTGGTTGCCCATCCTGGGGATCGCGGCGGTGTTCGGACTGGTCCAGGCCCTGGAAGGGTTGGTGCTGAGTCCGCGAATCCTGGGCGAAACCGTCGGCCTGCACCCCGTCGCCGTGATCCTGGCCGTGCTGCTGGGCGGGGAACTGTTCGGGCTGGTCGGGATCATCCTGGGCGTACCCGCCGTGGCGATCCTCAATGTGCTCCTGGCCCGGGGGTTGATCGAATACAAGAAAACTCCCTTCTTTTCCTCCGGTTAGAATTTCCCCAAACTCCCCTTCGCCGCCCCGCCCCGGCCTTTATAGGAAAGCCGAATTTCCCCTTTTGTTTTGTGAAAATTTTGGCTATTTTGAGGGAGATTCGAACCGACCTCGTTCACCCCGAGCAGCCGAACCGTTCATGAACCCACGGTGGCGTACCCGTCTTGCAGAAATTTTGGAACCCGGTGAGAAATCGGATCCCCTGAGCCTGGGGGTGGACGGGTTCATCATCACCCTCATCGCGCTGAACGTGGGGGCCGTCATCCTGGAATCGGTGGACGCCCTGGCCGCGGCTTACTCGGGTTATTTTTATCAGTTCGAAGTTTTTTCCGTTGCCGTATTCACCCTGGAGTACCTCTTGCGCCTGGGGGTGTGCGTCGAGCTTCCCGAATACCGGGGTCCCGTCCTCGGCCGCTTGCGATACATGGTGACCCCCCTGGCGCTGATCGATCTGCTGGCGATTTTGCCGTTTTACCTGCACATGCTGATCCCGCTGGATCTGCGGTTTCTGCGCATGCTCCGGCTCCTGCGGTTCTTCCGCCTGTTCAAGATGGTCCGCTACCTGGAATCGATGCAGCTTCTGGGCACGGTGGTGCGGAGAAAGAAGGAAGAGCTGGTGTTGACGTTTTTGGTGTCGGGGATTCTCCTGGTGCTGGCGTCGAGCCTGATTTATTTCATGGAGCACGAGGCCCAACCCCAGGTGTTTTCCAGCATCCCGGCCGCCATGTGGTGGGGGGTGGCCACCATGACCACCGTGGGGTACGGCGATGTCTACCCGGTGACCCCGGCGGGCAAACTGTTCGGGGGATTCATCGCCGTTCTGGGGCTGGGCATGTTCGCGCTTCCCGCAGGCCTTCTGGCCTCGGGATTCGTCGACGAAATCCAGAACCGGAACCGGGGGTCCGGGAAGTGCCCCCACTGCGGTGAGGACCTCGAACCCGGTTGACCCGGAAAAAGCCCGGGGACCCCGGACTCGCGGGGGAAAAGGAGGAACGCGTCATGAGCTTCCGGTTTTTCCGACGCTTCAAAATCGCGCCCGGGTTGACCCTGAATCTGAGCAAGGCCGGCGCCTCCGTTTCGACCGGGCCCCGCGGCGCCAAGGCGACGGTCGGTTCGCGGGGGTCCCGGGGTACCGTCGGTCTCCCCGGCACGGGACTCTTTTACACCACGCATAGTGAAAGCGGGAAACGGAAACGCCGGGCCGCCCCCCGGGAACGGGAATCCATCGTTTCCGTTCACGACCGGCTGGATCTCGGGTTTTTCAAACGCCTGGTGACGCCCGACGACGAAGAGGCGCTGGTCGACGCCTGCCGGGAACTGGTCCTCAACCGCGAGGACCGCGCCCTCACCCATCTCCGAGAAGCCTCCCACCTGGCCGACGGAGCCTACCTGGCCGGCTTTCTTTCCATCCAGAAAAAACGCTGGACCGACGCCCACCGGTTCCTGACCGCCGCGGCGACGAAAGCGCACGCCCTGGGAAATTATTTCAACCGCTACGGCCTTTCCGCCACCTTCACCCTGACCATTACGCCCGAGGTGATGGCGCATATCGAGCCCAACCTGCGGGGGGTGCTCCTGGGCCTGGCCGAGGTCTGCCAGGTTCTGAACCGGCGGGACGAGGCGATCGAGGCCCTGCAGCGGCTCCGGCAGGTGGATCCCGGCGATGTGGTGGTGCGGCTGTCACTGGCGGAACTGAGGTGGGAGTCCCGGAGCGGCGACCCGCAAACCTGCCGGGACATCATCGAGCTCTCGGAATTCGTGGAAAATGAATCCCCCGTCCATGCCGCCCTGTTGTTGTACAAGGCGCGGGCGCTTCGGGAACTGGGGCTCCCCGAGGGGGCCCGGGATGTGCTGACGCGGACCTTACGGCGAAAAAAAGATCGTCCGCGGGAATTGTGGCTCGCCCTCCGGTACGAACGGGCGCGGGCCTATACGGACCTGGGCCAGGAAAAACGGGCCCGAAAAGATCTGGAAAAAATTTTCGCCGACGACCCCGACTACGAAGACGTGGCTCAACGGTTGGGAGTCTAACGGCATCGAACCCTCGCGCGCAAAAAACGATTCAAAATTTCGCAAACGGCAGGGGGTGTCCGTTCTCTTCTCCTGGGGAAGCCGGGGAGTTCAAATGATCCCTCTTGGGGGAATTCGTGATGTTGGGATCAGGCCGAGGGGTCCGGCGAGGTTTGCCTTTCCCCTGAGGCGGGGTGGCAGGGCAGGGCGATGATGAAGGTGCTGCCTTTTTCGGGCTGACTCCGGACGGCGATGGTGCCGCCGTGGCGTTTCACGATCTTCTGGCAGATGGCGAGCCCCATCCCGGTTCCCTCGAACGCCTGCCGGCTGTGCAGCCGCTCGAACGGCTGGAAGATCCGTTCCGCGTATTCTTCCTTGAACCCGATGCCGTTGTCTTCGACCCGGATTTCCCAATTGCCGTTGCCGTCGGTGCCGCCGCAGACCCGAATTTCCGGCGGAACCTCGGGCCGGTGGTATTTGAGGGCGTTGACGATCAGGTTGTAGAGCAGTTGACGGAGTTGAAAGGAATCCCCCTCCACGGTAGGCAGGTCCTGTGTCTGGACCTGTCCCCGGGTTTGGGCGAGGCGCACTTCCAGGTCGGCGGTGATGTCTTGGACCAGGGGTTCCAGGTCGGTGGGTTGAAAGGGCCGGGCCTTGGTGGCGACCCGGGAATAAATCAACAGGTCGTCGATGAATTCCTGCATCCGTTCCGCTGCCTGTTGCATGCGTTCCAGGTAGCCTCGACTGCGGTCGTCGAGCCGGTCGGCGCATTGGTTCAGGCGGTCCCCGAAGGTGATGATTTTCCGCAGCGGCTCCTGCAGGTCGTGTGAGGTGATGGAGGCGAATTCGTTGAGGTCGCGGTTGCTCCGTTCCAGCTCTTGCAGGGAGACTTTGAGTTGTCGTTCCATGCGTTTTCTTTGGGAGACTTCTCTGTTCAATTCGGCGTTGGCGGTTTCCAGGTCGCCGGTCCGGATTTGAACCAGGTGTTCCAGGTGGGACCAGTAAATTTCCAGTCCCTCCTCGGCGCGTTTGCGTTCCGCGATTTCCGTTTCCAGGTCCCGGTTGACCCGTTCGATCTGTTCCGCGCGGAGGCGGGTTTTCTGGGAAAGCCGGACGATGGCCGCCAGCAGCAGGCCCAGGAGGGTTCCGGCGGCGAGCACCGCCTCGTTCAGGAACGAGTTTTGAAACGCCAATACGGACGCATCGGCCTGGATGCGCATCTCCCAGGGGCGGTCGAAAAATTCCAGGGGAAGCCGGTATTCCGCGACCGCTTCTCGAAAGGCCGGACCGCCCCTTTGAAAAACCTTTCGGTCACCCTCGAATAGGTCCACCGATAGACCCTGCCTCCAGTCGTTCTTCAGGATAGGGGAGAACAACGGATCCAGGAGGAACTTCCCGGCCAGGATGCCTTCCACACGGCCTTCCCGGACCCGGGGGGCGTACACGACAAAGCCTTTTTGGCCGGGACGGATCTCCACCGCGGGAGACACCACGAGATTTTTCCGCCGCCGGGCTTCTTCGAGGCTCCTTTTCTGTGCGGCAGCGTCGAAAAAGTCCCGAGGGTTATCAGGAGACTTTGGATTCGAAAACACCTGCCACGGGAGGTCCCGAGAGGAATCGATCCAGGCCAGTCCCACCCCTGCGGGAAAATGGTCGAGATACTGCCGGGCCTCGGTTTCCCAGATTTCTTTTGGGGGGAGCCCCCCCGTTTCCCAGCGTTTCACCATTCGGCTCAAGGCCCTCGTCGGCGGGCGCAACCGGCCCAGGAATTCTTTCTTGATGCTTTCGGCGCGAAGTTGCAATTCGGTTTGAAGGTGTTGCGCCTCGATGCGGGTGAACGCTTGCCAAACCACCAGGGTGGCGCAGACGATGCCGATCCCGACCCCGGCCGGGATCCACGAGGACCGTGTGAGCCCCGTCTCAAACGATGAGTCCGGGTCCGGTAATTTTTTCCAAAAATCGACAGAGGCCACGAGGCTTAGAACGGGTTTTGGATTGTTCCCACGATACGAAAAACCGGACACCCCTTTCCGGGGGACGGCAAAATTCGGGCGGAAAATATGGTTTTGGGTTAAATTTTTGTTGTTCCGATATTAATCTAAATTATTGATTTTGTGAAGGGAAAAATATTTTTAGGTCTCTTCGGGCGTTTCCCCGGGGGGACGAAAACGGTTCAGTTTTCGGCCATTAAAAAATCTGCTTGGAAATGAAAATAATCGCATTAGGGGACGGGTGGGAACGGGGGCCGGGAGAAGCGAGGTCAGACGAATTCGTACCGCATGTTCCGCCGTTGCGGGGTGAACCCGCCGTCGAGAATGAGGCGGCGGAGGTCGTCTTCGTTCAAGCAGTGGATGGTGCCCGCGGCGCGGACGACATTTTCCTCCAACATGGTGCTGCCCATATCGTTGGCTCCGTAATACAACGCCATCTGGCCGATCTTGGGGCCCTGGGTCACCCAGGACGATTGAATATTGTCGATATTGTCGAGAAAGATCCGGCTTACGGCCAGCGTTTTCAGGTAATCGAATCCGGTGACCGAGGCGGTGATCCCGTGGTCCAGCGCCAGCCGGGTCTGTCCGGGCTGAAACGGCCATGGGATGAACGCGGTGAATCCGCCGGTCCGGTCCTGCAGGTCCCGCAGGCGCCGCAGGTGCTCCACCCGGTCCGCCAGGGTTTCGACATGGCCGAACATCATGGTGGCGGTGGTGGGAAGGCCCGTCCGGTGGGCGGTCTCCATAACCTCCAGCCACTGGTCGGTGGTGCATTTCGCCGGACTGATCTGGTTCCGAACCCGGTCGACCAGGATTTCCGCGCCGCCGCCCGGGATGGAGTCGAGTCCGGCTTCTTTCAACCGCCGCAGGGTGTCCTCGATGGACTTATGGGAAATTCGGGCGGTGTGCACGATTTCCGGCGGCGACAGGGCGTGAAGATGCAGGTCGTAGCGTTGCTTGATCCGGCGGAACAGGTCTTCGAAGTAGTCGAGGGTCAAATCCAGGTTATGCCCGCCTTGCAGCAGAATCTGACGGCCGCCCAGGGCGAGGGTCTCCTCGATTTTTTGCGCCAGGGTTTCAAAGGGCAGGACGTACGCGTCCGGGTCGCCCGCCGACCGGTAAAAAGCGCAAAAAGTGCAATTGGTGATGCAGATGTTGGTGTAATTGATATTGCGGTCGACGATGTAGGTGATGACCCGGGAGTCCTTTTTCCGCCGGGTGAGTCGGGACGCCACGTTTCCCAGGAGCAGAATGTCCGGGCTGTGGAACAATTCCAGAGCCTCTTCGGGGGTGAGGCGCTCGCCTTCAAGCGCTTTTTTCAAAATGGGCTCGACCATGGGGGGGTCAGTCGTCGTAATGGATTTCCAGGTGGTTGAAATCGGGGTCGTTGAAGTAGATCGATTCTCCGTCGCCGCGTTTCACGGGCCCGTGGTCGATGACCACGTTTTCTTTTTGAAGTTCGTCGACGATGGCGTGGAACCGGTCGCGGCGGGTTTTGAAGGCCAGGTGCAGGTAGCCTTTGTCGCTCAGGCACTCCAGGGCGGAGCGGGTCTCCAACCCGGGCGATTCAAAAAGGGCGATGGCGGCGTTTCCCGCGTCGAGCATCAGGTGCCGGAGCCCCTTGGAGAATCGGCGTTTGACCTTGAATCCCAGCACCTCGGTGTAAAACCGTTCCGCCCGGTCCAGGTCGCTCACGTTCAAGGCGATGTGGTCGATGCCGTCGAGTTCCATACGGTCGTCTCCTGAGTGACGCGCCTCAAAGCGTGCCGTCTCCCGAGCCGAAGGAGGGGACAAAAAGGCCGTCGACACCCGTATCTCCGAGGGTTTCCTCTTCGGTAATGATAAAGATATGGTATCCGAATTTGGTTTTCACCGGGCCTTGAGGGACTAACAGCGGCGCTTTCATGGCCGCCTGGAACAGCTCCGGCGCGGCGGTATGCATTTCCAAAAATCCCAGGTCTCCGCCCTTGTGCCGCGATCCGCAGGCGCTGTATTTTTTCGCCATTTTGCTGAAGCTTTTCAGCATCATCTGTTGGTCCTCGTAGGATTTGAGATGATCGAGCAACACCTTGGCAATATCCTCGGTGGTCAAAACGATATGGCTGACGCGGATGGATCTCATAACCCTTCTCCCGCAATAAATACGGAGGCCCCCGTGCGATCGGTTCCCGGTGTGTTTTTTATGAAAGACCGGATGGGTTAAATTGTAGCGTTTTTGGGGGAAGATACAAGGAATAATGGCTCCCCCCGGCGGGGCGGAGCAGGGGAACGGGGCTACAGGAGGAAATGGACGGCACTCATGNNTCAGTTTGGGGCGGGCCAGGCGGCGGTCGTACTGGCTCAGCCGCCTTTTGTTTTCTTTCAAGCACAGGGTGACGAAATCCTTGGGCGCCATGGAGGAGTTTTCATGCGAGCGGGCCTGGATGGTGAACGACGACCCGCCCACGTTTTTCAAATCCATCAACCGGGACCACCCGGCGTTCCAGAACGCGTACAGAGTCTGGACAAAGTGGACCGGCTGCTGAAACCAGGGCCGGCGGAAACGCTGGAAAAGAATCCAGTTCTGGATGAACAAAATATGCCGCGCCTCTTCCTGAACGATGGGCTCCATGACCTCGATCAATTCACGGGGATAGTCTTGAGTGTCTTTGGAAATTTCCAGAAAACCGAACGCGAAAAACGAATCGATGCATTCCCCCGCCCCGGTGCTCAGGAACCCCAGTTCCAGATTTTTGGGCAGCGGCTTGCCCGGTTGTTCCTGGAAGGGAATGTTGTAACGCCTGAGAAAATACTTCAGGAGATCGGCGTGCCGGCCTTCTTCGTAAGCCTGCAGGGCCAGGGCTTCTTTCAACAGCGGGTCGGTTTCTTCGTCGGAGTAGGCCGCCAGTTTCCGGAACACCTGGCTTTCGGTTTGCACGGCGTAGTCCCAGATGGGGAAGGACGCCAGTTTCTGCACCGTTTTTTCTTCCAGCTCCGGCCAGGGAAGATCCTCCGGTTGGAAGGGAACGTGGGTGTCGATAAAAAACCGGCAAAACAGCTCTTTATGCTCTTCGGTGCCGTATCGCATGGGATTCTGGAGGAAGGAAATTTTTTCTTTTTTTCGGATGCAAAAGCGTTTACTTTTATCACAAGAGAAAGATTGGTTTCAAAATTATTTTATTCCCCTCTTTTTTGGCGAAACAGGCCATGACCGATTCGCTGTTTTTCCTGGGCGCGTTTTTCCTCGGCGGCCTTCACGCCCTGGACGCCGATCACGTGGCGACAGTGTCCACCTTGATTCTGGACAAGCAGCCGTTTCGGAAAACCTTCCGCCTGGCTTTCCGCTGGTCCGTGGGTCACAGCCTGACCCTTTTCATCCTCGCGGGGCTGATGTTGGGCCTGCAAAGCACCTATCAAAAACTGGATCTCGCCCACACCGAATCCCTGGTGGGCCTTTCGATGATGGCCCTGGGAGGATGGGTGTTGGCCCGGCAGGGCCTGGGATCGCCCAAACGAAAAGGACGG
>JABAHQ010002923.1_pt6 | contig 17569 bp, 15 predicted proteins | sample 7062091 | NCBI WGS metagenome assembly JABAHQ01 (sample SAMN14534359, study PRJNA622989) | marine sediment metagenome | biome: marine biome [ENVO:00000428]; feature: marine pelagic biome [ENVO:01000023]; material: deep marine sediment [ENVO:00002113] | place: India: Gulf of Kutch | collected...
GCCTTGGTTTTCGCCACCGCCTGTTTGACCGTGTTGAACACGGGAATATCGTCCATCACCGTTTGTCCGCCTTTGCCGGGAGTGACGCCCGCCACCACCTTCGTGCCGTATTTCCGGCACTGTTCCGCGTGAAACTGGCCTTCCCGGCCGGTGATGCCCTGTACCAGCAGTCTTGTTTTTTCGTCTACCAGTATGCTCATTGAATCGCCTTCACCGCTAATTTGGCGGCATCTTTCATGCCGTTGCCTATGAGAAAGTTCATGCCGGATTCCTGGAGGATTTTATGGCCTTCCTCCATGTTGGTGCCTTCCATGCGGACCACCACGGGAATCTTGACGTCGATTTTTTTCGCGGCCGCCACCACACCCGCCGCCAGAATGTCACAGCGCAGGATGCCGCCGAAGATGTTGATGAAGATCGCCTGCACCTTGTCGTCGGAGATCAGGATGCGGAACGCGTTTTCGATCATTTCTTCATTGGCGCCGCCGCCGACGTCCAGAAAGTTCGCCGGTTCGCCGCCCGAATGCTTGATGATGTCCATCGTCGCCATGGCCAGGCCCGCGCCGTTGACCATGCAGCCGATGTTGCCGTCCAGCTTGATGTAGTTGAGGTCGTATTTGCTGGCTTCGATTTCGTTGGGGTCTTCCTCATCCAGATCCCGGAATTCCAGGGTGTCTTTATGGCGCCCCAGGGCATTGTCGTCGATGTCAATTTTAGCGTCCAGCGCCAGCAGGCGGTCGTCCCCGGTAATCACCAGCGGATTGATCTCCAGCATGGACAGATCTTCTTTAACGAAGCATTCATAAAGATTGATGATAAAGGGGATGGCTTTTTTGAGCGGTTCGCCGCGGAGGTTCAAGGCGAACGCGATTTTCCGCGCCAGATAAGGTTTGACGCCAACCACCGGGTCCACAATTTCGGTGATGATTTTTTCCGGCTCCTCGGCGGCCACTTCTTCGATCTCCATGCCGCCCGCTTCGCTGGCCATGATCATCACCCGGCTGGTTTGCCGGTCGATCAGGAGGCTGATGTACAACTCCTTGACGATCTCCATGCCTTCTTCGATCAGGACTTTCTTGACGAACCGGCCTTCGGGACCGGTTTGATGGGTGACCAGCGTCATGCCCAGTATATTTTCGGCGTGCTGTTCGGCTTCCTGCGGACTTTTGGCGAGCTTCACTCCGCCGCCCTTGCCGCGTCCGCCGGCATGGATCTGGGCTTTCACCACCACCACCGGCGTGCCGATTTCTCCGGCGGCGCGCACCGCTTCGGAGGGGTCGTTGATCAGTATGCCTTTAGGAACCGGAACGTTGTATTTCCTGAACAGTTCCTTCCCCTGATATTCATGAATTTTCATAAGTGCGTCAGCGTTGAGTTGTTACAGCATGTGTTTGATGGGAGGCAGATTTTTATCACAAGTTATTTCCATTGTCAAAAAAAAGCTGCCCGCTCGGCACAGGGACCCTGTTGCCGGGCGCTAACAGCCCATGGGGCCTTTTCCTTCGCCGGTCACAGGTTTAAAGTGATCCGGAGGGCTTCCTGGAATTTTGCATGGGGATTATCGATTGCCGTGAGGGGTCCGCCAAATTTCTCCGCGCCGTTGAACGGGTCAGCATTTGACGGTGAATCGCGTGAGGGGAGCTTCCATGGCCGCCGGCTCCTCCGGTACCGTGGGCGCTTTGACGAGTTGCTTCCAGGCTTCCTGCAAGGGGGTCAGCACTTTAACGATTGATTCAAGGTAGATTTTTTCATGCGAAATATTGGCCTGGAGCAATTGATTCAGAACGAATTGATACAACTGGTCCAGGGTCTGCGCAACGCTTCCGCCTTCCTTCATGTCCAGCGCCAGCGACAATTCGTTTACGATATCCTGCGCTTTCAGGATGTGTTGCCCCTTGCCCGCGAGGTCATTCTGATCCATGCACTCCATGGCCCGCCGTACCGCCTGCAGGGCGCCGTCGTACATCATCAGGATCAACCGGCCCTGATTGGAGGTGGATATCTCATTGTCGTGATAATGGCGTAACGGGTTTCTGTGATTCATGGATGATTTCCTAAAGTTTCATGCTTCCTGTTTACTGGTCAAAAAAACCGGAAAGGTTGTCCAGCGCCTGGTTGAACGCGTTTCGCTGCGAATCGAGCCGGCCCAGGATGATTTCCAGATTGATAAACTGCTGTCGGATGTTTTTCTCGAACAGCTCCAGCCGGTCGTCCATGTCCAGCAGGGTTTCATTCATCTGGTCGATGGATTTGGTCAGCGAATCCAGTTCGGACGTCAATGGCCCCTGCTGGGAGGAATCCAGCAAAATGGAGATTTTCTGGTTCAATTGCGGGATCACGCCGAGAGACAAATTGATGGTTCCATAATTGCCGTCCACCAGCGTGGCCATGCTGAAACTCAACCCTTCCGCGTCCGTTCCGGCGGCGCCGGTAAAAAATGAACCGTTGTCCACCGCATCCACAAACGTGCCCGCGCCTGAAGGACTTAATTGTGGAACCCCGCCCACCACTCGAACGTCGTAAGTCCCCGCCACGGTATTGTCCGTAAAGCCGACAAAGGTGACATTGGGATCGCTGGCGGTGCCGGAAGAGGTGAACAGTTCCGTAACGTTGTTGAGGTCCGCCGTTAACGCCTGGTCCAGTTTGACCCTGTCCAGGGCCAGTTGGCCGTCGTCCTGGGTGGTGATCCCGATCTGGGACAAAAACTCAAAATTGCCGCTGACCCCGGACACTTGCCCGGTTACGATTCTCCTCAGGGAGGTCTCCAAGCCCTGCACGGCGGTGTTGCCGAACAGGGTACCGGTTTCGAACGTTTCCGGATTGAATGTGGTCTCAGAATCGATAAAGGCCATCAGTTGATTAAAAGCTTTTACGAAGTCTTCGATTTTGCCGGCGATGGCGTCATTGTCGATGGCAATCGTCAACGTACCGGAGCCCACCGACTCAAGGTTCAGCGTGACTCCCGGAATGATATCGTTGATGCTATTGGTGCTTCGGGCAAAGGTCACGCCATCCACGGCGACGGAGGCGTCCGATTCCGCTTGAACGACGGTGAAGGATAATTGCAGAGTTTGCGCGCCGCCGATCTCATTGAAAACTCTGGCAGTGACGGCATTGGCGGTGCCGGGCTGGTTGCCTTGAATAACGATTTTGAACGGATCGACCGCCGCACCGTCGTCGATGATCGAGGCGGTGACATCGGCGCCGGAATTATTGATCGCATCCACCACGCTCTGAATCGAATCGTTGGGATCGATCGCGATCTGGGTGGGGGTTCCCCCGACCGTTACTTCCACAAAATAATTCCCCGGAGCGATCGGGCCTTTCTCAATCGCGTCCGTGGGGTCGTTGTAACCATCGTCGGACAGCAAAACGGTCTCCTGCGCCAGGGCGTTGACCGTGATATCGAAGGTGCCGGGGCTCGCGGAACTGCTGGCGGCGACGCTGAGCACGTTTCCTGTTCCGGCGGTTTTGACAAAATCCGCAGAACTGACCTGAAACCGGTCAACGGTGCCTAGGGAGTTGAGGGCGGATTGAAAGGTCTGGAGTTTAGAGCGAAGGTCCTGGAACGCCTCGAGTTTGGTTTCCTGGGCGGCGATCTGCGCCAGTTTGAGGTCCATCGGCCGCGCCTGCAGGGCGATCAGTTTTTCCACCAGGCTGGCGGAATCGAAGCCGGACCGGAGACCGAAGATAGAGGTGATGCTCATTCCAAAACCCTTTTAAAAATTAGAAATCGGTGCTATCTTTCCTTCCAAATATTCTAAAGCATTTATCGGCCCCAAATTCTCTGAACTTTAGTAAATCAAAGGATTTACAGCCGCAAATTCTCCTGTAAATTTGACGGATTCCGGGCCTAATGGGTTGAATTTTGTGGCCCTACAATGATATAAAAATTCATGGCTGAACAATTCGATTTATTCGCGGAAAATCCACCGGAACCGGCCCCGGAGCCTGCCAAAAAGGAGGAAAAATCGGGTTCCCGAATCCAGTATTTCGACCTGGAAACCCAGAAAAGCGCCGATGACGTCGGCGGCTGGGGCAATATCCATAAAATGGGTCTCGCCGTCGGGGTGGTGTGGGACAGCGTCGATCAGGACTACTCCACCTACCTGGAGGCGGACGCGCTGAAGCTGGTCGATAAGCTCAAAACGGCGGACCTGGTGATCGGCTTCAACGTCATCGGGTTCGACTATACCGTCCTCCAGCCTTACGCCAACGAGAAGCACATCGACCTGCAGGAAATCCCCACCTTCGACATGCTGACCGACGTGCACCGGAAACTCAATCACCGCCTCAGCCTCAACAACCTCGCCGAATGCACCCTGGGCGCGCAGAAGACCGCCGACGGGCTGGAGTCGCTCAAGTGGTGGAAGGAATACCTGGCGGGGGATGCGGCGAAGCTCGACCGGATCATCGAGTACTGCAAGATGGACGTGCAGATCACGCGCGACCTGTTCCTGTTCGGCAAGGACAACGGTTACGTCGAATACACCAGCCGCAGCAAGAACGGCAAACTCCGCCTCAACGTCGATTGGAACCCGGAACGGTTCCTCAAACCGTCCGCCTGACTCCGCCACAATAGACACATCAACGTCGACTTCGCCATTCCGTGTGAGAAGGTGAAGCGCTGAAAAACAGATCCAATTTTAATGCCAAAAAGAAATGGGATGGTAATTTAGGTATTCTTGGGAATTAAGAAAATAGTTGTTTATGAAAATAGTTTCGCTTCCAGGCAAAACATGAGTCATTTCATTTAATTTTCTTATGGATAGAATTATTTGGTTTCTTTCATTGCGGTCTACGAAAGTAGACCAATAAAGCACTGCGAAAACAAATTGTTTTATGCAAACAAATTCACCAGCTAAAATTTTTGGGTGGGGAGGAATGATTTTCAGGTTTGCAAAGCGAAAAACTTTCATTTCAGAATCCAGATTAATATCAGGCTTTATTAATCCAAGAAATAATTGAAATCTTTCAGGTGTTTCGGAATTTTTTCCTAAAATATACTGGGTAAAGCTTTTAAGGAGTTGAAGATTGTTTGGGCTGCGAAGGGCGCGTTCTTGGTTGAAAAGTAGTTTGAGAAGAAATCGAAGTAGTAGGTTGTAAGAAAAATCGAATTTTAAAGGAAGGGTAATTGGAATAGAGAAATATGTATTTTCTAATTGTTGTCCATATCGGTCTAGTTTTGAAAGATGATTGTTATTGCAAGTAGAACACACATCCTTCACTACAACTTGGGATTTATAATTTTTTGAATCGCGTGTATGGTCAATTGTAATGTGGTAATTTTCTCTAGCCATGGCTTCTGGAAAAATGTGTTCCCTTGTCATTCTTCCAGATTTCCCGCAATAAGCGCATAAGCCCATACGTTATATTTAAACCTTTAATATATCTTACCCCGCTTTTACCGAACTCAGCAGTTTTTCGATGATGTCGGTGGGTTTAATGTTTTCGGCTTCCGCCTTGAAGTTGAGGATGATGCGGTGCTCGAGCACCTGGCGGGCGACGCTCTTGACGTCTTCGACGGTGGCGGCGACGCGGTTGTCCATCAGCGCCCGCGCTTTGGCCGCCAATACGAGATATTGCGACGCGCGCGGTCCGGCGCCCCAGTTCACCCATTCGTTGACGAAGCCGGGCGTCGCGCCGTTGCCGGGCCGGCTGCTTTGCACCAGGTCGACGGCGTAATGCGCGACATGCTCCGCGACCGGTACCCGCGGCACCAGTTGCTGCAGTTCCAGGATGCGGTCCGCGTTCAATATCGCCTCAAGCTCCGGTTTGTGGCCGGAGGTGGTGGACAGGGCGATTTCCACTTCCTGTTCCTTGGTCGGGTAGGCGACGTTGACGATGAACATGAACCGGTCCAACTGCGCTTCCGGCAGGGGATAGGTGCCTTCCTGCTCGATCGGGTTCTGCGTGGCGAACACCAGAAACGGCTGGTCGAGGGGGTAGGTCTCGGAACCGACGGTCACCTGCAACTCCTGCATCGCCTGCAGCAGCGCCGCCTGCGTCTTCGGCGGGGTGCGGTTGATTTCGTCCGCCAGAATGATATTGGAAAAAATCGGGCCCTTGATGAACCGGAACTCGCGGTGCTTGGTCGCCTGGTCCTCATACAGGATTTCCGTTCCGGTGATGTCCGACGGCATCAGGTCCGGCGTGAACTGGATGCGGCTGAACTTGAGGTTGAGGATTTTCGCCAGCGAGCTGACCAGCAGGGTCTTGGCGAGGCCGGGAACGCCGACGAACAGGCAGTGGCCGCGCGAGAACAGGGCCACCAGCAGATCCTCGATCACCTCGTCCTGGCCGATGATGACCTTGCGGATTTCGGCGGTGACCTTTTTTCGCGCCTCCAGCAATTCCTTCGCCAGTTCCAGATCCTGCGCTGTGGATTCCGTCGACATAATGATTCCCTTGAAAGGGGAGGGTTAGTATGAATATCCTTTTTTGTAGTTGCCCCATTTATGGGGCGGTTTAAAAGAGCTCGATAAATCGAGCAACTACAAAAGCTGAAGGGATATCCCCCTATCCCAACAGCAAGAAATAAGCCCCGGCAATTCTCCGCCAGTGTAGTCTATTTTATGTAGCTATACAATAATCCCTGCTGTTCCTTTTTCTTGGTTTGTCCCAGAGCGGCATAGATATTGATCAGCCGCGCATGAACCAGCGGATTGAACGGGTTGATGCGCACGGCCTGGTCGAAATATTTTTCGGCGGCGGCGTAATCCTTCTTCTGATAATACATCTCTCCCAGGGTGGTCAGCGTGGTGGGAAACATGGGGTAATACTTGAGGCTGGTCATTAACAGCTCTTCGGTTTTGACGAAATCCTTGTTCATGAGATAAGTGCTGGCCAGTTTGTTGTACAGGATGGGCGACAGGGTTTTGGATTCCTCGATGGCTTTCCGGTATTCCACGATGGCGGCCTGGATGTATTGCCGTGATCTGAGGATATCGCCCAGTAGAGTCAGATCGTGCGCCCGGCGGCTGCCGATTTCCTCCAGCTCCGCTTCCTGGGCCAGGGCTTTTTCGTCTTCCGAGCGGTTGTTTTTGAACCGGAATTTAAGCACGGTGAGGCCGGGAATGGTTTTCAGTTTGCGGTCGTCCATGAAGGCGCGCCAGTCCTCCTGAAACGTTTCCATATTTTTGCCGATGAGGGTTTCCAGTGCTGTTTCAAAAGGAACGCCTTCCGCCAGCCGGGCGGCCAGGTCCGCGATGACGGATTCCCCTTTCAGGCGCACCAGGTAATCCACCATGGTGGCCACTTCGGCGTAAGCCAGCTGCACGTCTTCCGCGCTTTTGAGTTTGGCGAGCGACGGCATCATCTGTTCCAGGCCGACCAGGTAATCGTTGTTCAATCCGTTGGCNNCCAGCGAGGGCATCATGTCTTCGAGGGCGACCATGTAATCGTTGGCCAGTCCGTCGGCGAGAATGGTTTCCATGATGGGCGTGAGGTATTCGGGGTCCTGCCGCCAGCGGGTCTCCAGATATTTGGCGATGCCCTCGTGCAGCCACAGCGGCGCGTTGTTATGGCTTTTACTGCTGAGCAGGTAATGCGTGTATTCGTGGCTGAGGGTGTCCATCCAGTTGTAGCCGCGGACCAGGGAGGCCGGGGAGATCATCATGATGCGGTTGTATTTGCACAGCGCCACCGTCCCTGACGTCACGATGTCTTTCAGGGTGAGCGGCGAGATGCGTGCGAACGGAATGCGGTCCGGATAAATTTCCACCAGCACTTTTTTGCCGGGATAAAAGTCCATGATTTTCCCGAGGACCTGATACGAGGCTTCCAGCACCTCTTTGGCGTAGGGGATGAGAACCTGATCCGGTCCGTCGACGTAACGGAAAATAAAATGCTCCGATTCCTGGGTGACAAACACGGACGTCGCCTCCCAGGTGTTTTTAACCAGCGATTTGAATTCCTTAACCGTGTGATACTTGTCTTCCACCGTTTCCAGAATTTTCCAGGCCTTCTCGTAATGGCCCTTGTAAAACTCGACCCGCGCATAAAGAAAATGCACATCTCCCGAACCCGGATATTGCTTGCGGAGTTTCTGGACATGGGCCTCGGCTTCGTCAAACCGCCACTGGTCGATCAGCTCATATCCCCGGGTGACGTCCTCCTTGAGGCCCGCCCGCGCGGTGCCGGACTGCAGGAGCAGGGCCCAGCAAAACCCAAAGACGATCAGTGCGGAGGAGGATTTTCGGAAGCGTGTCATTTCACCAGTTCCTTGTAATATTCGCCGATCAGGCGTTCGTATTTTTTGGGATATTTGTTTTTCATCGCCTTTAGAATTTCGTCACGGAACTGTCCGGGAACCTTGTACTGGTCCTCGGAAGGCAGGTGGACTTTTTCCTGTTGCATGCGCGTGGAATTGCCGCCCCGTTTGTTGTCCGGAGACTGGCCCTGACCGAGGCGGAGGGTGCGCTGTCGCCGGCTCTGGTTGGGCCGCCGGCTGGCTTCTTTGAGCTGTTCCAGCATTTGCCGTGTTTCCGAAAGCTGTTTCAGGGCCCGGTTTTCCGATTCGATACTTTCCGGCACCCGGCTTTTCTGCAAATGGCCCTCGGCGTTTTTCATGTGACGTCCGCTGCTATCCATTTGAAACGTGAACATGGGACTGATCATAGGATTCTGTTGCATCATTTCCTGGAACATCTGGGACAGCTTGCCTGTTTCACCGCGCATTTTCTTCTGTTGGTCCGCCATGGATTGCAGGTCCTGCTGGTCCTTTTGCGTAATCAGGTTCTGGTAATCCTGGCGGATATCCCGCATCAGGGTGCCCAGCTTTTTGGATATCTCGCTGTTGATTTGGGTAATGGTCAGGATGTCCTTTTTCATCTGCTCCAGAAGTTCCGGATTGGCCTTTCGGGCGGTCCGGAAATGATTTTGCCAGCGGAAGGCATCGGGATAGATTTTCTTGAACAGGGAATCAAACTCGTACAGGTCCATCAGCTCCGTCAATTCCTCGAGCTTGTTGTATTTCTCCAGGTACTCCGGCAGAAAATTTTTAAATCCGAAAAACATTTTCATTTTAAGCGCCAGTTGCTGTTCCAGGTTTTCGGTCAGCTTTTGCCGGGCTTCATTGAGTTTCTGGAAGTTCTTGCGGATTTTAAGATTGCCGACCGAATCGATGGTGCTCTGATTCAGTTCGCGGATTTGTTCGCTGATTTTTTCATGCTTTTCCATCAGGGCGATCAGTTTTTTCATGTCCGGGTGGTTTTCCAGCAGGTCTTCATCTTTGTGGAGAATCGATTGGATGGCCTGCACGTCTTTTCTCAGGCTTTCGAAAAGTTCTTTCAGGCGGTTTTCGAATTTTTTGGATTGCTTGGACCGCAATTCCTTGTTCAGTTGCGTGGTTTTGTTGAGGAGACGGGTCTGGTCCTTTTCCAGCTTTTCAATTTTGTCCCGTGCCTCTTCCAGTTTTTTCATGATCTGCAAATCCACCAGGTTTTCCTGGCTGGAATTGATATCTTCAAGCTGATTGGAGAAGGCGCGGAGGTCGTCCGCCAGTTTTTCCAACTCCTCCATGGCCTGGTCGATTTTCCCCTGGTTGACCAGGTCCATTAATTTTTCCAGGGAGGCGGAAAACCCTTCCAGGTTCATATTTTCAAAGGCGTTGGGGTTGAGGAATTCGTCCGACAGGCCCTGTTGCTTGCGGGCCAGTTGTTCCATAATCTTCTGGAGGGTTTCCTTCATTTTTCGTAACGCGGCTTTGAATTGAGGCGTATCCAACTTTCCTTTTTTATTTTTGGCCTTATGGAATTCTTCCCGCAGGGATTCGGTCAATTCGGTCAGTGACTGATCCAGATTCATGACCTGGTTCATTCGCTCCCGATTCAGGATTTTCACCAGGAAAATAATATCCTGTTCCAGATGGGTGATGAGACGTTCCTGCACCGTTTCCACCGGCGGAAAGTTGAGGCCGATGGGCGTGGCGCGGACCTGCGCGTTGGTGATCCGGTTCATCGCGTCAATCTGGTCCTGGCGGATTTCATTCAATCCGGTTGAGACGTTTTCCAGCAGAGTCAGGTAAGGCTGGGGAAAGGACTCTATATCCTGTGCCTGGGCCTGGATGGATTGCGCCATGCTGATGATTTCGGTCAGCTGGTCGACGCTGGAGGCCAGGGTCCTCTTGAGCTTGACCAACCCTTCCGGTGAAGCTTTCATCGCGCGGGTATCGGTCACCAGGCTCTGGGCCAGCAGACCGACCATGCGGTCCACCAGCTCCTCCTGCAGAGCCAGCAGGTCCAGACGCTTCTTGTGTTCGTCGAAAACCTCAAAGGAAAATACTTCGGATTGCGCGGTGTTCGGTCCGGATACGTTATCGTTATCCGCCACTTCCAGATAATATTGGACGCGGTCGCCGGGTTGAAAATTCATGGTGGCCAACTCCCAACTGTAATCCCCTTTAATGCCCTGCCGATGGCCCTTGATCCGTTTTATGGTTTTTCTTTCGATGCGGCCTTCGACGTCGATCACCAGATCGATTTTACGCAGGCCGAAATCATCCGACGCTTCGTAAAAGAATCGAATGGTGTTGGTCAGATAATAAACCGGTTTGGGATTGGCCAGGAAAATGATGATTCTGGGAGACCGGTCCTTCAGGAGCCGAACCGGATATTTCCTGGGGAGCAGGGTCTTTTTGCCTTTCGGCGATTTGAGGCGGAATTGATAAAACCCCGGCTCTTTGGCGATGAACCGGCCCTCCAGCGCGGTTTGGTCCTTTACGGACATGGAGAAATGATCCTGACCGTTCAGCACCAGCGACGCGCCGTCCACCGGATGGTTGGTTTTTCCCCGCAGGAGGATTTCGGTACCGGGCAGGACCCGGATTTTTCCGTTGGAGGGTTTTTGATGTGTGGTTTTTTTCCGGGTGTAGGCCGGGTAATGGAACGTCAGGCCCAGTTCCTCGATGCGGTATTGGATTTCCTCCACCGCGGGAGGAGCCTTTTGGGTGGGAGACGGATCCTTCTCCACCCGCGCCAGGGCCGGCGGTTGAATCCAATGGTCGTAACCCCGTGTCCAGAAGTCCGGCAGGATCAGAGCGCAAGCCAGCGCCACCAGAAAAACCCCCACGGTCCATTGCCCCGTCCGGCTTAAGGGAGTTTTGGAAATCAATTCATTGATGCGGATGTTCTGGATGCGTTCGCTCGTGCGCCGGATCAATTCCCGAATCATCTCCTGGGAAACGCCTTCCCCGGGCCGCTCTTTCAGTTGAGGCTCCAGTTGCACGGAACTGATCAACGCGTTATCCAGGTTTTCCACCCGGTTTTCCACCCACAGGGCGGTCCGGGAAGGAGGATCTTTGGCGAAAAGCCCCCTGGCGGCCAGATAAAGCAATGTGATTCCCAGCAGACTTCCCCAGGCGATCAGGAAAGGAACCAGGTAGAGCTGGGGATGATCTGAAAAATAGGCGATCAGATTGGCCGTCAATGCGCCCAACAGGACCAGCGCAAGGACCCTTAACAAACCCTGCAGTAAATAGATTCCTTTGCGTTGTTTGCGGACGCGGTCGAGGAAGCTTTTGATTTGTGCAGATGAATCCATGGGGAGCACGCTAACCGTATCAAATTAACTCTATTCTATTACAATTCAGGATAGATTTCTCCCCGAGGGAAAGAATGAATCGCGGGCGGGAGGAGAACCTTTGGGCGAGGGCCGCCGGGAGAACGTCAACCCCTTATCTTTCAATCAGTTAATCTGTCGAAAGATCTCTTTCCCGTTCACGCCGTACCGGGATTTTTACCGCTGTTGGATTCCTTTTGATTCATGAACGCTCCAAACAATTCAATGGGAAGCGGGAAAAAGGTGGTCGTGGTTTTATCCACCGAAATATCCAGCATGGTTTGCAGAAACCGTAACTGCAATGCCGGGGGATGCGCGTGAATAATGTCCGCCGCGTCACCGATTTTCTCCGCCGCTTCGTATTCACCCAGAGAATGGATGACTTTGGCCCGCCGTTCGCGTTCCGCCTCCGCCTGCTTGGCCAGGGCCCGTTGCATTTCCTGCGGCAGGTCGACGTTTTTTACTTCCACGTTGGCGACCTTGATGCCCCAGGGTTCGGTTTGCTCGTCGATGACGCGCTGCAGATGGTTGTTGATCTCCTCCCGGTTGGACAGCAGATCGTCGAGCTGGCTTTGGCCCAAAATACTGCGCAGGGTGGTCTGGCAGAGCTGGGAGGTGGCGTACAGGTAATCTTCCACTTCGATGATGGCTTTCTGGGGATCGATCACCCTGAAATACACAACCGCGTTGACTTTTACGGTGACGTTGTCTCTGGTGATGATGTCCTGCGGCGGAACGTCCATCACCACCGTTCGCAGACTGACTTTGACCATTTTTTGAATGCCGGGAACGACAATGATGATTCCGGGACCTTTGACTTTATAGAATTTACCCAAAAGAAAAATAACGCCGCGTTCGTATTCCCGAAGAATCTTGATCGCGCTGAATAAAATCAGGATCAGAACGATGGTAATGTACATGGCTGCATTCATGGCGGACTCCCCCTGAAAAAGTTGCAAACTCAGCTCTCTTATAATAACAGGAAATGAGAGCCGGATTTTAAAAATGATGAGCCGGGTCCGAGGGCCGGATGGGGGGTTCCCTGTGGTATAATTTAAAAATGGCTTCCTTAATGAGAATAAAAATGCCGCCGGCCTTTTCTGCTGTGTGCCCTGGGATTGTGGCGACGCTTCTTTTAACCGTATCCCCCTTGTTCGCTCACGACGATCCTCTGGAGATTTCCACCCAATCGCAGGTCACCCGCGAAGGCAAGGTGAGCCTGACCCTGACCCTCCGCAATACCGGCCCCGTGGCGTTATCTCAAATTCATCCAATGTTTCATTTCCACCACACCATGGATTCCATGGAAACGATTTCGCGTCTTGATCCCGGGCAAAGCGTGACCCTGGAGAACAAAAATCATCCACCGGTCAAGCGTGTGGGCAGTTACCCGGTCTTGGCCATGGTCCGGTACCAGAAAAGTCCAGACGCTCCGGACACGATCACCCGGATCCATACGCATTCCTTTTATTATCAGAGCCCGATGGTTTCCCTCATTGAAGGGAGAATCGGCACCTCCGTGAATGAGAAATCCTCCATGATCCGGGTGCTTCTCAAGAATCCCTCGCCGTCCTTTAAGGATATCCGCATGACGCTGTTATTGCCCCCGGAACTGAAGGCGAAGGGGTTCGAACGTATTAAGGGCGTCACCATTCCGAGCGGCGAGCAGAAATATTTTGAGGTGCCGGTGCAGAAGGTGGCGGGAACGCGGAACGGTGTTTTCCCGATCCATCTGCTGATCGAATACGGAGAGGTGGTGAGACACTACTCCGGCGAAATCCAGGGGCAAATCTATTTTGGCCCGGGGAAAGGAGAAATCTTCCAGCCTCAATTGCTGGTTTTCCTGTTTCTCGCGGTGATGATGTTCCAGGTCCTGCAAAAGCGTTTCAAATGGCTCCGTAACCCCTAGGCCCGCTTCGGCAAATTTCCCCTGTTTTGCTTTCCTGTTTCCGAAAATCTCCTTTACACTGATAATATCGAAAATATTTTTTTGAAGGAGATATCATGACCGTCAGCGCTCCTCCTGCCTCTGAGCCGGTCGAGCTGAGAGGCCGCCAACCGATCAGCCGGACCACCATTCACGGTTGGCCGTCCATCATTTTTGGACTGCCGTTTACCGCCGCCGGTGTGGCTATATTGATGTTATGGGCCGGGAAAATTGAAGTCGATCCCGGCAAGGTCCACGCTCCTCCATGGGTTTTTGGTGTCTTCGGATTTTTTTTCCTGTTGGCCGGGCTGTCTTTCATCTGGCACGGAGGAATCGGGTTACGGCGCAAGGCTGAAATCCGAAACGCCAAAAAGAGCAGGGCTTCCAGTCCCTGGCTGTGGGATTACCCGTGGCAGGCCCTGGGAATTTCCGATAACAGGTTCAAGAAAGTGCTGCACGCCCTGCTCATGATCACCGTGTTCGCTGTTTTCCTGGCGCCGTTTCACTGGTGGGCGTTTGTTTCCAGGGACGGCGGTACCATGGTCAAAGCCATGGTGATTGTGTTCGATGTGATTTTCGGTCTGGCCGGCGGCATTTATCTGGTCAGCAATCTGGCGCTGTTTTTGAAATACGGCAACAGCCGCCTGCGATTCAATAATTTTCCGTTTTTGCTGGGAGACGCTCTGTCGGTGACTCTGGCGGACCTGCCCGCCGAAATCAGGGAACTGAGTCTCGACCTGCGTTTCATCGAAGAAAAGTATGAAACGCGGAGCCGCGGCACTAAGCGGGAATCGGTCGTCGTGTGTTACCAGTTGTATCATGAATCCCGAACCCTGGCGGGGCGGGAAGTGTCTCCTTCGGGAAAACTGGCCCTGGAGTGGCAACTGCCTGACGATGCTTCGCTGACCACCACGCTCAGCGAACGGCCGGCGCGCTTCTGGGAACTGGAAGTGAAAGCCGATACCCCCGGCGTGGATTACCACAGCCGTTTCCTGCTTCCCGTATATGCCCGCGGATAAAATTTTAAGCGATGGGCCGCCCCCCGAGTTCGAGCCTTTAGGACATAAATAACAGTCTGTTGACATTTAAAAGAACGAGGGCTTCGAATTTCCGATAAAACCGTATTTGCTCCCCTGTTTGAATGCTTTATCATGAAAGCATGGGTTTTCCTGGAAGATCTCGCTCAGTCTTGGAGGTTGGTGATGTTCGCTGTGGTGGGAGTGACCGGGCACACGGGCTCTCTGGTGGCTTTAAACCTGTTGGATCAGGGAAAGGCCGTCCGAGCCATTGTCCGGAACCGCGAGCACATATATAAATGGCGTGACCGGGGTGCCGAGGTGGTGGTGGCCGACCTCGGCGATTCGCAGTCCCTGGCCAATGCCCTGGAAGGGGTCCAGGGGGCCTATCTGCTGAATCCGCAAACCGTGTACGACAAACACCCGCTCGAAAAATGGGCCGGCCAGAACCAGGCCATTGTTTCGGCGGTCCAGCATGCCAAATTAAAAAATGTGGTTTTCTTGTCCTCCATCGGTGCGCATCTGGGACNNCGGCCTGGTTCAGGCCCTGCACGATGCCGAGCAGAAATTTCAAGACTCACAGGTGCCCGCAGCCATTCTTCGGGCGGCCTATTTCTACGAAAACTGGATTCCCGCACTCGACACGGTTCAGGAAAAAGGTTTGCTGCCCACCTTTCTCCAGCCCAAGCGAACGATTCCCATGGTTTCCGTACGGGACGTGGCCGAGACCGCAGTGGACCTTTTATTGAATCCCCGGGAATCTTACCGGGTGGTGGAACTTTCGGGACCCAGGGATTATGCCGTCCGGGATATTCTGAATATTATAGAGTCCATCCTGAACAAGCCACTGGATATTCTGCCCTTCTCAAAAGGGGGGTGGGAGGCGGTGGGAGGCGAGGAAACCCTTCCGGAGGAAATGAGCGAGCTTTTGGATGCCACCTATGCCGGTTTCAATAAAAAGAAAATCGTTTTTTCCGGGAAAAAGGTCGAGTCCCGGCAGGGCCGGGTAACCTTGGAAAAAATGCTGGATACCTGGCTGATCTAAAAACCCCGCGAATCCGCGCTGGAACATTAAGAAAGGGCTTATGGTTGTCCATAAGCCCTTTCCCGGTTTAAAACCCACATACCCCGTGGGCGGTTAGGCTTCTTGTTCCTCCATTGCGTCGACGGTAATCCGGATCATCTGCTTTTTCCCGTCGCGGAGAATCGTGACATCCACTGTTTTACCCGGTTGAATGGTCGCCACCAGTTTGGTGAGGTTGGAAATATCATCAACGGTGTGATGAGCGAACTCCACAATGACGTCACCCCGCTTCAATCCGCCTTTGAACGCCGGACTGTCGGGATAAACCTGGCTCACCAGCGCGCCGTTCGTTGTTTTCAGTGAAAAGGATTCGGCCAGGTCCGGGGTCAGGTTCTGGATCATCACCCCCAGCCAGCCGCGGGTGACTTTGCCGTGTTCCTTGAGGTCTTTCATGATGCCGGCGGCCATGTTGATGGGAATGGCGAAACCGATGCCGACATTGCCCCCGGCATTTCCGGAAATGATGGCGGTGTTGATGCCGACCACTTCTCCCTTCATGTTCAACAGCGGGCCGCCGCTGTTGCCGGGATTGATCGAGGCGTCGGTCTGAATGAATTCGTCATACGGTCCGGCGCCGATGTTCCGGCTCTTGGCGCTGACAATACCGGTGGTCACGGTGTGGCTCAACCCGAAGGGATTGCCGATAGCGATGACCCATTCACCGACTTCCAGCTGATCCGAATTGCCCATCCGGATGAACGGGAAAGGCTCGCCGCCGTCGTTGTTGCGGCGGATTTTCAACAGGGCGATATCGGTTTTTTTGTCCGCGCCCACCAGTTCCGCTTCATATTTTTTTTCATCGTTACTGATCTGCAGGCGCACCTGGATTTTGTCCGCGCCGTTAATGACGTGGTGGTTGGTCAGAATATATCCCTCGGGATCAATGATGAATCCGGATCCCGTTCCCCCTCCGCGTTGAGGCGGTTGGGGAGTTCCGGGGAAATTTTTGAAAAAAGGATTGCCGCGAAATCGTCTTTTATCCGGAACGGCTTTTTTAACCGATTCCACCCAAACGACAGCGGGATTTTGTTTTTTTGCGACCTGAACGATCAGATTGGTTCCCACCGGATTGGTGTCGGAACTCAGTGCCAGGGCTTTACCGGGGGAGAGGACCGGGGAGTCCTGATGTCCCGGAATCATGGGCAGGGCCAATAAAATCGCCAGCAACAGCGAGGTCAGGGTTTTATGGATGCGTTTCATGGTATTTACCCCTCAATAAGTTGAAATGAAATGATGAAATCCGGTCGGGAATCATCACAGTTCCACCCTATAATCCCCGGATTAAATCCCCATTAACGGAACATTAATTCTTTTTAATGTTCACGCCAGACGAGGCGTTTTTCACGCAGATTAAAGGTTTGAGAAAGGCCGGTCGATAAGGTTTTCACAGGCAAAGGAAGGGGGAACCATGCTGGAAAATCTCAAGCAGGTGATTGAGAATCTTGAGAAGTCCCTGGAGATGTTGACTCACAAAAACGACGTGGAACTTCTCGAGCATCCAGAGTACCTGCAGGCCATGAAAGAGATCGTTCAGTCCATCAACCGGGTGACGCGCACGCTTAAGGAACTGGAATCTTCGGCCGCCTCCCAGAGGGATCAGGAGTCCGGCGGAAAAGAGGTTCAGCAAGAAAAGCCTGGTTCGCGCAGCCGGATCCATAAACCGGTGAAAAAAAACAAAGGAGACGATCGCCGCGCGTCCTCCAAATCCTAGGGGGGATTTACAGAGGATTGGGGGGATAGTGGTATTCGTACATGTGGGAGGCCTGGGGTCGTTTTTTATCGGCAGGGGACCCCGGGCCTCTCACTGTTTCCAGGTAGTCCAGGATCTGGTTTCGAAGTTCACGGTCCAGTTCCCACAATCCCTGCTCCTTCTGCATCCAGGTAATGGTTTCATCCCAGCGGGAACGGCTCATTCGGTTTTGCAGGATCAAAGCGGGCGAATGACAGGCGGTACAGTTATCTTCCACCGCTTGCCGGCCCGGC
>JABAHQ010007534.1_pt2 | contig 17554 bp, 16 predicted proteins | sample 7062091 | NCBI WGS metagenome assembly JABAHQ01 (sample SAMN14534359, study PRJNA622989) | marine sediment metagenome | biome: marine biome [ENVO:00000428]; feature: marine pelagic biome [ENVO:01000023]; material: deep marine sediment [ENVO:00002113] | place: India: Gulf of Kutch | collected...
GCGCGATGACATCGCCTGGGTGCACTACGATCCGCTGAGCGGCGAAACCGCCCAGGTGACCGACGAGGAGGGTAATCCCCGCTTCGTCAACGCCCACGATGTGGTTTACGGAGCCAAGCGAACCATTAATCCCGAGACTGCTTCAGACTATTCCTACGTCACTTATATCATCAAGAACTCTCAGGAAGTCAACACGGGTGAGGATGCCGAGGGCAACCCGACCGAGTTGACCCTGGACGATGTCGGTGTGGAAGCGGTGGATGACTGGACGGTGAAATTCACCCTGGAGCAACCGGCCGGTTACTTCCCCGCCATCGCCGGGATGTGGGTGGTTAAACCCCAGCCACAGTGGGCTATTGAGGAGTGGGGTGAGAAGTGGACCGAAGCAGGTTTGATTGATACCAATGGTCCTTACGTCCTGTCAGAGTGGGTCCACGGTGGCAGCATGCAGTTGCTCAAGAACCCGCTGTGGATCAACGCGGACGATGTCCAGATCGAGGTGGTCAATCAGGTGATGATCGAGGAAGCCTCGACCGAGTTTGCTATGTACGAAAACAATGAGCTGGACAGTACTCTTGTGCCGTTGCCGGAGATGGATCGGGTCAAGGCCGATCCTATCCTAAGCGAAGAACTGCGTATTGCCCCTGTTCTTTGCACTTACTACTACGGCTTCACCAATACCAAGCCACCTTTTGATGATGTCCGTGTGCGCAGGGCTTTCTCGACGGCTATCGACCGCCAGAGCCTGGTGGACAACGTCCTCAAGGGCGGCCAGATTCCGGCTACGACCTTTGCCCCGCCCGGCATCTTTGGTGCGCCTGAACCGGGTGCGTTGGGCCTGGGCTATGACCCTGAATTGGCCAAAGCCTCGTTGCAGGAGTTCCTGGATGAGCAGGGCATGACGGTTGAGGAATTCAGCCAGGAGTATGATATTGTCCTCGGTCACAACACCTCTGAAGGGCACGCCAAGATTGCGGCGGCGATTCAGCAGATGTGGAAGGATGTGTTGGGAGTTGATGTCCGGGTTGAGAACCAGGAGTGGAGAGTCTATCTCGACACACTGCGGAACACTACCCCGGTTGAAGATATGTTCCACGTCTGGCGTCTCGGTTGGTGCGCCGACTATCCGGATGAGAACAACTGGGTCTATGAGGTCTTCAACTCTGAAGCGGGGGCGAACCGGCTGCGCCGCAACTGCGCCGACGCCAACTGCTCGGAGACCAGCGGCCCCAGCCGCTTTGACGAGTTGACTGCCCAGGCTGGCCAGGCCGCAGACCCTGAAGAGCGCATGGCGTTGTATGCCGAAGCGGAAGATATTCTGGCCCGTGAAGAAGCTGCTTACGCGCCCATTTACCACTATACTAACGTTACCGTTGATAAACCGTGGCTAACCAGGAACTACCCGCCTTTGGGTGGTCTTGACTTCTATAACTGGAAGATTGATATGGCGGCCAAACTGGCGGCACAGGGTAAGTAGTTTCTGAGGTGTTTTTGGTGAGAATGATACCCATATCCGAGGCTTCAGCTTTAGATTCGACAAGCTGAAGGGTTTGAAGGCCGGTTTTTGGGTTGCTCACCTGCTTTAGATGTGTTCAAATAAAAGCCTCTTACGGTTTGTTTCCTGTAAGAGGCTTTTGTATTTGGCTTGGGCAATTGTTGGCCCAAGTTAATATCCAAAGGCGAGACGGTTCCATAATCTGACGGGAAAATCGTACTGTTTCATCAACTCTTGTACTTCACTGACATGATAAGAGACACGCTTAATATGAAATTCCATTTTATCGGTATCTAAAATACCATAAGCGGCTCTGGCGTCGCCGTCACGAGGCTGTCCCACGCTACCGGGATTGATAATTAATCGTTGAGCGTTTAGTTTATGGACATAATTATCAGGTCCGGGAATAATTTCATCACACATGTCGTTTGGCGAATCAGCTTCAGCAAAGATGATCGGGCTATGAGTATGCCCAACCAGACAATATCGGGTATCGCTGCTAAAATGAGCGAAGTTGACTTGAGCTGTTTGAGGATGGATAATATATTCCCAAATTGGATGGCGAGGACTGCCATGAACTAAGGTAAAGACAGTTTCTCTCTGTAAGCTGACAGGCAAATTATCCAGATAATCATAATTTTCAGCTTTAAGCTGATCTCGGGTCCATAAAATAGCAAAACGAGCGCTAGGATTAAACTCTTCAATATCCAGCTTATCCAGCACAGCCCAATCATGGTTACCGGCAATGCACAGATGATCCAATTCCCGTAAACGCTCGACGCATTCGTTTGGATGTGGACCGTAGCCTACCACATCTCCCAGGCACCAGACTTTATCATAGTCACCTTTCGCGTCGGCCAAAACCGCCTCAAAAGCAGTTAAATTGGCATGAATATCAGAGATAACGAGATAGCGCATAAATTTTCCTTGGGCCTGAAGATTAGAGTATCTTTTTCAATGTTTTATGATACCATAATTGTTATGGATATGCCAAGCGACACAATTCGTCCATAAGATTGCCAGATAGTTTTGAGCTGACAATGGTTAGCGGTATAATTGAGCCAGCCTTGCCGTATTGGAGGAGACTGTGTCGCCCGTTTTGGAACCAGGGGCTTTGGATTTTATCAGTCATAGTGAAGCCCAAACACGCCGTCTGGGCAGAAAATTGGGTGCTTTGGTTCAAGCGGGTCAGGTCGTTGCTATGATGGGCGACTTAGGAACAGGTAAAACCCGCTGGGCGCAGGGATTTGGGGAAGGGTTAGAAGTTCCGGCGGACGAAGTTATTAGTAGCCCTACCTTCACCTTTATTAATCAGTATCAGGGCCGATTAGTTTATTATCATATTGATCTTTATCGTTTAACGACCGTTGAGGAGGCAGAAACGTTAGGCTTAGAGGATTATTTTTATGGCGATGGAGTCTGTCTCATCGAGTGGGCTGATCGTATTCAGACTATCTTGCCGCCGGAGCATCTGGAAGTAGAACTACATTATTTGGGAGAAACTAAACGTCGGGTTATTATGCGGGCGTTTGGCGAGGAATATAAGGAACTATTAGCTACTTTCAAAGCGTTCGCGTTTAAACACTAAATAAACTTTTACGAATTATGTTCTTAGCCATTGATACGGCTACTGAGTTTGCCGGTTTAGCTTTATATGATGAGGACGCACTTTGGGCGGAAGAGATTTGGCACGCGGCTAGAAATCACACGGTAGAACTGATGCCGCGACTGAACCGCATGCTGCAAAAAGCCAAGCTGAAGGTGTCTGAGTTGGAGGGGATTGCTGTTTCGATTGGGCCAGGTTCTTATACTGGGGTGCGGATTGGTGTGGCGGTTGTCAAAGGATTAGCTCTGCCATATAACCTATCGGTAATTGGTGTGCCAACCCTCGATATCACTGCTTATCCCCATCGAGAGCAAGATCTACCGGTGGTTGCTGTGGCTCAAGCTGGACGTAAACGCATTTTAGTGGCTTATTACGGCTGGATTGATGCGGTTTGGGGGCAGGCTATCCCTCCTGCTTTGACCACCGTTCCTCAATTAGCCCAAAGTTTGACTGAACCTGTCTTGGTGACTGGTGAACTGGATACCAAAGCTGCGGCTTATTTAACTAAGGAAGCGAAGGGCAGCCTAAAGGTCGTTAGCCCACTATACCGCGTTCGACGTCCTGGCGCATTGGCTGAACTGGGGGTGATCAAGCTGGCTAATGCGGAACCAGATGATTTAGATGGTTTAGTGCCGATGTATTTGAATGAACCTTGATAACTTGTTTGCCGGAATGCCCAAAATTCCTCTCAATATCATAGAAATGACCTTAGATGATTTACCAGAGGTTATGGCCATTGAAAAAGTGGCTTACAGCGCCCCCTGGTCTGAAGCGGTTTACCGCCAGGAATTGCGTAATGAGCGAGCCTACTTTGATTTGGTAAAATATCGGGGCAAAATTTTGGGATATAGTGGTATGTGGCACCTGGCAAACGAAGTGCATATTGGTACTCTAGCCACTCATCCAGTAGCTCGAAGAAAAGGGATCGGTGAACTTCTCTTGCTAAACATAATCAATCGGGCTCATGAATTGGCGTCCACGAGAGTGACTTTGGAGGTGCGTCCCTCCAACCAGGCCGCCAGGAAATTGTATACAAAATATGGCTTTCAAGAAATGGGTCAACGTAAAGGTTATTATCCTGATACGGGGGAAGATGCCATTATTATGGCCACACCGCCCATTGCTTCTAAGGCATCTCAGGCTTTATTTCAATCCCTGGCCAACAAGCTTTTTGGCCGTCTTACGGGCTTTAGGTTGGACGAAAATTGATAGTTGACGTAAAATATCGACTGGTATTGCAACTTCGATAATATATTGGAGAAAGCATTATTACTATGAAATGATGGACAATTTACTGGAACCTTGTGGGATATTGGAGAGCTGATAATTGTGATTATTACTTCTCCACTGTCTACGCCGGGTGCTCGTATTGTTGCAAAGGAGTGATAATTGACGGAAAGATTGAAATTGATCCCGCTAGGTGGCTTCGGCGAAGTGGGGAAGAACATGACCCTGCTTCAATATGGAGACGAAGCGATCATGATCGATTGTGGGCTGATGTTCCCGGGCAGCGATATGCCCGGTATTGACCTGGTTATTCCCGATGTTACCTATCTCAAAGAAAACCCCGGACTGTTACAGGCAATTTTTATCACCCATGGTCATGAAGATCATATCGGCGCACTCCCCTTCGTTATACGTCAGGTTCAAGCACCGATTTATGCCACTAAGTTGACTTGTGGGTTCATCGAAAATAAAGTGAAACAGACACGTGGATTAAGTTTAAAAGACGTAGATCTCAATATTATTGCCGATGGCGACTTCATCACTATCGGCTCTTTTCATATCGAACCCTTTCATGTCAGCCACTCCATTCCCGATGCCATAGGGATGGCCATTCATACTCCCCTGGGCCTGGTCGTTCATACCGGCGAATATAAGTTTGATGACGAGCCGGCCAGTGGCCTGGTTATCGATCGGAATCGCCTGCGCGATTTTGGGGACTCCGGTGTCTTGCTTCTTCTTTCAGATAGTACAAATGCCGAACGCTTTGGCATCACGCCTTCCGAAAAAACAGTGGCCGATAGTATAAACCAGATTTTTGATGAAGCCAATGGGCGGGTCGTCGTGGCCACATTTTCTTCTAATATCTATCGGGTGCAACTCATCGCCGACATTGCTATGGCTCATAAGCGACGGATCAGCTTTGTGGGACGTAGCATGATTGATAATACCCGCATTGCCCGCAACCTGGGATATCTAAGCATTCCTGAAGATGTTATTTTCCCCATTGACCAACTGTTATATTTACCCGATAAGCAAGTAACGATCATTTGCACCGGCACCCAGGGAGAGCGCAATAGTGCCCTGGTGCGCATGGCTAATCAAGAGCACAATCAGGTTGAGATTAAAGCTGGGGACACAGTTATTATTTCTGCTGCTACTATCCCCGGTAATGAAGAATTAGTTAACCGCACGCTGGATAATTTGTTCCGTTTGAAAGCTAACGTCTTTTACCAGCAAATCAGACCGGTGCATGTTTCCGGACATGCCAGCCGGGAGGGGCAGAAACAGATGATTTCCCTCATCCGTCCCAAGTATTTTGTTCCGATCCAGGGTGAGTATCGTATGTTGGTTTTGCACGCTCAACTGGCCGAAGAAGTCGGTATTCCCAAAGAAAATATTGTCGTTATTGAAAATGGCCAGGTTGTTGAATTTGCTCCCGATGGTGTCTTTGGGGGAGACCAAATTCAGACCGGTCAGATGTTGGTTGATGGCTTGGGGGTCGGCGATGTGGGGAGCATTGTCCTCCGTGATCGCTATAGTCTTTCCCGGGATGGTTTTGTCACGTGTGTGGTGGCCGTTGATGAGCATACCGGACGATTGTTGGATGGTCCCAACATAGTCTCCCGCGGTTTTGTTTATGTGCGTGATAATGAAAGCATGTTGGATGAAGCGGCCGATATTGTGGTCCAGGCTATGAACAAAACCTCTAACTATCCCGCTCACCCTGACACCATCAGTTCCATTATTCACGACGTTTTAGTCAGTTTTTTTTATGAACGCACTCACCGTCACCCCCTGATTTTCCCTGTAGTTTTAGAAGTTTAAGGTAGATATTCGCCAAAAAGTTATCATTATGACAAAAGCCAGATTCATTCCTCTCCCTCACTACCAGGAATATTCCCTTGATGAAATGCAACGTCGGGCAGCTGAGTTTTATACCCTGATGAAGCGCCGTCGCACGGTGCGTGATTTTTCGGACCGGCCTGTACCGCGTGACATAATTGAGAATGCTATTCGTGCTGCCGGAACTGCGCCGAATGGGGCTAATTTGCAGCCCTGGCATTTTGTCGTGGTCAGCGACCCAACCGTCAAAAAGCAGATTCGGATTGAGGCCGAGAAAGAGGAAAGGGCCTTTTATGAGGAGCGTGCTCCAGAAGCATGGTTGGAGGCGTTAGCGCCCCTGGGGACCGACCCTGACAAGCCTTTTTTAGAGACGGCCCCTTATCTTATCGTCATTTTCGCCCAAAATTATGGCTTGACCCCCAGCGGTAAGCGGGTCAAAAACTATTATGTCAGTGAATCAGTTGGCATTGCTACTGGGATGTTGATTACGGCTATCCACCAGGCCGGATTGGTCAGTCTGACACACACCCCCAGTCCGATGGGATTTCTGAACAAGCTCCTCGACCGCCCTCGCAATGAGCGTCCCTTTCTCATCCTCGTCGTCGGTTATCCGGCTGAAGATGCTGTTGTGCCCGATATAGCGAAAAAGTCGCTGGCTGAGATAACTACCTTTATTTAATGAAGGATGTGTAGTTTCCCCTTTTTCTCCATACTTGGCTTTTATGCTATAATACCTTTACGTTAAAACATTTGTGCTACGTGTAGGCATGGCTAGAAGAAGATCATCTAAAAAACGAAAATCCCAATCAGAAACTACTTTTCGGCCGGAAGTTCTTGGTCTGTTGTTGTTGGGGTTATCATTACTCACTTTGTTGAGCCTCTTTTCTGTCACCCGCGGCGATCTAACCGATGGACTGATTAGATTCTTGGAGCAGATGGTCGGTTGGGGGCGGTTTATTATCTGGTTTTTCTTTGGGGTATTGGGTTTGTGGTTTATCCGCCGTTATGGGGCGGAAGATGATGATGAGAAATGGGAGAAACCGGTCGGCACCCTCTTATTGCTGGCTATCCTGCTGACAGTCTTCCAATTAATTTCCCCGCTTGAGGATCCGATTGCCACCGATAATCCTGGCGGCGGCGGTATCATTGGTTGGATACTGGGCCAACTTTTGGTTGAGGCGTTGGGGTTAGCTGGTTCGGCGGTGGTGTTGTTACTTTTGTTTATCTTGGCGGTGGTGCTGATCAGCGGCCTTTCGCTGCGTGAGTTGAGTGTTTTAATTCGTGATCTCTATGAACGTTTTCAAGATTGGCGACATTTCAGAAAATTACCGATCAACCAGCCAACGCCGGAATACCTACCGCCACAACGCTATTCCAAAGCCGGAACCAGTGTGCTAAGTCGCTTACGGCCTGGTAAGAAAGCGTTAAAAGAACCAGAGGAAGAAACGGTGCTTATCAATGATGAGGTTCCTTTGAGTGATCGTAGCACTTCACTGGTTCCAACAAGTAGGCAGTTGGAAACATATCGAGATCGGTCGACTCAAGCTGCCGGTTCTATGGGTGTATCTATGTCTGCTGGCCCTGTAGTCGATGCTGAAGGCAACCGCAAGTGGCACCTGCCAATTGTCAGCGAAATTTTAGAAGATACGAGTGAGGTTGAGATCAGCGAAGCAGAAATTCGGCAACGGGTGCGCATCATTGAGGAGACGCTGGCTAGCTTCGGGGTTGAAGTCAAAGTCCGTGAAATCAACCAGGGGCCAGCGGTAACCCAGTTTAGTGTTGAGCCCGGCTATCTGGCCAGCCGGGATGCGAAAGGGAACTTACGTAAAGTCCGTGTTTCCAAAATTGTGAACTTAACTAATGACCTGGCCCTGGCCCTGGCCGCGGCGCCCATTCGCATCGAAGCCCCCATCCCCGGCCGGCCCTATGTTGGGATCGAGGTGCCCAATATCTCTAAAACAATTGTCAGCCTCCGCAGTATCATGGAGTCCCCTGCTTTTCAGCAAAGGGTAGGGATACTTAAAATTGGTTTAGGGCGGAACGTGGCCGGCAAGCCGGTGGTTGTTGATTTGGCAACCATGCCCCACCTCTTAATTGCCGGGGCGACCGGCTCTGGTAAAAGCGTCTGTATTAACGCCATTGTTTCTTGTTTGCTCTGTACTCACACGCCCGATAGCCTGCGTTTGCTGATGATCGACCCTAAAATGGTGGAGCTGGTCAATTATAATGGCATCCCTCACCTGTTGGCTCCGGTCGTCACCGAACTGGAAAAGGTGATCGGCGTCCTCAACTGGGCCACTCGAGAGATGGATAGGCGCTACAAAGAGTTTTCCAAGGCTGGTGCACGTAATATTGCCAGTTACAATCAGAAAATGGCCAAGGAAGGCGAAGAAAAGTTCCCCTATATTGTTATTATCATTGACGAATTGGCCGATTTGATGATGATGGCCCCCGATGATGTAGAACGAGCTGTTACCCGTATCGCCCAAATGGCCCGCGCGACCGGCATACACCTGATTTTAGCGACCCAGCGCCCCAGCGTAGATGTCGTAACCGGGTTGATTAAAGCTAACTTCCCCGCCCGGGTCGCTTTCGCGGTGAGCAGTCAGGTTGATTCACGGGTGATCTTAGATATGCCAGGTGCTGAACGTTTATTGGGCAAAGGGGATATGCTATATATGGCCCCTGATGCAGCCAAACTGCAACGGCTGCAAGGGGTCCATGTATCTGATACCGAGTTAGAGCGAATCATCAAGTTCTGGGGAGGCGGGTTGGACTTCCCTCGACCGTCGTTAGGGCCGGTTACCCCCCCTGGTCCGCTGGAACAAAAACCCTTGCTGCCGGAGTTTGCGCCGCCTCAGTCTAAACAAGGCCCCACCGATGAAGAAATGCTGGAGCAGGCCATCGAGGTCATTAAAAAGCACGAACGGGCTTCTATTTCCCTGTTGCAGCGCCGGCTACGTATTGGCTACGCCCGGGCCGCCCGTTTAATTGATGAGTTGGAAGAACAGGGGATCATCGGCCCGGATGAGGGCGGAGGTCAGGCACGCCAGATCTTCAACCTCGATGCTGAAGACGACGAGTCTTAGCAGCTCCACTCCTCTTACCTAGAGAAACTCATGACCGAGTACAGAAAAAAAATAATTGCCATTTTGGGCGGTTTATTTGTTGTCTGTAGTTGTTGCGGTGGCCTGGTATTTTGGCTGGGATCGCTTCTTAGCCAATCGGTGGTGACCGACCCCAGCCAGGTTCAGGATATTGGCCAGGAAATTGCTGAATATACCCCGCCTGCCGGTTACAGCGAAATACTTGGCGTTGACTTTATGAATACAAAAACGGTGGCTATGGCTACCGAAGACCCTTCCTCAGACACAATTATTTTTCTCATGCAGGTCCCCGAAGCTCAAGGGGTGAGTGAGGCGGAGATCGAACGACAATTACAACTGATGCTCCGGCGTTTCAATGTGCAACCCATTGATTTTACCCAGGAACGGGTCGAAACTCGGTTGGTCAATGATCAAGAGGTTGAGGTAACGTTTCATCGGGGGGCCGATAATACGGGGAAAGCTTTCAAACAGATGACCGTCTTCTTTCAAAGTGACAAAGGCAGGGCTTTTCTGATGGCCCAAGGTTCTGAGGCCGGGTGGGATCAGGAAGCCCTGAATAGTTTGTTGGCTTCAATTCAGTGAGATAGGTTTAAAGAGTTTAGCCAGCAATCTTTTTCAGATTGGCGAGCCGATCTATTTTTCCGGTGGGTGTCTCTGAAAATTGGTCTAGGAAATAAAACTCCTGGGGCGTCTCATATTTTGTCAGCCATTTTGACAACTGCCGGTGAATGAGGGTTTTGGTATCAGGTAACAGACCCTTTTCGCCATCAAAGGGCCGTCCCTCGATAACGGCCACAACCGCCTGCCCAAACCGGGGGTGCTTAAGGGGCCCGACAAAAAAGCGGCGGCCGGCGTAAGCGCCGTTGTGATACTGATAGAGGAATTTTTCCAGAGCTGTTTCCACTTTTTCAACCTGAACCTTTACCCCGCCTGTATTAATGATGTTGTCTATGCGCCCCAACCAGATGAACGAACCGTCCGGTCGTAGTTCGACCAGATCATTGGTGTATAATTTTTTGCCTCCGGTGAGCGGTGATTTGATCGTCAGGCATCCTCGCTCATCCAACCCCAGCTCTACACCGGCAAAGGGAACAAAATAATCACTTGCTCGCGGGCCATTCAGCCGCTTGAGGGCGATATGACTGACTGTTTCAGTCATGCCATAAGTGTGATAAATGGGGGCAGTTACCGGTTGCAATTGGGCCTGTAAGGCGATGCTGATAGGAGCGCCGCCGACCAAAATGCCCCGCATGCGATTCAAGATGGCCGCTTTGTCGGGAGAGCAGGTCAAGATTTCCTGCAATTGCAGGGGCACGAATGCGGTAAAATCAAAGACGGCTTCGGTGGGGAATTGGGCCAAAGGGTTACCGGTGGGGTCGATGATGGTCAGATGCAACCCCAGCTCAAAACCCCGGACCAACATCATTATCCCGGCAATATAATCGGCCGAAAGGCAAACCAGAGCCCGGTCTCCCGGCTGCAAGCCCAGCGCCCCTCCGGTCAGCCGGGCGCTGGTCGCCATCTGCGCTCTGGTGATGGTAATCGCTTTGGGTTTGCCCGTAGAGCCGGATGTATTAAGGGTGAATGTTTCCTGGCCTGATAACCACTGTTGGCAAAACCGCAGCACCCGTTTTTCATAGTCGCTGAGATTGGTTTGGTTGAGGAGGGGGAAGCCTTTGGCGAGTTGCTCGATGGAGAAGGGTTTGGTATTTAGGATAAGTTCGTCCATAGATAAAGTTAATCTATAACTTCCGAAACATCCCATTCAGTTTGTTCATCATAAACTAACCCCGTCCCGGCCAGTTTGAGGGGTGAAGGGATATTGTTAGTGTAAAGTTGCCCGCTCCCCAGCCCCTGAACGAGGGGGGTATGGAGCGAACTGGTCCATTGGGCGATGGCGTTCAAGCCGATGTTCGATTCCAGGGCGGAATTAATCCACCAGCCGATGCCCAAACCTTCAGCCAGCTCAAGCCATTCCTCCCCTGAGGCGAAGCCGCCGATGAGGGTTGGTTTGAGGACGATGTATTGGGGCTTGACCGTTTCGAGGAGGACTTGCTTTTCGGCTTTGGTTTTGAGGCCGATAAGCTCCTCGTCGAGGGCGATGTGGATCGGGCTATTGGCGCAAAGATCCGCCAGGATTGACCATTGGCCCGGTTTCAGCGGCTGTTCAATGGCGTGAATGGCATATCGGGCCAGCCCGGCCAATTTGGCCGGCGCTGTCTCCGGGGTAAAAGCCCCGTTGGCGTCCAAACGGATTTCGATTTGCTCTGGGGGATAAGCCTGGCGAATAGTGGCTAACACAGCACATTCTTCCTCAAAGTCGAGGGTCCCAACTTTGAGCTTGAGACAACGAAAGCCTTGTACGACTTTCCGCGCTATTTGCTCAAGCAGCCCCTCGCGGCTGGCCATCCAGATGAGCCCGTGGATGGGAAGACCAGCTTCACCCCGGCTGAAGGGGGTGTCGAAGAGTTTGCGCTGGCCGCCGTGCTGCAAATCGAGCAGGGCGGTTTCCAGGCCAAAAGCAAGGGCCGGGAAGTCGCCTAAGTCGAGTTCGGCCAGGGGATCTCCCCGATTGAGCGCTGCGCATACGTTAGCCAGATGGGTCTCAAAGTCCGGCCGGTCGTCGAGGCTCAAACCTACCAACGGCCCACATTCGCCCAAACCGAAACAAGTTGGATCTTCGCGATTGGTCAAACGGAGAAAAAAATTATCCTGCGTATATAGGTACCCGCGTGAGGTGCCGGCCGGTTTTTTGAAGATCAGGGAATATTTTTTGTAGCAGGCAGTGAAAGCAGGTAATGTTGCCATGGTTTATGGAAATTTGGGAAACTGCTGGAAATTCGGTTTCCGCTTTTCGACGAAGGCATTTTTGCCCTCTTGGGCCTCGTCGCTGAGGTAGTACAGGAGGGTGGCGTTTCCGGCCAGCTCCTGGAGGCCGGCCTGGCCGTCCAACTCTGCATTGAAGGCCGACTTTAGCAGGCGAATGGCCAGCGGGCTGTGTTCCATAATCCTTTTGCACCAGGCCACGGTTGTTGCTTCCAGTTCCTCCAGGGGGACTACTTTGTTGACCAGGCCCATTTGGAGCGCTTCCTGGGCATTGTATTGGTCGCACAGGAACCAGATTTCGCGGGCTTTCTTTTGGCCGACGATACGGGCCAGGTAGGATGCGCCAAAGCCGCCGTCGAAGCTGCCCACCTTTGGGCCGGTCTGGCCGAAACGGGCGTTATCGGCGGCGATGGTCAGGTCACAGACGACATGTAAGACGTGCCCTCCCCCGATAGCCCAGCCGGCCACCATGGCGATGACCGGCTTGGGGCAGGAACGAATCTGCCGCTGCAAATCTAAGACGTTCAGGCGGGGCACTTCATCACGGCCAACATAACCGCCGACCCCCCGCACGCGCTGGTCACCGCCGCTACAAAACGCCTTGCCTCCTTCGCCGGTCAAGATGATCACCCCCACATCCGGGTTCTGGCGGGAGCGTTCCATGGCGTCGGACATTTCCTGAACCGTCAGCGGGGTGAAGGCGTTGTGTACCTCCGGCCGGTTGATGCTGATTTTGGCGATGCCGTCGTAAAATTGGTAGAGAATTTCCTGGTATTCTTTCAAGGTTTCCCATTGAAACTTTTCAGGCATAGATGAACTCCTTGGTGATTTAGGCTAACATGGCTTTAAATTTTTGAAAGACTTCGGTGTTGATGGTACGATCCGTTTCGATTTCCAGAATGGCGGCCCTGGTGCCAGGGGTAAAGAAGGCTGGCAAATGCTGCTGCAGATCGTCGGCGTTGGTACAGTGATAATAAGCGCAGTTATGGTCGGCGGCGGTATTTTTGGCGTTCAAGGGATGGGGTGTTTCGAAGTAGGTGGTTAGTTCTGGATCGGGTAAATTGTTTGGCCCATCAATCAACTTGAAGATGCCGCCGCCGTGATTGTTCAGGATAACAAGGCGCAAGTTTTTAGGGACGTTATTGTGCCATAAAGCGTTGCGATCGTAAAAAAAGGCCAGGTCGCCTGTAATCAGGGTGGTCATTTGATCTGTGGCCAGGGCCGCGCCAACCGTTGTACTCACCGTCCCGTCAATCCCGCTCGTCCCCCGGTTGGCGTTGACCCGGATGTCTCGCCCGGCCAGGCCGATGAAATTGGCGTAACGCACCGGCATGCTATTCCCCAGTTGCAGCCGGCTCGGCTCCGGCAGCGTCTGCATGACCTGATGCACCGCCTGAAATTCGCCGAAGGGCGCTTCGGCCAGGAAGGTAGTTAGTTGTTTTTGGGCTTTGGCTTCCTGCTTCAGCCAAACATCGAGGTATGTATTAACCGGTGAAGCGGCTGCCTGAAATTGAGCCTGGCGGCTCAGCTGGGCAAAGAAATAGCTGGCCTCGGTGGGGATAACCCGCGTCAGGCTTTGGAAGGTGTCTATGGCTTGTCCGGCAGGGTCAATGTGCCAATGTTGCCGGGGTTTGTATTTTCGCAAGAATAGCTTCAGGTATTTGGAGACAACCTGCCCCCCGAACGTAACCAGCAGCTCTGGAGCCAGGGCCTCCAATATGGCAGATGATTTCGTCCCCAGAGCCATATCCCAAAGATGGAGCCGGCTCCCCGCCTGGTGGATATTGGCTGTCAAATCGCCGATGACGGCGACCTCCGGGTTCTGTTGGATGGCGCTCAAGGCGGCTGTCAGTTGGGAGTTATAGGGGTGAAGCCCGGCCACGACCAGTTTTCTCCCGGCCCGTTGCCAGCCAGCCAGAAGATCATCCCAGGTGCTGGCCGGTAGGGTAGCCTCGACAGACTGAAGCTGAATGATTTTGCGCTCTGGTTGCGGCTGCACGACGGCCCCCGGCGGCGGGTAAAGGGGTTCGCGCAGGGGGACGTTCACCTGAACCGGGCCGGGAACAGGCCAGCGGGTGGTGTTGATGGCCTCGGAGATGAGGCGCTCCAGGTGCCATTGGGCGTCCGGGTGACTGTAATCAACGGGGAGTTGGAAGCTGGCCCGAATGTGCGAGCCGTAGAGGTTGGTTTGGCGGATCGTTTGCCCGTCTTGTTGGTCAATCCACTCCGGGGGGCGATCTGCGGTGAAGATCAGGAGGGGGATGTGCTGGTAAAAGGCTTCCGTGACCGCCGGGGCATAGTTAAGGCCGGCGGTGCCAGAGGTACACACTAACCCCACCGGCTGGCCGGTTTGCTGCGCCAGCCCCAAAGCGATGAAGGCCGCCGCCCGTTCGTCCATGACCATCCGGCACTGCAGCTCGGGCTGGCGAGCAAAGGCAACGGTCAGGGGCGCTGAACGAGAACCGGGCGAGATGATAAAATTCCGTACCCCTTTTTGAGCGCAGATGGCGGCCAGGTTAATGATCGGTTGTTTGATATAAGTCGAGGACGGAGTCATAGGCTCAGGATATTTCTTCCAACACCGCCAGCAACGTCTGTGATTTCAAAACCGTTTCCTGCCACTCCGACTGTGGTACAGAGTCGTGGGTGATGCCGGCGCCAACGTATAAGATAGCCCGGTCGCTGGCCAGTTGCATACAGCGCAGGTTGACAAATAGTTGGGATTGCCCATCCATGTGGACCGGACCGAGAAAACCGCTATAGAACTTGCGATTATAGCGCTCTTTCTCCAGGATGAAAGAAAGCGCCTCCTTTTTGGGCATGCCACAGACGGCCGAGGTGGGGTGTAGGGTGTCCAAAATTTGATTGCCCAATTTAAGCAACCCGGGCTGGTTCATGGTGACCTGAAATTCGGTTTTCAGATGAACCACGTTGCCAGCCGAGACGGTTTGAGGGCCGCGCTCGATAAAATTGGCCAGGTTGAGCTGCCGGAAGAAACGACGGATATAGTCGCTCACCAGGGCCTGCTCTTCAATTTCCTTGGCCCCCCAGGTGACATCTTCCAGGGGGTGGCCGGCGAGGCGGATTTGGGTTCCGGCCAGGGCGACAGTTTTCAAAGCATCTCCGTCGAGGGTCAGCAAAATCTCGGGGCTGGCTCCGATCCAGGTCCCTACACCCGGGATGGAAACCAGGGAGACAAAAGCGTGGGGATAACGATCGCATAGCTTTTCAAAGATGAGCACCGGGTTGGGTGCGGGCGGGAGGGGCACTTCGGTGGCCCGAGAAGCGACCACTTTTTTGATGCCCGTTGATTTTATATATTGCACCGCCTCGGCCACCAATTGGCAAAATTCGGCCTGGGTGGCGATGCGGTATTTTTCATCAGTTAGGGGCACGGCTGACCAGTCCCAGGTGGGCCGCTCTACGGCTATGAGTTCCTGGAAACGGTATAAAAAGGATTCCCGATGCAGGCCCCAGATGTGATCGGTTGGGGTATAGGGATAGGGATCTGGGTAGACCTGAAGCCCCTTTTGATTTAACCTTAATCCGGCTTTAAGCAAGAGGGTTGAGCGACCATCTTCGTTGATGAAGGGGGCAAAAGCAAAACCAGGCCCGCGGTGTTGGAAGTTGATCTTGGTCGGTTGGGCCGTCCCGGAAAGGTCGACCAGGGCTTGTTTATCAGTCTGGCCCGGATAGCGCCAGAGAGCTGCCGGCAGCCCGGTTGAAATGGCGGCCTGATAAAAGGCCGTTAGAACATGGCTATAATCAAGGGGCGGTAAGGGCCCCAATGTCGGTGAGTCGGTTAAGTAAGTTGGTAGGCTCATTATTTATCCAAAATCATCATAGTCAGACGGCTGACAGAAACGAGGTTTTCTGCGTCGTCTGTAATTTTTATTTCCCAAATATGTGTTTTTCTCCCCAGGTGAATAGGCCGGGCGGTGCCGTAGACGTACCCGGAGCGGACACTCCTGACATGGTTGGCGTTGATTTCCATGCCGACACACACCTGCTCGTTTAGATCAATTTGGAGGCTGGAGGCGACGCTGCCCACTGTTTCGGCCAGGGCGACGGAAGCCCCGCCGTGGAGCAGGCCAAAAGGTTGGATGGTTCGTTCGTCGACCGGCATTTTGGCCCTCAGGAAATCGGGCCCGACTTCAATGAATTCGATGCCCAGGTGAGACACCAGGCTTTGTTGCGATCCCGCGTTTAGCATGTCAGGCGTGATATTCGGTTTCATAGTTGTTAATTTTACTCATTTTTGTAATAATTGAAAGTTGTGAAACTAAATTTAACCAGGAAAAAATATCACAAATGGATAAGGGAGTCAAATCTCCTTTCAAACTGACAGTTGATTTTGATAGTCAAAGGGAGTCGGGCGTGGTATAATGCCATGATTTTGGGAAAGGATTGGACGAACCGTGACGTTTGATTCGGCCGAAGAAAAATATACCTACGTTAATGATATGTTCGCCCGGATTGCGCGGCGTTATGATTTAATGAATAAGATTATGACCGGCGGGCAGGATGTGCGCTGGCGCAAGCTGGTCGTAAAAGCGGCTGATTTGCCCGCCGAGGGGGGCAAGTTGCTTGACATCGCCACCGGCACTGGCGACATCGCTTTCGAAGCTCTCCGCCAGTACCCCCATCTGGCGGTTGTAGTCGGGGCCGATTTCACCTTGCCGATGATGCAGGTGGGGCAGAGACGGGCCGGAGGGCGACCCGTTCGCTGGAGTGGGGCTGATACGCTGCGTCTACCTTTCCCGGATAATTATTTTGACGCCGTTACCTCGGGTTTTTTAATGCGCAACGTGATCGATGTGCGCCAGGCCTTAGGGGAACAAACCCGGGTTTGCCGGCCTGGGGGGCGGGTGGTGATTCTGGAGATCCCGCGTCCCCCGGACACCCTGTTTGGACGACTCTTCAGGCTGTATTTTCACTATGCCGTCCCGGTGATTGGCGGCCTGATCAGCGGCCAGGGTGATGCCTACAAGTATCTCCCCTCATCGGCCGACGCTTTTCTCAGGCCAGATGCGCTAAAAGCGATGATGGAAAGTGTTGGGCTGAGCGGGGTTAATTACCAAATGCTGATGTTGCATACGGTGGCTTTGCATGTGGGTGTGAAAGCTTAAAAATAAGTGAAGGATATGGGCCGATGACTAAAGCTTTCGACAAAGCGGATGAGCGGGGCGTGCCCAGCCTGGTTTGGCGAGCGGGGCAGGATCGCCGTCTGGAGATGATTAGACGGGCGGCCGGACCGTGTCTAGAGGCTGATTGCCGGGCCTTAGTCGACGGATGTGGGCTGGGCCTGTACAATCGGGCCCTATTAAAATTTACACCTCGGGTGTATGGGTTGGATATTGAGGCTGACCGGGTTTGGCAGGCGGCGAAATATGCCCCCAATCAGGTTGTCGCCGCAGGTGAGCGTTTACCTTATGCCGATGACCAATTCGA
>JABAHQ010005235.1_pt1 | contig 17517 bp, 15 predicted proteins | sample 7062091 | NCBI WGS metagenome assembly JABAHQ01 (sample SAMN14534359, study PRJNA622989) | marine sediment metagenome | biome: marine biome [ENVO:00000428]; feature: marine pelagic biome [ENVO:01000023]; material: deep marine sediment [ENVO:00002113] | place: India: Gulf of Kutch | collected...
ACTGGGTGGTGAACGACGCCGGCTCCAAGGCACGCGGCAACTACCTGGCGAAGAACTTCCACTTCAATCCGCAGGTGAAGTACGACCTGGGCAAGGCTTTGGACCACGAGGCCGGCCGGCTCTATGTGGGCATCGAATACGACTACTGGAGCAACAAGTACGGCATCGAGGACAGCAGCGTCTTCAACACCGACAACAACGTGGTCAACTTCATCGTCAAGGCCCACTTCTGACCAGACGCAAGCCGGCCCACCAGGCATGAACGCTGCAGATCGGGCCGGCAGCATCGCCGGCAATCGGCATACTGCGACGCCATGTCCGAGTCAATGCGGCTAATTCAGCCGCGAGCCGAGGCGTTAGGCGCTTCTCGCCACGACGGCATTGGACGACAATGACAACAAAAAGCCACCATCGACCCTAGGAGCACCACCATGCACCTGAAGACTCTCCCCATCGCAGCCGCAGTCGCCGGCAGCCTGCTGTCAGCTCCGGCGATGGCCGAAGGGCTGCTGCACTGGCACAGCAACAGCCTGACCTACCTGTACGGCAAGGATTACAAGATCGATTCGCCGATTCAGCAGACTGTCACCTTCGAGCACGTCAATGGCTGGAAGTACGGCGACACCTTCTTCTTCGTCGACTCGATCCACTACAACGGCAAGGGCAACGACAACGGTCGCGATGACAGCACCTTCTACGGCGAATTCTCGCCGCGCCTGTCGTTCGGCAAGATCTTCCAGCGGGACCTGAGCTTCGGTCCGATCAAGGACGTGCTGGTCGCCATGACTTACGAGTTCGGCGAAGGCGATGTGGAAACCTACATGATCGGCCCGGGCTTCGACCTGAATGTCCCCGGCTTCGACTACTTCTCCGTCAACATCTATCACCGCGACACCGACGGCGACCGCGTGGGCGACGGTGTCTGGCAGATCACCCCGGTGTGGGGCTACACCCTGCCGGTGGGCAACTCCGACATCCTCATCGACGGTTTCATCGACTGGGTGGTCGACAACGACCGCAACTCCCGTGGCGAGGAATACCATGCCAACTTCCACTTCAACCCGCAGATCAAGTACGACCTGGGCAAGGCGATGAACTGGGGCGAGAAGCAGCTCTACGTCGGTATCGAATACGACTACTGGACCAACAAGTACGGCATCGAAGATGGCGGTTACGTCAGCCGCAACTTCGTCGGCAAGACCGACCAGAACACCTTCAGCGCCATCGTCAAGGCGCACTTCTAAAAGGTCGGGCAGAAAAAAAGGGGCGCCGAGAGGCGCCCCTTTTCATTTCGGCGGCTCCGTCGTCTACAGGCGGAAGCTGCCCATCTGCCGGCCGAGGTCCTCGGCCAGCTTCGACAGCGTCTGGCAATCCGCCCGGCAGCCCTGCACATCCTGGGCGGTGGCCTGGGCCAGATCGGCGATGCCCTGCACGTTGTGGGTGATCTCCTCGGTGACGCTGCTCTGCTCCTCGGTCGCGGCGGCGACCTGGGTGTTCATGTCGCTGATGGCTTCCACCTGGGCGGTGATCGCCTGCAGGGACTGGCCGGTGCGCTGGCTGGCCTGAACACCGGTACCCGTTGCGGCCTGACCGGCGTGCATCGCGCTGACGGCGGTTTCGGCGCCGTTCTTCAGCCGTCCGATCATCTGCTGGATCTCGTCGGTCGAGGCCTGGGTGCGGCTGGCCAGGGTGCGCACCTCGTCGGCCACCACGGCGAAGCCACGGCCCATGCTCGCCGGCACGGGCCGCCTCGATGGCGGCATTGAGGGCCAGCAGGTTGGTCTGCTCGGAGATGCTGCGAATCACCGCCAGCACCTGATCGATGGAGGCCACCTGCTGGGCCAGTTCGGTCACAGAGCCCGCGGCCTGGCCGATCTCGCCGGACATCCGCTCGATATGCCCGATCGACTCGCCCACCACCTGACGCGCCTCCAGCGCCTCGCTGCGCGCGCCCTGGGAAGCCTGCGCCGCATTGCTGGCGTTGCGCGCGATCTCCTGCACGGTGAGCCCCATTTCGTGCACCGCAGTGGCCACCATGTCGGTCATCTCGTGCTGCCGCCCGGCACGCACCGCGGTGTCGTCCACCACCCGTGCCACCTGGCCGACCGCGCTGCGCAGCTGCTCGCTGGTCTTGAGCACATCGCCGATGAGGCTGCGCAGGCTCCCGATGAAACGGTTGAAGCCACGCGCCAGGTCGCCGAGTTCGTCGGCCCGGTTTTCGTCCAGGCGACGGGTGAGATCGCCGCCGCCGCCACCAATCTCCACTAGCGCCGCCGTCACCTGGCGGATCGGCCGAACCAGGCCGCGCGCCAGCAGAACGATAACGCCGAGAAAGAACAGGCCGATGGCCGCGCCGATCAGGCTGGTGGTCCAGAGCGTGCGCCGCGCCTCACCGAAGATCTCCGCCTCGGGCACCTCGGCGATCAGCGCCCAGCCGAGCCCTTCCAGCGGCTGCGCCATGGCCAGGAACGTTTCACCATCACGTTCGAAACGCACCACCTGTCCCGCCTGGGTTTCCAGTTGCCGCGCGGCCTGCGCGCCGGCCAGCTCCGCCAGTGCAGCACGGCCGTTGTGCTCGCTGCGCGGGTGGATCTTCACCTGGCCATCGCTGCCGACCAGATAGACCTCGCCGCGCTCGCCGAAGCGGAAGTCGGCGATCAGTGCGGACATGGCGCTCAGGCTGTAACCCAGCCCGGCCACGCCAAGCACTCGTCCGCCGGCGCTGATGCGCTGGTTGATGAACAGGGTCGGCTGGCCGGTGGCCTTGTCGACGTCCAGCTCCACCCGGCGTTCGAGGGTGCCGTCCACCAGGCTGTAGAACCAGCCATCGGCCGGTGTCGAGCGTGACAGGGTCCGGCTTAGCCCGGCGTCGGAGTAATAGTGGCCACTGCCGAGCACCGCGACCGAGGTGGTCAGCGCGTTCTGCTGGACTTTCACGCCATTGAGGTAGCGACCGATGGCCTCGGCCTGCCGTGAATCCTCACCCTGGATCAGCCAGTCGTGCACCAGCGTGTTGCCGGCGATACCGGCGGTGGCGGTGATGGGTGCCGCCAGGGTGCGCTCGATATCGTTGCGGATGGCATTGATATTCGCCGGCAGCGCCTCGTCGAGCAGGTAGCGCTCGGCGAGGCGCTCGACAGCCGAGGCATACACCAGGATGACGATCAGCAGGCTCGCCAGCAGCGCCGCGCCCATGCTGAGGATCAATTGCCACTGAATGCTGCGCTTGAAGAACTGCATGGAAGGCCCTCGCGTTATTATTGGACACATCAAAGTGCCACTACTGTACACAATTTATGACGCACGCAAGGCCATTTAGCGGCATGGCCGTCGGGAACTTGATGGCGTTTAGCCTTGGCTCGGGCTGAACCGACGGATGGCGGCTCGGTTGAGGCCGCAAAGAAGCGAGTGCTAGCATGCCGAACCGCCGCCAGGCCGGGCGGCGCCAGCCAAACAGGTCCGCATGTCCAGCATTCGAGAGCGCAACCGAGACGTGATCCTGCGAGCCGCCAGCGAGGAATTCGCGGAAAAGGGCTTCGCCGCCACCAAGACCAGCGACATCGCCGCCCGCGCCGGGCTGCCGAAGCCCAACGTCTACTACTACTTCAAGTCCAAGGAAAACCTCTATCGCGAGGTGCTGGAGAGCATCGTCGAACCGCTGCTCGAAGCCTCGGCGCCGTTCAATCAGCCAGGCCATCCGGCCGAGGTGCTGCGCGCGTACATCCGCACCAAGATCCGCATCTCCCGCGATCACGCCTATGCCTCCAAGGTGTTCGCCAGCGAGATCATGCATGGCGCCCCGCACCTGTCACCGGAGCGCACCGCCCAGCTCAACGCCCAGGCCGCCCACAACATCGCCTGCATTCAGGGCTGGATCGACCAGGGCCTGATGGCTCCCATCGACCCCAGCCACCTGCTCTTCAGCATCTGGGCCGCGACCCAGACTTACGCCGACTTCGACTGGCAGATCAGCACCGTCACCGGCAAGGCCCGGCTCGACGAGGCGGACTACGATGCCGCCGCCGACACCATCATCCGCCTGGTCCTCAGGGGCTGCGAAATCGCCGAGCCGACGGCGGCCTGAGACTGCGCACGGCAGCGCCCGCTGCTGGCGATGCCGTGATCGGGTGAGCGGAGGGCGAAATTCGTTGCAGCGCTTGTCCTACCTAGGACCGCGCCCGTCGGCGCAACAAGCTGCCGAGTCCAGATGCCCGAATACCTTGCCCCGGTACCACGCTGGGAACCCCACGAACGCCCGTCCATGCCCGGCTCGCCGGCGATCCTGCTGCACAGTCCACCGCGGCGCCTGGCCTACGCCGCGGTTGCCGTACTGGTGGGGTTGACCGGCGGGCTCGGCAACGCGCTATTCATCGCCAACCTGCCGGCGATCCAGGGCGATCTGGGCCTGACGCCCGCGCAGGGCGCCTGGCTGCCGGCCGCCTACTTCATGGTCAACGTCTCGACCAACCTGCTGCTGATCAAGGTGCGCCAGCAATACGGCCTGCGGCATTTCGCCGAGCTGGGGTTGGCGGTCTATGCGCTGCTCAGCATCGCCCATGTGTTCGTCGAAGGCCTGGGCATGGCGATGTTGGTGCGCGCAGCGAGCGGTTTCGCCGCAGCGGCCACCACGTCGCTGGGGCTGTTCTACATGCTCCAGGCCTTTTCCAAAGCCCACCTGCCGCGCGGGGTGATCGTCGCCTTCGGCCTGACGCAAGTCGCCACGCCGCTGGCCTGGCTGTTATCGCCACCATTGGTGGATATCGGCCAGTGGCATCGCCTGTACGTGTTCGAAAGCGGCCTGGCGCTCTGCTCGCTGGCTGCCGTGGTGGTGCTCAAGCTGCCGCTGGGCGAACGCATCAAGGTGTTCGAGCCGCTGGATTTCCTTACCTTCGCCCTCTTCGCCCCGGCGCTGGCGCTGGTTGCCGCAGTCTTCGCCCAGGGCCGCGTGCAGTGGTGGACCGAGGCGCCGTGGCTGGGCTACGCGCTGATCGCGGCCCTGCTGCTCAGCTGCCTGACCTTCATGATCGAACATCACCGGCGCAACCCCTTGCTGCAGACACGCTGGCTGGGCACCGCCGAGATGCTGCGCTTCGCCTTCGGTGCGCTGGCGCTGCGCTTTCTGCTGTCCGAACAGAGCTATGGCGCGGTCGGCCTGCTGCAAACGCTCGGCATGGGGCCGGATCAGCTGCGCCCGCTGTACGCGGTGATTCTGCTGGGGCTGGTGATGGGCATCGCCGCCAGCGCGCTGAGCTTCAGCCCGCGGACCGCCGCGGCGCAGATACTGCTCTCGATCCTGCTGATCGGCATCGCCAGCTTTCTCGACGTCGATGCCACCAGCCAGACCCGCCCGCACGACCTCTTCCTCAGCCAGGGATTGCTGTCGTTCGCCAGCGGCATGTTCCTCGGCCCGCTGCTGATCACCGGCATCGGCAAGGCGCTGGCCAACGGGCCGAACTACCTGGTCAGCTTCATCGTGCTGTTTTCCATGACCCAGAGCCTGGGCGGGCTTGCCGGTCCCGCCGTGTTCGGCACCTATCAGATCGTCCGCGAGCAGTACCATTCGGCACACCTGACCGAGCAGGTGGTGCCGGACGACCCACGCATCGCCGCCCGTCTCGCCCAACAGAGCCAGGCAGTGGCCGCCACCCAGCTCGACCCGCAGCTGCGCCAGGCACTCGGCGGCGCTCGCCTGTCGCAGACCGTCACGCGTGAAGCCAACGTGCTGGCCTTCAATGACGTGTTCCGCCTGATCGGCCTGCTCGCCATCGCCGTGCTCGGCTGGTCACTGTTCCACACCCTGCGCCTGGCGCGACAGAAGAAGGCTTCCGCCCCATGAGCGATGCGCGCACACCCGACGCCGAGACCACGCCGACCACGGACGCCGGCGGCACACCACCCGAGCCGCCCAAGACGATCCAGCCAAGCCGCCGCTCGATCGTCCTGATGACGCTGGTGGCCCTGGTCGGCGTGCTCGCCATCCTCTATGCCTGGCAGCTCTGGCCGTTCACCGGCAGCCTGGTCACCACCGAGAACGCCTATGTGCGCGGCCAGCTCACGGTGCTCGCGCCGCAGGTCGCCGGCTACGTCACCGAGGTGCGGGTGCAGGACTTCGAGCAGGTCCGCCAGGGCCAGGTGCTGGTACGCATCGATGACAGGCAGTACCAGCAACGGGTCGCCCAGCGCCGCGCTGAACGGGACGCCGCACGCTTCGAACTGGAAAACCTCGACCAGCAACTGGCCGCCGACCGCGCCACCCTGGCCGCGCGCCGCGCCGACCTGTTCGCCGCCGAGGCCGAAGAGGCACGGGCACGGGCCGACGAGCGTCGCGTCGACGAACTCGCCGAGCGCGGCTCGGTGTCCATCCGCGAGCGCGACCAGACCCGCGCCAGCGCCCGCGCCGCGTCGGCCAACGTGCGCAAGGCACGCGCCGCCATCGAGATCGCCGAGCAGACGCTCAAGGCCAGCGGCATCTCCCGGGGCGGCCTGCAGGCCCGGGTCGAGATCGCCCAGGCAACGCTGCACCAGGCCGAGATCGACCTGGCCAACACCGAGATCGTCGCCCCTGGCGATGGGCGGGTCAGCGAGGTGGGCGTGCGCCTGGGCCAGTACGTTACTGCCGGCACGCAGCTGCTGTTCCTGGTGCCGCCGAAGCTCTGGGTGATCGCCAACTACAAGGAGACCCAGACGGCGAACATGCGCCCCGGCCAGCCGGTGAGTTTCGAGGTCGATGCCCTCAACGGCGCGCGCCTTACCGGCCGCATCGAGCGCATTGCCCCGGCCACGGGCTCCGAGTTCAGCCTGCTGCGCCCGGACAACGCCACCGGCAATTTCACCAAGGTGGTCCAGCGGCTGCCTGTACGCATCGCCATCGACCCGGACCAGCCGCTGCTCGAGCGCTTGCGGCCGGGGCTGTCGGTGGTCACCCACGTGGACACCGCGGCGCCATGAGGAAAACCGGCCTGCTCGGCACGCTGGCGCTGACGCTGGTGATGGCCGGTTGCGTGCCTCCGCGCCAGCCGCTGCCACCCGAAGCCCGGCTGGACGAGGTGCCCTCGCAGTGGCGCCAGCCCAACCATGGCAACGCACCGGTTGCACAGTGGTGGCGCGGCTTCGGCGATCCGGCTCTGCTCGATCTGGTGGATCGTGCGCTGGCGCGCAACACCGATGTGCTGATCGGCGCCGAACGGCTGGCGGCGGCCCGCGAGCAGATACGCCTGTCCCGCGCCGCACTGCTGCCGAGCCTGGACGCGGTGTTCGGGCTGGAGCGCAGCCAGGACCTCGGCCCCCTTGGCCTGACCCGCACCACCGCCGCGCAACCCGGCCTGCAGTTCGCCTACGAGGTCGATCTCTGGGGCCGCCTGGCCAGCCTGCGCGAGGCGGCAGAGTTGCAGTTCCGGGCCAGCGAAGCCGAGCAGCAGACCCTGCGCCTGGCGCTGGCCGCGACCGTCGCACAGGGCTATGTGGCGCTGCTGTCACTGGATCGTCAGCTGCTGCTGACCCATGAGACGGTGCAGTCCCGTCGCGCCGCCCTGGCGGTTGCCGAGGACCGGTCGCGCATGGGCTACACCTCCGAACTGGAACAGACCCAGGCGCGTTCGGAGTACGAGGCGGCCGCGCAACTGGTGCCGCAGCTGGAGCAGGCCATCCTCGAGCAGGAACACGCCCTGCGACGCCTGACCGATGACCCGCCCGGGCCGGTGCCACGGGGCACGCTTGCCGCACTGCAAGCTCCAGCGGTGCCGGGCAGCCTGCCTTCGGCGCTGTTGCGGCAGCGGCCGGATCTGTACCAGGCCGAGCTGCAGCTGGCCGCCAGTGACCGTTTCCTCGACAGCGAGCGCGACCGCTTTCTGCCGCGGGTGCAACTCTCGGCAAGCCTGGGCCGGCTATACGTCGATGCGCTGGATTACGACCCGGTGAAGGTCTGGAGCCTCGGCGCCAGCGTATTGGCCCCGCTGTTCGATGGCGAGCGGCTGGAGGCCGGCGTGGCGGTGGCCACGGCCGAGCGCAATCAGGCTGCCTACGCCTATCGCAGGGCGGCGCTCAGTGCTTTCAGCGAGGTGGAGAACGCGCTATCCGGACTGGACAGCCTCGCCCGTCAGAGCCGCCGTCTTGAAGCGCGCCGCGAAGTGCTGGCGCGCTCGCTGGCGATCGCCGAGGACCGCTATCACGGCGGTTATTCCTCTTATCTGGAGGCGCTGGATGCGCAGCGCAATCTGTTCGATACCCAACTGGCCGAGGTGCGGCTGCAGGAGGCGCAGCTGAACAGATTGATCGAGCTCTACCGCGCCCTGGGTGGCGGCTGGCGGGCGCCGGAGCATGCTGCTACCGAGCGCGCGGAGTGAGTGCGGGCACAAAAAAACGCCAGCAAGTGCTGGCGTTTCGTGCAGACGGGTAACGCGCGATCAGCCGCGTGCGCGAGCGGCGTCACGCAGTGCCTTGACCTGATCATGGTTGCGCTGCACGCCCTGGTACTGGCGTTCCACAACGATCCGCACCTCGGCCGGCAGGTCTTTTTCCAGCGCCTTGCGGTAGCTCTTCACCGCCACGTCCTCGCCACGTTCGCATTCGTTGAGAATCGCCTCGTCGTCCTTGCCGGTGATCATCGCCTTGAGGTCGACCCAGCGGCGGTGCATGTCGGCCGAGAGGCTGGTGCTGGTCTCCGGATCGCCACCCATCGAGCGCACCAGTTGCTGCAGTTCAGCTGCGGCGGTGGCGCAATCGCGCGAGCGCTGGTTCATGGTGCTCTTGAGCTGCGGGTCGCGCAGATCCTCGGCACATTCGAGAAAGCCCTTTTCCCCATCCTTGCAGGTCTCTATCAGATCGTTGAGCACGGAAATCGTCTCTTTCGTATCCATCTTGTACCTCCTGGCAAGTCGACTCGAAGGGCCAAAAGCACTGGCCCGTGTTAAAAATCGACTGCCCGCGCACCATAAAGGTTCAGCGAAACCGCCCGAAGGCGCAGGCACGCCGAGACAGCTGCGGAACAGCCGCTTAGCCCGTTGCCACGCGAGCGCTGAGTGCGGACGGTCGACCGAGCAGATAGCCCTGGGCCTTGTTCACTGCCAGACGCCGCAGCATCGCCAGCTCTTCCTGCGTCTCGACACCCTCGGCGACCACCTTGCAGCCAGTCTCCTCGGCGAAGCGGATCAGCGCCGCGGCCAGGGCGCGACAGCCGGTGTCGCTGTCGACGTTGCGGATCAGACTGGCGTCGAGCTTGATGACGTCCGGCTTGAGTTTGAGGATGTGGCGGAAGCTCGCGTAGCCGGCGCCGGCATCGTCCACGGCGAGCCGCAGGCCCTCGCGGCGCAGCGGTTCCAGTGCCTCGGCGAGCCGCTCGTAGTCCTGCACCAGGGCATGTTCGGTGACTTCCAGCATCAGCCGGTCCAGTGGCTGGCTGGCGAGCACCTCGCCGACCGCCCCGGCCAGGATGGTTTCGGGCGAGACATTGAGCGACAGGTAGCTGTCGGCCGGTAAACGGTCGAAGCCCTGCAGCGCGGCCTCGATCAGGGCGATCTCCAGTTCCTTCTGCAGCCCGACCTGACCCGCTTCATCGAACCATTTGTCCGGCGTGCGCTGCGGGTCGGCGCGGAAGCGCGCCAGCGCCTCGTGGCCGACGATGCGGTTCTCCACCAGATGCACAATGGGCTGGTAGACCACCCCATAGCTCCGCTCGGCCAGCACGCTCTCGATCCGGCTGCGCTTGCTGGCGCAGCTCTGCTGGCTTTTCGCCTGAGTCTCCAGCAGCCGCCCGGCGAAGGCAGCGAACAGCCGCAGCGTGTTGAGATCGCGCTCGTTCAGACTGCCATCCGGCCGCGTGCTGAAGCAGCAGAAGGTGCCGTACACACCACCGTCGCTGAAACGGATCGGCACACTCAGGTGCGCGCCGACCGGCAGTTCCCGGGTAACCGGCAGCTCCAGCGCCGCAGGCAGCTGGGTGGCGTCGTTGATCAATTCCGGCAGGCGGCCATCGACGACGCGCTGGCAGTAGCTCTCTTCCAGCGGATTGGAGTCGCCGACACACAGCATCAGGTGCTCGGTCCGCCCATCGACATGGCGGAACACCCGGGCCCCCTCGCTGAACTCGGCGATAAACGCGACTTCCATTCCGAGGTGGCTGCGCACCGCATGCAGCGCCTCGCACAGCATGGAGCCGATCGGCACATTGCCGGCTTCGAGCTTCGCCAGCACGGCAACCGGGTCGATCAGGTCCTCAACGGCCGCAACCGGCCTTAAATGTCCGAGCATCCATACCTCCGGGGTCTACGCCTGCAACATAACCCGCCGGCCCTGACGACCGGCCGGCCACAACCGCTGCGCGCCAACCAGCGGCCACGCAGCCTCACCTCCAGCGGTCACACGCACGTCGCGACCGCCTTGGCCATCAGTCCGCCTCGCGCGCCAGGCTGACCCAGGTCGGCGCATGGTCGCTGGCGTGCTCCTGACCACGCACCCAACGATCGACACCGGCCGCCTGCAGGCACGGCGCAAGATCGGGGCTGAGCAGCAGATGGTCGATGCGCAGCCCGGAATTTTTCTGCCAGTGCTGACGGAAATAGTCCCAAAAGGTATAGACCGGTTCGTCCGGAAACTGGGCGCGCAAGGCATCGGTCCAGCCCTGAGCCAGCAGGCGCTCGTAGCACGCGCGGCTTTCCGGCTGCAGCAGCGCATCCTTGCGCCAGGAGCGCGGGTTGTAGATGTCTTCGTCAGTGGGCACCACGTTGTAGTCGCCGGCCAGCACCACCGGATGCCCGCTGGCGAGCAAGCCTGCGGCGTGCTCGATCAGCCGCTCGAACCAGGCCAGCTTGTAGTCGAACTTCGGCCCGGGCTGCGGGTTGCCGTTGGGCAGATAGAGGCTGGCGACGATCACCCCGTGCACCGCGGCCTCCAGATAGCGGCTGTGGCTGTCGTCCGGGTCGCCGGGCAGGCCGCGGCGGATCTCCAGCGGCTCGCTGTCACGGGCGAGGATCGCCACGCCGTTCCAGGACTTTTGCCCGTGCCAGATGGCGCCATAGCCGGCGCCGCGGATGTCGTCGATGGGGAAGTCGGCATCCTGCGCCTTGAGTTCCTGCAGGCAGACCACGTCGGGCTGCTCGCGCTCGAGCCATTCGAGCAGGTTGGGCAGGCGCGCCCGGATGCCGTTGATGTTGAAGGTGGCGATTTTCAGACGATCCACAAGCGCCTCTCTGCTCAGCTGGTGATATTCACCTTAGCTGTGACCTCACGGGCCGGCATCCGTCCTTGGGCGCCGTCAGTCGGGATCAGCCGGCAAGCACAGGGTGAAGCGGGTCGCGCTGGCGTCGCTGTGCACCTCCACCTCGCCGCCATGCAGCTGCGCGATCGAACGTACGATGGCCAGCCCCAGTCCGCCGGAGTCGCCCGGCTCGGCGCGCGAAGGGTCGCAGCGGTAGAAGCGGTCGAACAGGCGTGGCAGATGCTCCGGGGCGATGGGCGGGCCCTGGTTGATNNCGCGCCGTAGCGCAGCGCGTTGGCGACGAGATTGGCCAGCGCCCGGCGGATCAGTTCGGGGTCGCCGCACAGCTCGCCCTCGGTCTCGTCGAGCAGCTGGATGCCGCGCTCTTCGGCGACGCCTTCGAAGTAGTCGCACAGTTGCTCGACCAGTGCCGGCAGTGCAAAGCGCTGCCGCTCGATGGCCGCCGCCGGCTGCTCGGCACGTGCGAGAAACAGCATGTTGTCGATCATCCGCGCCAGGCGCTCGTACTCCTCCTGATTGGAGACCAGCAGCGCCTGGTAATCCTCCACCGAGCGGGCACGGTGCAGCAGCTGCTGGGTCTGGCCCATGAGGTTGCCCAATGGCGTGCGCATCTCGTGGGCCAGGTCCTCGCTGAAGCGCGACAGACGCGCGAAACCCTGCTCCAGCCGGGCCAGCATCTGGTTCAGCGCCGCACGCAGCGGTTCCAGCTCGCTCGGCACGGTCGAGTCGTCGAGGCGCAGGTGCAGGTGCTGCACGTCGATCGCCAGGGCCTGACGCGTCAGCCGGCGCACCGGGCGCAGCGCGCGCCGGCTGATCAACCAGCCGAGCACGGATGCCAGCAGCGCGCCGACACTCAGCGCCCACCACAGCTTGGTGCGATAGGCGCCCAGCATCTGTTCGCGCTCGCTCAGCAGGCGCCCGGCCACCAGCGTCAGCCCCGCCTCGCCGGGCAGCTGTCGCCAGGCCAGACGCGCCTCGCCGATATCCCGCAGCGCCACCGGATCGGCGGCCGGCAGAGGCGGAATCGCCAGACGGGTCGGGTTGATCTCGATCAGCGCGCGCCCCTGGGCATCCAGCAGCCAGAGCAGGCTGTCGCGGTTGCCCAGCATGTTCTCGTACAGCTGCGGCCGCTGGCGCAGCGCGTCGACGCTGGCGCTGTCGTCCAGCAGCGCCTGCATGCGCTCCAGCCGGCCGAGCAGCGCCTGGTCGTCGCGCCAGACGATCTCGCGTTCCAGCGAGCGGTACAGGTAGAGGCCGATGGCGCCGAGCAGCACCACCGCGACGAGGGCGAAGGCCAGTGCCAGGCGCAGGCTGAGTGAGCGTGGCAGCAGACTCATGCCGAGATATCCAGCACGTAGCCCATGCCGCGCACGGTGTGGATGAGCTTGAGCGGGTACGGATCGTCGACCTTGGCGCGCAGCCGGCGGATCGCCACGTCGACCACATTGGTGTCGCTGTCGAAGTTCATCTGCCAGACCTGCGAAGCGATCTGCGCACGGGAAAGCACCTCGCCCTGACGACTGAGCAGCAGGTGCAGCAAGGCGAACTCCTTGTTGGTCAGGTTGATGCGCTCGCCCTGACGGGTGACGCGGCGGCGCAGCAGGTCCAGCTCCAGGTCGGCGACGTGGAAATGCTCGACTTCCCGCGGCGGGCCGCGACGCAGCAGCGTGCGCACCCGCGCCAGCAGCTCGGCGTAGGAAAAGGGTTTGATGAGGTAGTCGTCGGCGCCCAGTTCCAGCCCGCGCACCCGGTCTTCCACCGCATCGCGGGCGGTGAGGAACAGCACCGGCGTGTGCGCCGAACGCTGGCGCACCACCTGCACCAGCTGCCAGCCATCGAGCCCGGGCAGCATGACGTCGAGGATTACCAGATCGAACGTTTCCTCCTCGATCAGGTGTTTGCCGTCGACGCCGTTGCGCGCGACCTCCACCCGGTAGCCGGACTCCTCCAACCCTCGCTTGAGGTAGTCGGCCGTCTTGGCCTCGTCCTCCACCACCAGAATTCGCATCGGGTCACCTTGCCAAATGTGCGTCGCAGGCCGTTGAAGGACGTCAGCGAGGCAACGCAGGTAGTTCTTCAACGGCCTGCTAGGTTATGGGAGGCGACGACTACCAGCCATTACAAAAGCGTAATGCGCTGGCAACGGTTCTGACGGGCAGGCATCGGCACCATGCACCCCGAAGCCACGTCACCGAAGGAACTACCGATATGCGTATCGCCGCCACACTGTCACTGCTGGCCCTGGCAGTGCTTACCCCGGCCCTGAGCGCCAACGCCGCCACGCCGACGCCGATCACCCAGCAGAACGTCTCGCTGGCTCTGGCCGACGGCCTGATCCAGCAGACCCTGGATGCCTGCCATGCGCAGAACCGCACTGCGGTGGTCGCCGTGGTCGATCGCGGCGGCAACCTCGTTGCCCTGCGCCGCGACGACAACGTCGGTCCGCACAACACCCTGGCCGCGCAGCGCAAGGCCTACACCGCGCTGTCGAGCAAGACGCCGACCCGCCTGTTCGCCGAACGCGCCGCCAGCACGCCGGATGCCGCCAACCTCAACACCCTGGACGAACTGCTGCTGCTCGGCGGCGGCGTGCCGCTGAAGGTCGGCGACGAGGTGATCGGTGCCATCGGCGTGGCCGGTGCCGGCGGTGCCAAGAACGACGAGGCCTGCGCCGTGGCCGCCATCGAAAAACTGCTGCCCTCCTCCCACTGAAGAAAGGAAAACACCATGAAAGCACTACGTTCAATCGCCGCCGGCTTGATGCTCAGTGGCCTGTCCGGTCTCACCCTCGCAGCTGGCAACCCGCTCAGCGTGCACGTGCTGAACCTGGAAAACGGTCTGCCCTCGCCGGATGTGCGCGTTACCCTGGAACAACGTTCAGGGTGACACCTGGAAATCACTCAACAGCGGCGAGACCAACGCGCAGGGTCGGATCACGGCGCTCTACCCGGAAGGCAAGGCGCTGGAAAAAGGCACCTATCGCGTCACCTTCAAGACCGGCGACTGGTTCGCCACGCAGAAGGCCAGCACCTTTTTCCCCGAAGTTCCGGTGATCTTCGAAGCCGATGGCAGCGTCGAGCACTACCACATCCCGCTGCTGCTGAGCCCCTACGGCTTCTCCACCTACCGCGGCAACTGAGTCGCTCAGCGCACTTCCCAGTAGCCCGGTGCGTTGTAGATGTCCTTCAGGTAGTCGATGAAGAAACGCACCTTGGCCGGCAGGTAGCGCTGCTGCGGGTAAACGGCCTGGATGTCGTAGGCCGGCAATGCGTACTCGTCGAGTACCGTGACCAGCTCGCCGCGCTTGAGCTCGGCCTGGATCTCCCAGGTCGAGCGCCAGCCGATGCCCAGGCCCTGCTTGACCCAGTCGAACAGCAGCTCGCCGTCATTGCAGTCCAGATTGCCGGCCACGCGGATGGCCACCTGCCGGCCGTCACGCAGAAAGGTCCAGCCGCGCTGCTGACCACCCTGCAGGTTGAAGGCCAGGCAGTTGTGCTCGGTCAGTTCCTCCAGCGTCGTCGGCGTACCATGGCGAGCGAAGTACTCGGGCGAGCCGCAGACCACCCGCCTGTTGGGGAACAGCCGCACCGCCACATAGTTGGGGTCGGTCACCTCGCCGATGCGAATGCCCATGTCGTAACCGTGGCGCACCAGGTCGACCACGCTGTCGGTGAAGTTGAACGACAGTTGCAGGTCCGGGTAGCGCGCCTGGAACGCCGGTGCGTGCGGGCCGATATGCCGCCGCCCGAATGCCGCCGGCGCCGACACCACCAGGTGGCCGCGGACCGAGGTGCGGTCGTGGCTGATGCTGGCGTCCACCTCGTCGAAGTCCTTGAGCAGCCCGCGGGCGCGCTCCAGATACTGCTCGCCCAGATCGGTCAGCGACAGGCCGCGGGTGGAGCGGTGCATCAGCTTGACGCCCAGATGCCGCTCCAGCGCATCCAGCCGCCGCCCCATCACCACCGGGGTGACGTTCTCCTTGTGCGCGGCGGCGGCGAAGCTGCCGCAGTCGGCCACCAGCACGAAGCTGCGCAGGGTCGTATAGCGATCCATTCGATACTCCTGATATCGACAGAACTGAAGTCTCGGCCAATTCCGCCACAGAATCCAGGGCGGCATGCTTGGGCCACGTATAAAAACTATCGAGTTACCCAGGAGGAACGATCCATGGCCCGAATGAGAGCAATCGATGCCGCCGTCGCGGTGTTGCGCAAGGAAGGCATCGACACCGCCTTCGGCATCCCCGGAGCCGCGATCAATCCGCTGTATTCCGCCCTGCGGGCCGATGGCGGCATCCGTCATATCCTCGCCCGCCACGTCGAGGGTGCCTCGCACATGGCCGAGGGCTACACCCGTGCCAAGCCGGGCAACATCGGCGTGTGCATCGGCACCTCCGGCCCGGCCGGCACCGACATGATCACCGGCCTCTACTCGGCCTCCGCCGACTCCATTCCGATCCTCTGCATCACCGGGCAGGCACCGCGTGCCCGCCTGCACAAGGAAGATTTCCAGGCCGTGGACATCGAGTCCATCGCCAAGCCGGTCACCAAGTGGGCGGTCACCGTACTCGAGCCGGCACTGGTCCCGCGCGTGTTCCAGCAGGCCTTCCACGTGATGCGCTCCGGCCGCCCCGGCCCGGTGCTGATCGACCTGCCGATCGACGTGCAGATGGCCGAGATCGAGTTCGACCTCGACACCTACGAGCCGCTGCCGGTCTATAAGCCGGCGGCAACCCGCAAGCAGATCGAGAAAGCCATCGACATGCTCTGCGCCGCCGAGCGCCCGCTGATCGTCGCCGGTGGCGGCATCTACAACGCCGCGGCCGAGGCCTTGCTGGTGGAATTCGCCGAGACCGTGGGCGTGCCGGTGATCCCGACGCTGATGGGCTGGGGCTCGATCCCCGACGACCATCCGCTGATGGCCGGGATGTGCGGGCTGCAGACCAGCCACCGCTACGGCAACGCGACCCTGCTCGAGTCCGACTTCGTGCTCGGCATCGGCAACCGCTGGGCCAACCGTCACACCGGCTCCGTGGAGACCTATACCAAGGGCCGCACCTTCGTCCACGTCGACATCGAGCCGACCCAGATCGGTCGGGTGTTCGCGCCGGACTACGGCATCGTCTCCGATGCCCGCGCCGCGCTGGAGCTGTTCGTCGACGTGGCCAAGGCGCGCAAGGCCGAAGGCCGTCTGCCGGATCGCCGCGCCTGGGCCGCCGACTGCCTGGAACGCAAGCGCACGATGTTGCGCAAGACCAACTTCGACAGCGTGCCGATGAAGCCGCAGCGCGTGTACCAGTGCATGAACAACGCCTTCGGCAAGGACACCTGCTACGTCAGCACCATCGGCCTGTCGCAGATCGCCGCCGCGCAGTTCCTGCACGTCTACCAGCCACGCCACTGGATCAACTGCGGCCAGGCCGGTCCGCTCGGCTGGACCATTCCGGCGGCGCTCGGTGTGGTTGCCGCGGACCCGACCCGCAAGGTGGTGGCGCTGTCCGGCGACTACGACTTCCAGTTTATGATCGAGGAGCTGGCGGTCGGCGCGCAGTTCAAGCTGCCCTACCTGCACATCCTGGTGAACAACGCCTACCTCGGGCTGATCCGCCAGGCGCAGCGCGGCTTCGACATGGATTACTGCGTGCAGCTGGGCTTCGAGAACATCAATGCCCAGGGCGTCCAGGGCTATGGCGTCGACCACGTCGCCGTGGTAGAGGGCCTGGGCTGCAAGGCGATCCGTGTGACCACGCCGGACGAACTGACGGCGGCGTTCGAACAGGCGCGCGCCTGGATGAAGGAATACCGCGTGCCGGTGGTCGTCGAGGTGTTCCTCGAGCGGGTGACCAACATCGCCATGGGCACCGAGATCGACGCGATCAACGAGTTCGAGGCGCTGGCCGCAGGTCGGGAAGATGCCCCGACCGCGGTTGGATTGCTGGACTGATTCAACCGTAACCAGACGCGTGGAAGACGCTTCGCGGTCTTCCATCCTACGAACACTTCGGACCGTAGGGTGGATATCGCGAAGCATATCCACCGCAAACGCAACACCCAGGGTGGCCACCACACCACCGCAATGCGAAACCGAATGTGATCCCTACAGATCAGGAGAAAACCATGCCCCGCTTTGCCGCCAACCTGTCGATGCTGTTTACCGAGCAGGACTTCATGGACCGCTTCGCCGCTGCCGCCCAGGCCGGCTTTTCCGGTGTCGAGTACCTGTTCCCCTATGACTTCCCTGCCGAGCAGATCAAGGCTCAGCTGGATGCCAACAAGCTGACCCAGGTGCTGTTCAACCTGCCGGCC
>JABAHQ010013303.1_pt1 | contig 17516 bp, 11 predicted proteins | sample 7062091 | NCBI WGS metagenome assembly JABAHQ01 (sample SAMN14534359, study PRJNA622989) | marine sediment metagenome | biome: marine biome [ENVO:00000428]; feature: marine pelagic biome [ENVO:01000023]; material: deep marine sediment [ENVO:00002113] | place: India: Gulf of Kutch | collected...
CCTCGTAGCCGGCCACGCCGAAGACCTCGGTCCGCGTACCGACCGCGAGGCTGAGCTCGCCGGAGGCCTGCTCGAAGATCCGATCGGGACGGTTGTCCGGGGACTCGCGCTCGCGGCGGTACCGCAGGGCCCAGCCGACGACATCGAAACGGGCGCCGCTGGTCACCGAGGCATTGGCCCGGTGACGGTCGGCATCCAGCCCGCCCCGCTGGTAGTCGACCCGGCTGTAGCTGTAGCGCGCGCCCGCGTTGGCGAAACTGCCGAAGCGATGCCGCAAGAAGGGGCTGACCTGATACGTGGCCACGTCGGTGCGGTTCGCGGTGGGCACGAGGTTGGACCCGACCACCCCCTCCGGATCGATCAGGCGCTGGGAATAGGAGGCTCGGCCGTCCAGGAACAGGGTGTGGCGGAGAAGCTCGGTGCGCCCGTCGGCGCTCAGCTGATGGAAGGAGGTATTGCGCCCGCCCTCACGAAGATAGAGGAGGTTCTGCAGCTGGTAGTCCAGGTCCAGTCGGGCCCGGCGACCCTTTCCCCGGATCCGGAAGCCCGGGGTGAGCTGGGTGATGGCCTCCCACTCCTCCTGCCTCTCCGGGGCCAGGGTGACGTTGTCGGTATAGGTCTCACCCACCCGCAGCCGGGGCATGAGATCCCATTCCCCCCCCTGGGCGACCGCTGCCGGCCCCATCAGGACCACCGCTCCCGCTGCCCGAATGGCGGCAGTTCGGGCTCGAAAGGACAGGGGATGATCGGCGCCATTTCCGTCCCGATCAGCCGTAGTGGCCATAGTAGCCACCGTATGCCGACCCGNNAGCAGGCAGCCCACCCACTGCTCCTGGATGTTGAGCAGTCCCAGCGCTTCGTGGATGAGGTGCTGGGGCGTCTTGCCGGACTCCACCACCAGCAGGACCTGGCCAACCACCCGGGCCAGTACGGAGGCCTGACTGGTCATCAGCAGGGGCGGGGAATCGAAGATCACCACCCGGTCCGGGTAGCGACGGGCCAGCTCGTCGGAAATCCGCCGCATATGGCCGCTGGCCATGAGCTCCGTGCTGCGGGGATGGGCGTGACCGGCGGGAAGGAACCTGAGATTGGGCAGGTCCGTCTGCAGGATCACCTCCCCTAGATCCAGGTCCCGATTGGCCAGGATGTCGGCGAATCCGGGATGGGCCCCCTTGCCCAGCCAATCGGTCAACGAGCTTTGCTCGGTGTCCCCGTCCACAAGCAGGACGGTGTAGTCCAGCTCGCGGGCAATGCTGAGGGCCAGATTGAAGGCGTTGAAGGACTTCCCTTCCTCCGCCAGGGCGCTGGTGACCATGATCAAGTTGCCGTTCGGAATGGGGGCGGACTCCCGCTGAAAGGCATTTACCAGCAGCGGGCGTTTGGCCAGCCGGTATTCCTCCTCCAGCTGCCGGTTACCCCGGCTGGGGGTGAGCAGGCCGCGGTGAGCCAGGCGGTCGGAGTCCAGACGGACCCTCGAGCGCCCTATTCCGGCTCGAGCGGTCCCGCTCTTTCGGGTCTCCTGGCGGCTCCCGATGCCCGGCCGCTTCCGGGATACCTCTTCGTCGCCTTTTTCCCCCATGGCCTTCTCAATAGTGCTCATGGAATCACCTCCAGTGAGGAAGCCAGGCCTTCCACCGGTCCCGGAGGACCCCAGAACACCAGGGCCATGGCCGCCGCGTAGGCGGCCAGAAGGGTCAGCACGCCCAGCAGGAACGTGCTGATCTCCAGGGCCCGCTTGAACGTCGTCCGCCGGGTCTTTACCTGCGAAACGGTGCCCAGCACCGGAAGACCGGTGGCCTCGTACAGGGAACGGCGGGAATCGAATACCGGCCTGATCTGGGCCAGGAACAGGCCGAAGGCGAAGCCGGCACCCAGGCCTCCGAACAGGCCACCGCTAACCAGCAGGGGCCGATCCGGCGCCACGGGCTTACTGTCCACCCGGGGCGGATCAACCACCTTGAATTTGACGCTGTCATTGCTGCGCTCCGCCTCCTCAGAGATGCGGGCGCTCTCCCGGCGGGCCAGCAGCTTCTCGTAGTTCTCCTGGTTGATCCGGTAGTCACGGTTCAGCTGGGCCAGCTTGGCCTCCACCTTGGGAATGGTGTCCACCTTCTCCTTGAGCTCGCCCACCTGCCGTTCGTACTGGCGGACCTGAGACTGGAGTGAGGCCACCTCGGCCCGAGCTTCTGCCAGAGCGGTTCGCAGGCGCTGGTAGAAGGTGCTGGTCTCGACAGGCTGGTCGCCGGGCTGGCCGGCAACCTTTTCCCGGCGCCTCCGGCGCTCTTCGCGGAGCCGCTCCAGGGTGGCCTGCAGGCCCTGCACGTCCGGNNGGTATACTTGAGCAGCAGCTGATCCAACTGGCCTTGCAGCTCGGCGATCCGCCGATCCAGAAGACTCTGTCCCTCCCCCCCTGCGGCCCGCTGCATGATCCCGAAGCTGGGCGATTCCCCGGCAAGCTGCTCCTTGAGCTCGTCCCGGCGGTCCGTTGCGGCCTCCAGCCGAAAGCGGGCCTCCTCCAGCTTGGCCATCTTGGCCTGCAGCCGCTCATAGTAGTCGCCCCGCTCGTCGGGCATCTCCCCCGTGTGCTCCCGCTTGAACTCCATCAGCCGCTTCTCGGCGGCCTCCAGGCGGCGCTCGTACTCCTTGATCTTCTCGTTCAGGAATTCCTGGGCCGCCCGGGAATCCTGGCGGCTCTCCCCCAGGCTCTTCTCCACGAACAGGGTGACCAGGGCCTGGACCACCCGCCGGGCCCTCTCCGGGTCCGTGTCGCGGTAAGTGATCCGATAGAGATTGACCCGGCCGGCGCTGTCGAGCCGGATCCTCTCCCTCAGGCCGTCCAGAAGATGCTCCATCTGGCTGGGCGTCTTGGCCTGGAGATCGAGGTCCGTCATGCGGGCCACCTTCTCCAGGTTGGGCTGGCTGAGCAGCGTCCGGGTCATGAACCGGACCCTCTGCTCGGTGTTGGTCCGCACGGCCAGCCCCCGCAGAAGCGGTTTTAGCAAGGATTGGGTATCCACGTGGACCCGAGCGCTGGCCTCGAACCGGTCCGGGAGGGTGTAGATCCCGCCCCAGGCCGCCCCGGTTACCACCCAGCCGATGGCGAGGCTGGTCCAGCGGAAGCGCCAGATCCCCCGGATATGGGCCAGCAGCTGTTGAAAAAGCTCGTCCATAACTTCCGCTCCGCTTAGCTTGCAGCCGGCTAGAACCAAGCCTCGGGAATGATCAGGATGTCCCCGGGAAGCATGGGCACATTGGCGGAGATGTCGCCGTCCCGAACCAGGTCATCCAACCGGACGGTGAACTGCCTTCGCTCCCCGTCCACCGTTCGCACCAGCCTGGCCCGGTTGCCCGCCGCGACCTCGGTCAGGCCGCCCACCTGGATCAGCACGTCCAGCAGGCTCATCTTTTCCCGGTACGGGATGGCCTGGGGCTGACCCGCTTCCCCGATGACCCGGATCTGCTCAGTGGTCCGCCCGACGAAACCGGTCACCATGACAGTAACCACCGGATTCTTGATGTACGTCCGGAGCTCCCGCTCCATAATCCTGGCGAGCTCGGTGGGCGTGCGTCCGCTGGCCTGGACGTCCTCCACCAGGGGAGTGGTGATGCGGCCGTCGGGACGGACCGGAACAGTTACCGACAGCTCGGGGTTGCGCCAGACGAAGATGTTTACGTTGTCCCCCGGCCCGATCAGGTAGTAAGGGGTCTCCTCGACCGCGAGCTGATCGCGAGCTCCCGCCGGTATGTCTGGACCCGCACAGCCTCCCAGCCATCCGGAGAGGACTGTGGCCAAAACCACCAGCCTCCAAGAAAGCCTTCCAAACACGGCCTTCCCCCTTCCGGTGCAGTTTCAGTTCAAGGAGGTTTTTTATAAATACAGGGATACCCCTATATTTAACCAGGCAAACCCGTTTTGACACCCATAAACACTGGTATTGGATACGTTGATTGGTGTAAATTTTTCTTTACATCCAACCCCTTTCCACCAATGAATTCCTTGGAAAATGGAAATTACAAATCCATACAGAGGACGTTTACCCTTTTTGACATATTTTCTTCGGAGAGGAAAAGAGGGGGGGACAAAAATCTCAGAACCGGGACCGCCAGCCGAGGACGACCAGGTCATGTCCCCGGTGGAAGCCCGCGGGTGTAACGGGATGGCCTTCGAAGAGGTGGCCGGCCAGGTACAGGGAGTGGGGCTCCAGGCCCCGGTAGGTAAGCTCGGGGTTGAGGTATACCTCATGGCGGTCCAGGCCCGCCAGAAAACGTATCCGGGCCCGCCACCGGGCATGGGCGAAAGGCCGGGCCAAGGTGCCGGTCAGGCTGCGGACAGGGTCCCTGTCCAGGATCTCGTCAGCCGCCAGAAGGTCGCGGCCGACGACCTGGAGACTCAGACGGGAAGCCCGGCCCCCCGGATAGAGCTCCACTCCGGCGGCCCAATCCAAGGAGGGAACCGTATCCACGGCCAGGACCTCGGTGGTTACGGGGACATCACCGCGCCAGCCGACCTCGGCCCGCCAGACCGCTCCGGCCGCATCCAGGGCGAGATCGCCTCCGGCCAGCCAGGTCCAGGGATGACGGCCGGCAAATGTCGGGGAGCCCGCTTCCAGGGCGGTGCCGGGAGGCTGGCCGGAGGTCAGGGCGGCGCGGACGTCCGGATGGAGCTCGTAATAGGGCACAGAGCGCCGGACCCGCTGCAAGGTCAGGGCGAAATCACCACTGGCCCCCGCATACTCCAGTCGCGCCCCACCTCCCCCGTCCCCGCCCCCCTCCTCGCTCCGGAAGCTGCCGGCCCGCACCAGAACCGCCAGCAGCGGGTCCGCAGGCAGCCCGAGCAGCCGACCACGACGGGGGTCCACCGGAGACCACAGGCTTTCCCGCTCCGGCAGGACGGCGGGACGGAAGACGGGGAGCCAGACGAGGTCCAGGCCGAGAGGGCCGCCGAATAGCTCGGCGCGTAGAGCGGGGGCCGGAAGGCGGCGATCGACGTAGTCATCGAGGAGGAAGCGCCGCAGATCGCGGACACCCAGACCGTCGGTGGGCGGCACCTCGTCGATGCGCCCCCAAAGCACCTTCTGGTAGCCGAAAGTCAGACGCAGCCAGTCGATGCGGAACCGGAGGTAGGTCTCGCCCGGACCCAGATCCGCGTCCTCCCATTCCGCCGCGCCGGTCTGGCGATAGCCATCGGCCCGCCCAGCAGCCCGGAAGGTCCAGCGGGGGCCCGGATTCCAGCGCAGGCGCAAGCCTGCATGGAGGTATTGTCGGGCCGAAACCGGGCCCGGATCCAACAGCCGTCCGCCTTCCAGCCGAAAGGAGTCGGGACCGAATGCCAGGGCCGCCGGACCCTCTCGGCCCTTTAGAGGGACGGCAGGCTTCTCCGACGGCTTCCCCAGCACCAAGACCTCGCGTCCACGAGATGGCCGCGGTAGCTTCTCCTTCTCTTCCGGCGCCCGGGCGGCCCGAACCGTAACCACCCTGGCTCCGGGAAAACCGGCCTGGCGAAGCCCGATCACCACCTCCAGGGCCTGGCTGCGCCGGGAATAGTCCCCGACGCTCACCGCCGCACCTGGCCCCTCCGGGGTCGCGAATACCTGGGCGGGGAACCCAGCCTGACGAAGCCGGGCCGCCTGCATCAGGGCCGGATCCCAGCCGGGAAAGCGGCCCAGGCGCACCATGTGCAGGCGAATTTTCCTTCCTGGTACCCACGGAGCCGGACCCGGCTCCCCTTTTCGCGGCAGAGCCACCAGCCGGGGACGCGGGTACCCCGCGGCCCGCAGGCGATCCCGTTGGCGAAGGGCGTTGGCGGGGATATCGAAGGCACCGGCGCTCACAACGAAACCGGCTGTGGACCGCACCGGGACGGCCGCGAAGCCCCCGGCCCGGAGCTCCTCCGCCAACCGCCGGGCCCGGGCAAGCGACCCCGGCTTCCCCGCTCGGACCTGGATCAGCCGGCGAGCCTCCGGAGGCAGCCGACGGGCGGGCGGCTGGCCGGAGACCACCAGGCGAACGGGGGAAAAACCGGCACTTACCACCCGCCGCCACCGCCGGACAGCCTTCCGGGGATCGACGAACTCTCCCGCGCTGACGAAAATCCCTATCCGCGTTTCGCCTACCGCAGCTGCCACCCCCTTTTGCCGAAGACGAGCGGCGGTGACCCGGGCCTGGTCGAGGGTCCGGGGATCGCCCACCCGGACCATCAGTCGTGGAAGCTCAGCGGGGACCTGCCTCTTGTCCGCTCCCGCCAGGGGGCTCAGGACCAGCAACAGGATCGCGGCCAAACATCGGCAGCCCCGGTTATCCGAGCTCAGGGCCGAAAGGGAGCCTCGCGGGCCGGGTCCTCCAGCACCGCCCGGGAGAACAGGCGGCGGGGCAGGCCGCGGTCGTAGACGATCCGGTCCACCCGCAGCACGGTCCGGTGGCCGCTCCGCAGGTCCCGCATGGTGCTTTCCGTGACCGTCCAGTAACCCTGGACCTGCTCGAGCCGATGGACCCGTAGCCGCTTGATGGGATCCCTCCGCCCCGCCTCGAAAAAGTCCACCCGCAGCGGGACCAGGGTCCGGGGATGAATCCACCGAAGCACCCGGCTGTAGACGGAAGTCTCTGGGTCCTTGGGAGCACTCTCCAGAACCTGGCAGACGGCTCCGGCGACGGATTCCCGCCCCTTGAGCCGGTGACGGTCCAGATGCGGGGAACGGTCCCTGAGATCCTGGTAGAAAAGGTCGGAGCCCACGAAGCGGCCGCCCCGGCGCTCCCCGGCAATCCGCCGGGAACGCTGGAGGGCCGGCAGGTACAGCCACTGGCTCGTGCCGTCCCCGGGCCGGTCCCAGGTCAGCAGGCCCAGGCCCCGGATGTCGGCCGGCCGGGTGAACCGGATCAGGGACCAGACCCGACCCCCCTCTCCGTCCAGCCGATAGGTGAACAGGCGACGCACCCGGGGCCGGTGTCCTGGCTCCCGCAGAACCATGGCTCCCCGGCCGCTGGCATCCCCGCCATCCGGCCGATTGTGGACCCGTTCGGCCAGGGACCGCCCGGCTTCCCCTGCGGTCACGGGACTTCCAGGCATGATCCCGGTCAGGACCAGCAGCACCCGGAGGGCCGCCCGGAACCAAAGCCGCCGGTAACCGCTCATGCGGGCTCCTCGGCGGATCGCCGGCCCACGGCCAGGGCCTCCCAACCCACGAGCAGCGGGGGAAGCACCAGCAGGTCCAGGACCAAGGCCACCGCCACTCCGGCCGAGGCCAGGAGCCCGAAGGCGGCGACCGGCCGGAACTCGGAGAAGGCCAGCACCAGGAACTGGGCCACCAGCACCAGCGTGGTGGCCAGTACGGCTCGCCCAGCCTGCCGGAAGGTCCGCCCGAAGGCATGACCCGCCGACAAACCCCGCTGGCGGCGCTGAAGGAATCCGTCATAGAGATGGATCGTGTCATCCACCGCCACCCCCACCACTACCCCCGCGATCAGGGCGGTGGCCATGTCCAGGGGAAGCCCGGTACCGGCCATGAGCGCGAACACCGCGGCCACGGGGGCCACATTGGGAACCATGCCCAGGAGGGCCGCACGCCAGGACCGCCATACCGCCATCAGTAGCAGGCCGATGAGGGCGAGCGCCACCGCCAGACCCCGGATCTGGCCCTCGATCAGGAGGTCCTCCTGGTCGGCGAACAGCCTGCCGGTGCCAGCCAGCCGCCACTCCAGATCCGCCGGCGGGCGCCGGGCTAGGTACTCACGCAGGCGGTCCATCACCCCCTCGATGGCGTTGGCTCCGTGCACGTTGAGGCTGAGAAGCACGCGGGTCCGCTGGCGCTCCCGGTCCAGCAGATCCTGGAGATCGCGACCGTCGTACACGAACAGGAACTGGGCAGCCAGGGCCCGGCTGTCGGGAAGCCGACGGTACTCCGAGCTTTCACCGTGAAAGGCCCAGTTCATTTCCTCGACCAGATCCGTCACGCTGACTGCCCGGTCCACTTCTGGCTGGTCCTCGGCCCACTGGGCCACCCGCCGGACTGCGTCCAGCCGCCGGGGCTCCAGCAGGGAGTCGCGGTTCGGCCCGGTGAGTACCACTTCCAAAGGAGTCACCCCCGCCAGACGGGCCTCAACCTGCCGGGTGGACTGGAGGAGGGGGTGGTCCCGGGGGAAGAAGCGGTAGAGGTCAGTCTCGGTAACCACGTCGGCGATTGCCGGCAACGCGGCCAGGCCCACCAGGACCGCCCCCCCAAGAACCAAGGGCGCCTGCCGCAGACCCGTCCGCCCCAGAGCTGCCGCCGCCGCGTCCAGGAACCGCCCCGGGGCATGGCGGGCCGGCCAGCGCCCCTGGTCCCAGCGGGCCAGAAGGGGGGCCACTATTCCGATGACCAGGGGATAGACGAGCAAGGCCCCGGCGGCCGCAACCAGCCCGAAGGACTGTACCGGCTGCACCGAGCTCAGACCCAGGGAGCCGATGCCGACCGCGGTGGTGAGCGCCGTGTAACGGGCCGGACGCCGGACATCGGCCACCGCCGCCCGGACCCGCTCCGGCCCGCGGTGTCCCCGGCGGTCCGCCTGCGCCACGGCATTGAAAAGATGGACCAGGAGGGCCACGGTCAGGGCGGCAAGGAGGGGGCCCAGCATGGCGTGGACCAGGGTGAACGGCCGGCCCCATACCGCCAGCGCCAGCAACGGAAAACCGCCGGCGGCCGCAACGGAGACGGCGGCCAGGGCGACGGGAAGGATCCGGCGAAAGAGGAGGCCGATGACCACCATTCCCAGGCAGATGGAAAGGGGCAGGAAACGGCGGAGATCCTTTACCATGGAGCTGTACTGAGCGGCGTCCAGGGCCACCGGTCCGCTCATTCCGGCCAGGCGCCCCTCCAGACCCGCGGAAGCGACCGTCGCCCGAGCCTTCTCCAACAGATCAACGCGATCACGGCTGCCCTCCAGGGAACGGGGCCGAGCCACCAAAGCCACCGCCCTTCCCTCAGGACCCACCAGGGTCCCGGCCGCGAACCGGTCCGCCAGAACCCGCTCACGCCGCTGGGCCGGAGATTCCCGGCCAAGCCGGGAGGGATCCACAAGCCGTCCGACCGAGAACCCGCCCGCCGCCGCCTCGATGTGATCGACGGTGGTCAGGCCCAGCACCCGCTCCACCCCCGGGCTCCCTTCCAGGGCGGTGGTCACGCGGTGGTAACCGGCCAGGAATTCCTCCTCGAACAGGCCCCTTCCGGTAAACAGCAACACCAGGACCTGGTCCCGGGGAAAGGTCTCCCGCAGCTCCTGCTCGAGGGCGACAGCCTCCGAGCTCGAAGGGAAATAGGTTTCCGGGGCGTTGTCCAGGACCAGCCTGGGCAGGGCCAGCAGGGGCAGCAGGCCGGCTATCGCCAGGATCAAGACGGCAACGGGGGCCGGCAGGAGGCGGACCCCGGCCGGGGCGGCCCGTCTCTCAGCTGCCGTCATCACTCCGCGGGCACTGGCCGCTCAAGGGCAGGGTCCGGCCCCGATCGGTGATCACCTCCCATACCTCCCGGCGCTCCCGCTGGATCCGGGCCAGAACAGCCTCCGCCACCCCGAGGGAAGGCCGNNGCTCACGGTTTGCCCGATCGCCTGGAAATGGATCCCGAACCGGGTCAGGAGCCGGAGCAGGGCCGGCTCCATGACTGCGTACCAGTGGCTGATGCGGTGGTCGACGCTCATCCGGACGATGCCCGCGAAGAGCCCGATCGTGATGTGGGGGAGGTGACGCTGGGGGGAGCCGGGGGCCCGGGGCCTGGCCATATTCATCGGCTGGGGGCTGCTTCCGCTCGCGGGGCCATCCTCCGCCAGCTGCTGGCGGAATTCCCGGGAGACCGCGAACCGGGAAATCTCTGCCACCTGCGGCCGAGGCAGGTCCCGGCGAATGGACGGCCGGAAGAATGCGGAGCGGCAATGGGCCTCGATTGGGAAAGGAGCTCCGGGATCGAGGGGATCCGGCAGGACTAGACGGACGGCCCCGACGAACCTTCCGCTCTGCCGGTGGCGGACCAGGGCATGAGCGGAGCGGAAATCATAAGGGTCCCGCTCCAGCCCGTCCGGGTGCTTAAGCGGGTCTTCGAAACCGTGCTCCAGGCAGTACACCTGATACCGGAGGGCCCGGGCGGCGTCCACGAGCTCCGGGGTATCCGCAGCCACCACCTCGAACCGGGAATGAAAGGTCTCGAACAGCTTCCCCAGGGGATCTGCCGCTCCCCCGGCGGGCACAATGCCGGGGGCCGTGGCCGCCCCCCGGGCCTGCTCCTGCATCCCGTTTCCTTCAAAAGTCATCGGATTTCCGAATTTTTTCCGTTCAAAACGTTATGTCGCAAAAAGACGACGCCATCACCACACGCGACCGGCGTTCCCGGAAGGGTAGGTACTATCACCGATAAACCTAAAGGGTTTTCCCGGCGGATGCAAAGGGAGTCTTGGATGGGTGTGGTGAAGGACATCTATGGACTGTCAACTAAGATGTCCGGAATTCTAAATAATGGTCTGGACACCCTATCACTTCCGCAATCCAAATCCAGGAATTGTCAAAAAATTTGTCATCCGACACCGCTCCCCGGGCTAGATGCCGGCTTACCCCCTGATCCCCCGTCAAAGGCCTTTACAGGACAGCGGCTCGCCAGACCCAAGACACATCCAGCAACTTGTTCTTAGAACAATTTCACTATTGGCACGGGCTTCGCAAAGGACAAGGTGGGCGGGTTGGCGGCGTTGCCGCAGGCCCGGCAAGCGCACAGCAGCAAAAAGGAGGACCATCCAATGTGCAAAAGCAACCACCTGCTGCGGAGCATCCTGGCGGGGGGCCTCGCCTTGGGCCTCGGCGGCGGTGCCGCCAACGCCTCAACGCTGGACGGTCTGTTCTCTCCCGGTGAGCTCCTGCTCACCGACGAGAGCGGAGAGAACGTAATCGACCCGGCCACCGGGGGGATCAAGACCGGCGACATCGCAATCGGGGACCTTCTGATCGGCGCTGCGGAGATCGACTCCATCGCCAATGGGGGCACCCAGGACCCAGGCCTCGACGCCGGCCGTGAGTTCACTTCCCTGTTCCAGATCCGTGTGGCCGATATGGCGGATACGGGTACGGACGCCACCGTAGACGCCACCACCTATGACATCTACGACTTCGAGTTCGAGCCGGCCGGGGCCAGCTCCTGGGACCCCTATCTGACGGACGCCGAGGCCGCTGCCCTTGGCATCGACCGCGATCGCATGGTGGCCATCTTTTACGACGATGCGCTCGAGGCTGACGGGGGCACCAATTTCGACCGCGCGGGATCCGATGCGACCCAGGAGCTCGCCGACGCCTCCGACGGCCAGCGACGGGCCGTTGCCGGCCTGGACACCGAGGACGATTTCTGGGTGGCCCAGGGCCCTTTGAACCTTCAGGCCTTCGTTGACGCGGGCCTCAACGACGACTTGGGGGACTTCTTCTTCGGTGCCAGCTGGCTGTGGGAGGACTTCACCTCGGTGAACTTCATCGACTTCGCCCAGAACACCGGCACCACCGACCTTCAGGACATCGCCTTCGCCCCGGCCCCCGGGACGGTTAACGTCGGCCTGTTCGGCGACGGCGACCTGATCGGTAAGACCGCCGACTCCGGCTTCGGGGTCTTTAACAAGGTGGACATCAATGTCAACGCCGTTCCGGCTCCGGCCCCCTTGGGGCTGATGGGGCTAGGGCTGGCGGGACTGGCCCTGTTCCGGCGCCGTCCCCTTCGTCCCGCTGTGTAACCTGACCCCTCCTGCCGCGCCGCCCCTGCGGGCCTTCCCTTTCGGGAGGGCCCGCTTGTTGTGGCCGCCCGGCCGGACCTTACCCCTGCCCTTCCCCGGCCAAGGAAGCCACAAGCGCCGTCCAGGGCCGCCGGATGGACCTGGGCCGCAATCCCCGCCGTACCGGCCATCCGATCCGAGCCAGGAACAGGTGGTCTTCGCCTTCTCCGGCGCCCAGCTCCTGCACTCTGCCGGCCAGCGCCTTGGCCTTGCGGAGACCCCGCCGGCTTTCGGTAAAGACCGTGCCGTTCCGGCCGTAATGAGCAAAGCACAGGGGCCCCAGACTGGGCTGCATGACCAGGCCCATCCGCTCCGCGGTCAGCCAGAGCCTCTGGAGGGCGGCCCCAGCCCGGATCAGCTGGACGGTCTCGTCCTCCCCCGACCCCGGAGGGTGCTTCCATACCACCAGAAAATGGGCGGAGCAGAGCAAGCCGGGCACCAGATCCAGCTCCAGTCGGGGGAGCAGGGTCCCGGCGGCCCATCGATTGAGTCGGTCCAGGCGCTTCCAGTCGGCCATCGCCCAGCGCATGAGCAGGCGCGTGACCGGATCGACCCCCACCGCCCGGGCGGGCACCCCTTCCGGACTGAAGGCCCGATCCCAGTCCAGAATGCGGCGGTGGACCCCGAAGGCCTCCGGAATGCGCAGCCGGATGCCCGTGGCCGCGGCATTCAGCCGCGCAGCCCGCCAGCGGGCGCGCCCGCCCTCCAGCCAATGGAGGTCGAGCTCCTTGCCCAGGCAGGCTTCCAGGGCCCCCTTGTGGGCCGCTTCCAGGCGCCGGGCCCGGTACCGCCGGCGGTCCACCGACCGGCTGACCAGGAACCGCGCCAGGGGATCCGGCTCGCGGTTCCCTTCGGCAGGGAGGCTCACCTCCAGGCGGTGCCCCCCTCCCTCGCTGGGGTGCCAGGACCAGAAACAGCCCCGGCCCCGCTCGGAGGCCGCCAGCCGCAGGGACTCCACGAGAAAGCCTAGGGTCAGCCGGGTCGGCCGGCCTGCATAGTCGTAGACATCTCTCGCCTCTGTCACCCGCACCCGCAGTCTGTCGGGCTCCAGGATCTCGAACCGCCATGGCTGGGCGTTGTCCCCGCTGGGAGCCCACCGGGCCCGTTCCACGATCGCTTCCAGGTCGGAGCTTGGCTGCCGGTCCTCAGAAGGGCGAACCTGCCGGGAAAGCTCCCCGAACTGGCCGAATACCCGATACCCGATCTGACGGCGAATGAGCTGGAGTGGATGGCGGTTGCCCCCAGGGAGCCAGCCACGGACCCAGCGGCCCCGAAAGGCGTCGAGCTGCTGGTACCGGGGCACGCCCCGGACCCGACCCCGGCCTAGGAGGACCTTGAGCACCTCGGTGGCCGCGGCCCCGGCGCACAGCTCGCAGGCCATGGCGGTGGACGGACCCGCCCGGGCACTGAAATCCACCCGGGAGGGATCCACCAGGTAAGAGCGGTGAAGCCCGCGCGGGGCCAAGCCAACCAGGAAATTGACCTGCTGCCGCTCAGGAGATAGCCCGGCCAGCCGGAAATACTCCTCGAATCCCGGACCCCCGGGCAGGAAGGCCAACAGGGCCGCCCCCATACCCAGTGGGGCAGCGGTGATAGCCGGTATCCCCCGTTGACCGCAGCGGGTGAACAACCGGGCGCCGGATGTCCAGCAGGAAGAAGTCCAGGCCGTCCAGTACCAGGTCGACGTCGTCGAGAAACGTGTCCAGGTTGTTTTCGGTCACCCCTTCCGGGAAGCCCGACAGGCGAAGCCCGGGATTGATCCGGCGGGCCATTTCCGAAAGGGATTCCAGCTTGCCCCGACCAAGGCTGTCCAGGCTGGCCCCGGCCTGCCGGTTGAGGTTTGCGAGCTCGAAGGTATCGGGATCGGCCAGGTGGAACCCGCCGATCCCAAGCCGGGTCAGGGTAAGCAGGTGAGAGCCCCCTACCCCGCCCAATCCGGCGATCCCCACGGTCCGATCCCGCAGGCGCTGCTGTTCCCCCTCCGTCACCCAGCCCAGATTGCGGGCGAAGGCCTCTTCATAGCGGAAGCCCGGGTCCATGGACACTATTGCGTGCCCCAGCCCAGGAGTCCCGGGCTAGGGACCACTCTCCAAGGCGTCGAGCATGGCCCGGGCCTGCTTCCGGTGAGGGGAAGCTTTCCCGCCCCTCACAATATCCTCCAGCACTGCCCGGGCCTCGACTCGGTCGCCGGTTCGGCGCAGGGCCTGGGCCAGATGCAGCTGGAGCTCGGCTCTGTCCGGGGCTCCCTCGACGGCCTTGCGGAGAAGCTCGACGGCTCGCTCAGGGTGCCCGTTGGCAAGGTAGACCACCCCGGCGGTATCCAGGATGGCGGGGGACTCGGGGGCCAGCTTCAGGGCCTGCCGGGCATGGATGAGGGCCCGCTCCGGATCCGACTCCCGCAACAGCCAGGCGAGATTGTTCCTGGCCCCCAGGTGGTCCGGGGACCGGACCACCACCGCCTCCAGGGCGGACCGCGCCGGCCGGTCCCTTCCGGCCGCCAAGTGGGCAGTGGAAAGGGCGAACCGCAGCCCCGGATCCTCCGGGTGGTCGTCGAGGCCTTTTTGCAGGGTGGCCACCGCGTCGTCGTAGCGGCCCTGATCCCGCTGCGTCCGGGCCAGGCGGATCCGCCACGGCACGTTCTCATGACCGTCCAGGGCCCTTTTATAGGCCTTCTCAGCCTCGGCCAAGCGGCCGCGGCGCTCCGCCAGGAAGCCCACACGGGCCCAGACGTCCGGGCTGTCGGGGAGCTCCTCCCGGAGCCGACGGATCCTCCGCTCCGCCGCCTCCACCCGGCCGGTTGCGATCAGCAAGCGGGCCATGGCCAGTCCGGCCCCCAGGTGATCCGGATTCCGTTCCAGAGCTGCGGACAAGGCCTCCAGCATTGCCTTGCCGTTGCCCACCCCGGCATGTGCCCGTGCCAGGAGGTAGCGCGCATCCGCCGAGTCGGGAACCAGCTGCACCATGCGCTGAAAGGCCGATAGGGCGTTGCTGGCCTCTCCCAGCTCCAGCTGGGCTTTTCCGATCTCCCCAAGCAGGGCAGGGTCGGGAGGGATGTCCTCCAGGCCCTTCTTTGCGCTGGACAGGGCCTGATCCGGATTTCCCTGGCGCCGGTAGTAACGGGCCAGCAGCACCCGGGGCTCCAGGACCGAAGGATGGGCCTCCCGGGCCTGCTCCAGGTGGGCAACGGCCTTGTCGAGGCGCCCCTGCCCGGCCTCCAGCCGGGCCAGGGCCACCAGGGTCCCCAGATGGTCCTCGTGGGCGGCCAGAACCTCTTCGTAACGCTCCCGGGCTCGGTCATGCTCACCTTCCCGGATGTCCAGACGGGCCAGATTATGGGCGGCCGAAGGGTTGCCCCCCTCCCGTTCAAGGGCCTCACGGAAAGCCTTCCGGGCCTGCTCCGGCTGATCCTTGGCCAGCCTTGCCATACCCACCAGAGCCCACGCGCGAGCGCTTTGGGGCCGCCGTTCCCGGAGCTTTTCCGCGGCTTCCAGGGCCTTATCGAGCTCCCCGGCTCCTAGATAGCTCTGGAAGAGGAGGACATCGGGCAGCCCGGCATCGGGGTCGAGCTGGATGGCCCGCTGCAGAGCGGACCGGCCTTCCGATTTCTCCCCGTGGTGCAGCAGGCCCAGGGCCAGGGTGGTGTGCGCCCCGGCGCTTTCCGGGTCGGCCTCCACCGCTCGCTTCAGATAACCGATCCCTTCTTCGGTCCGGCCCTGGGCCATGGCCGCTCGAGCCATCAGGGTGAGGACCGGGGGATCCTCGGGGGTTTTCGCCAGCACCGGCTCTAGCACCCGGGCCGCCCGGACGAACCGGGTCTGACGGAGGTGGATTGAGGCCAGCATCTTGGCCGCATCCCCCATCTCCGGGGCGGTCTGGACCACCCTTGACAGGTGGTGCTCAGCCTGGTTCAGGTTGCCCTCGATAAGGTGGCAGGCCCCCAGGTAATAGCGTGCCGGCAAATACTCCGGGGCCGCGTTAAGGACCTCCTGGAAGTGCCCCCGGGCCTCTGGACAATTCTCTTCCTGCAGCAGGATCAGACCGCGCGCATAGTCGGCCCCCGGATACCGGCGTCCGCCCCGCTCAAGCCGATCCAGGTCGCCGCGGGCCCCGGCAAGGTCGCCGCGAGCGATGCGGATCAGGGCCCGCTTGAGCCGACCCGCCCCCCCGGTTGACTTCCGGTCAAGGGCACGGGAATACGCCTTCTCGGCTGCCTCCAGGTTGCCCTGCCAACGCTCGATATCCCCCAGCAGCCCCCAGCTGTCCCTGGGGGGCTCGGGGCTATCCAGAGCCCGCCGGGTCCATTCCTTGGCCGCGCCCAGCCTGTCCCGGGCCACGGCCAACCGGGCGCGGGCAAGCATCACCGCTCCGGAACGCGGCGCCGTCTCCCGGGCCCGCCCCAGGACCTCCTCTACCTCGTCGAGCCGCTCCTCCTGGAGCAGGGCGCGGGCCCGGATCGCCAGGATCTCTGCACGAAGCTCGGAGGGATCCCCCTCCCGCGGCTCGATCCGGTCCAGCGCATCCCGGCCCTTACCTTGCACCAGCAGAGCGCGCCCCAGGGGCACCACAACCTCTTCCCGGGGAAGCCCGAGCTCCCTGGCCCGGGTTAGCTCCTTCACGGCATTCTCCCCCTTGTTGAGGGCCAGGTAGACCACCCCGAGCCTCTTTCGGGCCTCGGCATTATCTGGGAGCTTCTGGAGGACGTTCTTGAGCTCGATGACGGCTGCGCGCATCTGGCCGCTGGCCTGGTGCTCGCGGGCCCGCTGGAGGTGCTCCTTGGGCGGAGGACCGCCTTGGCTGCATGCCCCGGCCAGGACGGCGCAGGCCCCAAGCGCCGCCACCCGCCAGCGGCGTCCGGGGAGCGTCCGGGAAAGCCGATTTCTCATTGGTGCGCGACCTCCGGAATTGAGCGCTTCAAAGGCTTTTTTCGGCGCGCGAGGCGCGCAGACCGTGCTTGTCCAGAAGGGCATAGAGGGTTGGGCGGGTAACCCCCAAAAGCTCGGACGCCCGGGAGAGGTTGCCGTTTGTCCGGTTAAGGGCGCGGTGCAGGACGTGGCGCTCCGCCTTGTCCCGCGCCTCGCGCAGGTTGAACGGAACGGGCTCCCCTTCGGGAGCCTCCAGCTCCAGGTCCTGGGGACCGATCCGCCCGCCCTCGCACATGATGGTGGCTCGTTTAAGGCGGTTCTCGAGCTCCCGCACATTGCCCGGCCAGGTATGTCCTTCGATGGCCCGCAGGGCCTCCGGGGTCAGACGCGGTACCTGGTGGCCCTGGCGCCCGGCCACCCGATCCAGGATGGAGCGGGCGATCACTGCGGCGTCCCCTTCCCGCTCCCGGAGGGGCGGGATCCGGATGGCCACCTCCGTCAGGCGGTAATAAAGGTCCTCCCGGAACCGACCGTCCCCCAGGAGGGATTCCAGGTTCTGGTTGGTGGCGCACACCACCCGGATGTCCACCGGCACCTCCTCGCGGCCGCCCACCCTTTCGATGGCGCGCTCCTGTAGGAAGCGCAGGAGCTTGGCCTGGAGGGACAGTGGGAGGTCCCCCACCTCGTCGAGGAACAGGGTGCCGCCGTGGGCATGCTCGATCTTCCCCCGCGTCCGCCGGTCGGCGCCGGTGAATGCCCCCTTCTCATACCCGAACAGCTCGGACTCGAGCAGGGTTTCCGGGATGGCGGCACAGTTGATGGCCACGAAGGGTCCTTCGCAGCGGGGGCTGAGCTGGTGGATGGCGCGGGCCAGGAGCTCCTTGCCGG
>JABAHQ010000219.1_pt5 | contig 17507 bp, 15 predicted proteins | sample 7062091 | NCBI WGS metagenome assembly JABAHQ01 (sample SAMN14534359, study PRJNA622989) | marine sediment metagenome | biome: marine biome [ENVO:00000428]; feature: marine pelagic biome [ENVO:01000023]; material: deep marine sediment [ENVO:00002113] | place: India: Gulf of Kutch | collected...
TCCAGCAGGTGTTCCGCTTGCCGTTGACAAGCCAGGAGCGCATGCCCGTTGGCCTTGACCGCGCAGGAGCCGCAAATGGCACTCCGGCAAGACATGCGGTAGGTGAGCGTCCCGTCCTGAGTCCACTTGATCTCGTTCATGCAGTCCAGGAGGGTCGCCCCCGGCTTGATCTCGAGTTGATAATCCTCGAAATAAGGCTCCGGTTGTTTTTCCGGGTTATATCGTTTGATCCTGAAGGTCGCCATCAATACGTTCTTTCCGCCGGTGGATGTCTGGTAATCACGACGGGTTTGTGTTTCAGAACCAGCCCGTCGGGGGAGTGGTAAGCCAGGGTATGCCGGAGATACCGTTCATCGTCGCGTTTGGGAAAATCGGTACGCGCATGCCCGCCGCGGCTTTCCTGCCGGTGCAAGGCGGCGGTGGCGATGATCTCCGCCATGGTCAGCATGTTGCCCAGTTCAATGATCTCGTAAATTTCGGTATTAAATATTTTCCCCTTATCCATTACTTTACCTTTTTTGTACCGGGCCTGCAGTGTATTAAGAGTCTCGATACAGAGGGACAGTTTCTCCTGGTTCCGGTAAACCCCGCATTGGGCGGTCATGAGGGCCTTCATTTCGTTGCGAATATCGTTGTAACTTTCACTCCCCTCGCTCTGAAAAATCTCTTCAAACTGTTTCAACACCGGGGTTTTGGCATGCGATTCGTTGAGGGTCGCCCACCCCACATTTTTTGCATATTCCCGGGCAGACCGTCCCGCACGTTCCCCGAATACCACCGCTTCCAGAAGAGAATTGGTGCCCAGTCGATTGGCTCCATGCACCGACACGCAAGCGCATTCGCCGGCGGCGAAAAACCCTTTTATGGGGGTGCCCGAGTCCCCGACCACCACTTGACCGAATTTATCGGTGGGGATCCCGCCCATGGAATAATGCGCGGTCGGTTGAATCGGCAGGGGGTCTTGAACGCAGTCCACGCCGATGAAATCGATGCCCAGTTGCCGGATCTGCGGCAACCGTTCCATGATCCGCTGTTCGCCCAAGTGACGCAGGTCCAGGTGAATGTAGTTTTCGCCCTCGATCCCGTGGCCGGAATCCATCTCGCTCTGCTCGGCCCGGGCGACGATGTCCCGGGGCGCCAGCTCCATCCGGGAAGGGGCGTATTTTTCCATAAAGCGTTCGCCCCGGCCGTTGAGAAGGTACCCCCCTTCCCCCCGCGCCGCTTCCGAGAACAAAATCCCCTGCCGGTAGAGCCCCGAGGGATGAAACTGGACGAATTCCGGGTCTTCCAGGGGAATCCCCGCCTTGTACGCGGCGATCACCCCGTCGGCGGTGCTGGCGAACGCGTTGGAGGTGATCTGAAACACCCGGCCGTAGCCCCCGGTGGCGAAGATGACGGCCTTGGCCTGGATGACCTCCACCGCGCCGGTGCGAATATCGCTCACCACGATCCCCTTGCATTCCCCGTTTTCCACGATCAGGGCGTGCATGTACCATTCCGAATAAATCTGGATGGATTTCGAATTTTTCAGCACTTGCTCATGCAGGGCATGAAGGATCGCGTGCCCGGTGCGGTCGGCGGCAAAACAGGCGCGGGGCTTGGAATGGCCGCCGAAACTGCGCTGGGCGATCCGTCCGTCGGGCATTCGGCTGAAAATGCACCCCATGTGTTCCAATTCGTAAATCACCCGGGGCGCCGACCGTACATATTCCTCCACCGCATCCTGGTCGTTCAGGAAATCCCCGCCCTTGACCGTGTCGTACATATGTTCTTCCCAACTGTCCTGTTCCGAATTGCCCAGGGCGGCGGCGATGCCCCCCTGCGCGGCCCCGGAATGCGACCGGGAGGGATAAACCTTCGTCAACATGCCGACATCGAGCGCCGGGCACACTTCCAGGGCGGCCCTCATGCCGGCCAAGCCGGCACCGACTATGACCACATCATGCTTGATCACTCTGTTCCTCGTTCAAGAAAACGAATGGAAGACCCCGGGCGGGAACCGCCCGCCGTTGGCCTTGAAGCGGCGCGTTCCGGTTCCTCCTCCTTCGGGGCTGAGGCATAAAAATCTGCAGTTTAAAGGAAAATCCCGGCCTTGCCAAAAGGATTTTGGACGCCCTCGGGGCGCTCCCGGCAGGTTTTCCCTGAAATCTTATAACCCTTTAAAATAGAAGGGCGTATTGAACCATTAACGGGTAAGAAATGTCAAGAAAAATGCAGCCCCAAGAATTGGAGTTGAAAAATCTCTTCCGGGCCCCCATAATGGCGTTAGTTGGACTCATTTTATAAAGAGCAATAATTCACCCTCAATTTTTTCATTGACCGCCTGTCGCTGCGGATCTATTGAACTCTGTCTCACCTCGATTTGAAGCCATCACCCGACAAAACACGCTTTGACGCCTTTTCCTTGCCGGAACCGGTCATGCACGGGATTCGGGATGCCGGGTTCGAGTTTTGCACCCCGATCCAGAGCGCCACGCTGCCCAAAACCCTGGCCGGGCACGACGTGGCGGGTCAGGCCCAAACCGGAACGGGGAAAACCGCTGCCTTTCTAATCACCTTATTTTCAAGGCTCTTGAGCCAACCTGCCAAGAAGCCCACGCGCGGAAAAAGCGGTCCACGGGCTCTGGTGGTGGCCCCCACCCGGGAGCTCGCCCGGCAGATCGAAAAAGACGCCCTGCTCTTGGGCAGCCACTGTGGGTTCAGCATCGTCTGCGTCTACGGCGGCCTGGATTACGATAAACAGAGAAACAAGATCAAATCGGGAGTCGATATCCTGATCGCCACCCCCGGCCGCCTGATCGACTACTACAAGCAAAAGTTTTTTAGCTTGAAAATGGTCGAGGTCCTGGTGATCGACGAAGCCGACCGCATGTTTGACATGGGGTTCATCTCCGACCTCCGGTACATCCTGAGGAACACCTCGCCCTACCACAAACGCTTGTCCATGCTGTTCTCGGCCACCCTGAGCCACCGGGTCATGGAACTGTGCTACGAACACATGAATAACCCGGAGAGTATCTCCATCGAGCCCGAAAAAGCCGTGGTGGACGCGGTGGAGCAATCCCTCTACCACGTGGGGAAAGCCGAGAAGTTCAACCTGCTCCTGGGCCTGCTGAAAAAGGAAAAGGGAGAAAAGATCCTGATCTTTTGCAACACCAAGGCCGAAGCGGAACGGCTGGAACGCAAACTCAATTTCAACGACTACAACGCCGGGCAGATCAGCGGCGACCTGCCGCAGCGGGCGCGGATCCGCATTCTGGAACAATTCCGGACGGGCAAAGTGGACATTCTGATCGCCACCGACGTGGCCTCACGCGGGCTTCATGTCGACAACATCACCCATGTCATTAATTACGACCTGCCGCAGGATCCCGAAGATTACATTCACCGCATCGGCCGGACGGCGCGGGCGGGAGCTCGGGGAACCGCCATCACCTTGTGCTGCGAAAACTATGTCCATCACCTGGAAAAAGTCGAAGACCTCCTGAAACAGAAAATTCCCGTGGAATGGCCGGAAGACGATATGTTCATCCAGGCCCGGGCAGGCACCCCGACCCGGCGGCGGGAGAAACCCCGTCGGCCTCAAACCCAAAAGAAAACCTCGCCGCGCCGGGACAAAGGCCGGGACTCCCGGAAGAAATCGAAAAGCCGCCGGCGCTCCTCTTCCCGGCGAATGGAATCCCGCCCGTCGTCCTCTTACTGATCCGTTCCTTTTCCTTCCAGCAGTTTCTTGAACTGGCTTTCTTGAAGCACATTCACCCCGAGTTTTTTGGCCCGGTCGAGTTTCGATCCCGGATTTTCCCCGACAACCACGTAATCGGTTTTGCTGGACACGCTGGAGGTGACCCGGCCTCCCAACGCCGCGATTTTTTCGCTGGCTTGGTCGCGGGTAAACTCGTTCAGGGATCCGGTGAGGACGAACTGTTTGCCTTCGAGACGACGGCTCGCCGCCGGGCCGCGGGTTTCTTCGACCCCCACCCCTTTGCGGACCAGGCGCCGGATTTCTTCCCGGTTGGCTTTTTGATCGAAAAAGGCACGAATGCTTTCGGCCATGGTGGGGCCGATTTCCCTGACCGCCTCCAATTCCTCCCGGGAAGCTTTCTGAAGCGGATCCACGCTGCCAAACGTCTGGGCCAGCACCGCCGCCGCCCGCTGACCCACGTGCCGGATACCCAGGCCGAATAACAGCCGCGCCAGTCCCGCGGTCTTGCTTTTCTGGATGGCCTCGATCAGGTTGCGGCCGGATTTTTCGGCCAACCGCTCCAGGTCCGCCACCTGGCCCACGGTCAAGTCGTAGAGATCGGAAAAATGCTGGACCCCGCACCGGTCGACCAACTGATCGACCACGGCGGGTCCCAGATGGTCGATGTCCATGGCGTTCCGCGAGGCGAAATGAAGCAGCCGTTCCTTCAGCTGCGCCGGGCAACCGGAATTGAGGCACCGCCAGACCGCCTCCCCCTCGGGCCGGACCAGGGAAGACTTGCATTCGGGGCAGTGGTCCGGCATTTTGAATTCCTTCCCCCGCCGGCGCCCCGCCTCGGTCACCACCTGGACCACCTTGGGGATCACGTCGCCGGCTTTTTCCAGGATCACCGAATCGCCGACCCGGATATCTTTCCGCCGGTGTGGGCAAGCATGAACATTGAACAAACNNCTTTCCGCCGGATTTCGTCTTCATTGTGAAGCGTGGCGCGGCTCACCGTGGAGCCGGAGACCTGAACGGGGTTCAAAATCGCGACCGGGGTGATCGCCCCCGTCCGGCCCACCTGGCACACGATATCGCGAACCTCGGTCACCGCCTGCTCGGATTCGTATTTATAGGCCGCCGCCCAACGGGGATGCTTGGTGGTGCTTCCCAGCTTTTGCTGGTGCTTCAGGGCATTCACCTTGATGACCAGGCCGTCGGCATCGAATGGCAGGGACCGTTTTTTCTCCTGCCACTCATCCACCATCTCCAGCACGGCTTCGAAGCTCTTGCACAACCGGGTGTGGGGATTCACCCGGAACCCCAGACCTTTCAATTTCTGGAGCGCCTCATAATGGGTTTTGAAAGGGGGGCCCTCATAATGGCCGACGCTGTACACGAAAATGTCGAGAGGCCGTTCGGCGGTGAGGGAAGGATCCAATAGACGCACCGAACCCGCGGCGGCATTTCGCGGATTGGCGAAAGGAGGGTCGCCTTTCTTTTTGCGGCTTTCGTTGAACTGGAGAAACGCTTCCCGGTCCATGTACACCTCTCCCCGCACTTCAATGAAAGCGATGTCTTCTTTTTCCGCGGGAATCCGCAGCGGAATGGACCGAATGGTTTTCAGGTTGGCGGTGATGTTCTCGCCTTCCCGCCCGTCGCCCCGGGTGGCGCCCAGAACGAATGTCCCTTTTTCGTAAGAGAGGGTCACCCCCAGACCGTCGATCTTGAGCTCCACCACGTATTCCGGGTCGCGGGTCAGGTCGAGGCCCCGCAATACCCGTCTTCGAAAATCTTTCAACTCCTCTACGCTGTAGGTGTTGTCGAGGCTGAGCATGGGAATCCGGTGGCGCACCGCCTCGAATTTTTCCGCCACCTTTCCGCCGACCCGCTGAGTGGGCGAATCGGGGGTGATCCAATCCGGATGCTTCGTCTCCAGGGTTTTCAGCCGCTGCATCAACCGGTCGTATTCCCGGTCGGAAATTTCGGGCCGGTTTTCCACGTAATACAGATGATCATGCCGATGGATTTCCCGGCGCAGCCGTTCCAGCTCTTTTTTTTCCGAATCCGTCATGACTCCCCTTTTGCACGAAGCCCCGGAACCCCCGATTCTTTCCTTGAGCCCGAACAGTCGGGTGCTTTAAGATAAAACCTCATGGAAACCTGCCCCCGTCCGAGGCCGCCATGCATATTCTGGGAAACGTTCGTTTGTTCGAGGGATTGACCGATAAAGAATTGTCGGCGATCTTTCACCTGGCCCGGGAAAAAACTTTAGAGAAAAATCAAATCATCTTCAAGGAAAACAGTCCCAGCGATCCTCTTCTTCTTTTGATGGAGGGAGAAGTTCATATCGAGACGCCGCCGTCCTCCGGCCCGAAAACGGTGTTGGCACGCCTGGAACCCCATGTCGTGGTGGGAGAGTTGTCTCTCCTGGAGGAAGCCCCCCGCCCCGTAACCGCCGTCACGGTGACGCCGACCACGCTTTTGGAAATTTCCCGAGCGGACTTGTTCCGGCATTTCGAGGACCATCCCCGGGTGGGCCTGACGGTCTTGAAAAACCTGGGCCGCTCCTTCTGCGAACGCTGGCGACGGAGCGAGCGAGGATACCGGGACCCGCTCCTTTGGAAGGGGGTTCCGGACGATTGATTCCGCCTTGGATTTTCCTCAAAGCTTGAGGGTCACGTAATACCCGGATCTTCCCCGCTGGACCAAAAGCAGGGCGCTGTCGGTATGCCCGGTCTCAACCACGGCCTGGTGGAAATCCTCCAGATTTTCCACCCGGTTCTGATTGACCTGCCGGATAACGTCCCCGGGAGCCAAGCCGATTTCTCCTCCCGGTCCGTCCGGAACCACCTGGACCACCACCACCCCCTTTCGGGTGGCCAACCCGTATTTGCGGACCTGCCGACCGGTGATCTCCTGAACCCGGAGGCCCAACCAGTTCAGGATAAACTCATCCACCGAATCCGCGGTGATGGAGGCGACCTTCACGTTCAGCCGTTTTTTCTTGCCGTCCCGAAGAATCCCCAACCGGATACCATTGCCCACGGAATAGGAGGCCAGGCGCTCCTTGTATTCCGACCGGTCGCGGATTTCATGGTCATCCAGCGTGACGATGATGTCGCCGCGGCGAAGTCCCGCCCGATCGGCCGGGCTTTTCCGGACCACCCGGGTCACCATCACCCCCCAAGGCCGGTCGAGCTTGAAATACTGCTGAATTTGGGGGGAAAGGTTCTGCACCGAGACGCCGAGCCACCCCCGCCGCACTTTGCCGAAATGGATGAGATCGTCGAGGATGCGTTTGGCATTGTCGATGGGAATGGCAAAGCCGATGCCTTCGGCCCGGTCATAAATGGCGGTGGTGATGCCGATCAACGACCCGTTGATGTTGAGGAGCGGTCCGCCGCTGTTGCCCGGATTGATGGAGGCATCCACCTGGATGAAATCGTGGTAGACCGTATCGTTTCCCGCCCGGATCGAGCGATTCAAGGCGCTGACGATTCCGGCGGTCACGGTGTGCTGCAACCCGAAGGGATTGCCTATGGCGATGACCGTCTCGCCGATCATCAAATCGTCCGAACGGCCCATTTCCACATGGGGCAGGGGTTTTTCGGAATCGATTTTGATGACCGCCAGGTCGGAGGTGACGTCGGCCCCCACCAATTGGGCATCGAAGACCCGTTTGTCTTTCAAGGTCACCTGGATGCTGCCCGCCTTGCCGATCACGTGGTCGTTGGTCAGGATGTAGCCCTCGGGATTGATGAGGACGCCCGATCCCAGACTCCGGCGCTTCGACGGCAGAGAAGGGAACATTTGGCTGAAGAAATCGTCGAAAAACTTGTTTCCGAAATGGCGAAAGGGGTTGCGGGGGGCGGGCAGGGATTCTTCGGTGAAGATGTTGACCACGGCGGGGCCGACTTTCTCGACCACCTGGACCAACGCCGTCCGGCGATTTTGCTGATCCGGGGTGAAAGCCGCGGCACCGCTTTGGAGAACCCAGAGGCTCAGGAAAAAAACCCAAAAAACTGCGCGCATCTTGGGGAGAGGGAACGGTTCGACAAAACGTTCAAAAAAATGGCGGGCCCGGGGGCCCGCCATCCTTACCACGGTTGCAAGGGAGAAACCAAAGGGGGAATGCCGTGCCTCCTCACCCCACTTTGGCGGCGATATAAATGGTGCTGCCACCCCGGCGAACCAGGAACAGCACCGTGCTGCCCTTTTTCAGGCCCCGAATGGCTTGCTGGTAATCCGTAACCGAGTCTACCGACTGGCGGTTCACTTCAGAAATCACATCGCCTCGGCGGAGACCCGCTTCGGCAGCCGCTCCGCCGGGAGACACATCCGAGACCAGGACTCCGTCCGTATCCTCGAGCTGCATGTTTTGCGCGATATCAGGCGTGATGTCCTGGACCTGAAGTCCCAGAGGATCCGCCCGGGCCACCCGGGGTTCCCCCTCTTCTTTCAGGCGCTCAATGGTGACCTCAAAGGTCTTGCGTTTGCCCTCGCGAATCACTTCCACCGTGACGGCGGAATCGGGCTCGGTGTTGGCCACGATTTTGGGAAGTTCTTCCATGTCCTTCACCTTATTCGGGCCGAATTTGACGATCACGTCGCCGCGGCGGATGCCGGCTCGATCGGCCGGGCCGTCGGGAATCACATCCCCGACGAGCGCGCCATCATCGGTTTTGAGTCCGAACGACTTGGCCAATTCCGGAGTGATCTTCTGGATCATCACCCCCAGCCAACCCCGGGTCACCTTTCCTTTTTCCTTCAGGTCTTCCAGGATGTCCTTGGCCATATTGATGGGAATGGCGAACCCGATGCCGACATTGCCTCCCGTGTTGCCGGAAATGATCGCCGTGTTCATCCCAATCACATCTCCATTCAGATTGATCAACGGCCCGCCGCTGTTTCCGGGGTTGATGGAAGCGTCCGTTTGAATGAAATCGTCATAGGGTCCGGCCCCGATGCTGCGGCCCATGGCGCTGACCACTCCGACCGTGACGGTATGGCTCAACCCGAAGGGGTTGCCAATGGCCACGACCCATTCCCCGACTTCCAATTTGTTCGAATCGCCCAGTTTCAGGTAAGGGAATTCCTTCGTATCCCCCGGTTCCCGTTTAATCTTGATCAGGGCAATGTCCGTTTTAGGATCCGATCCGATCAGCTTGGCCGAGTATTCCTTATCGTCCTCCAGCAGAACGACGATCTCATCCGCCTCTTGAACGACGTGATAGTTGGTCAGGATATGACCTTCCGGATCGATGATGAATCCGGATCCCATTCCCCGTCGGGGTCTGCGGTCGCGCTCTCCGAAAAAGCGTTCGTAAAAATCCCGGAAAGGATCGGGGGCCCTTTCCCGGGGGTTTTCGAATTGTCTTTGCGCCACCATTCGGGTTTTCGTGCTGACGTTGACCACGGCAGGATTCTGCCTTTTGGCGATCTCAACGAAAATATTGCCGGACATGGACCGGTTGTCGCTGCTCAACGCAAAGGCTTTTCCCGAAAAAGGCGAAAGCTTGTCCTGGTTCCCGAAGGTCAAGGGAAGGAGCAAGAGGGTTCCAAAGGTTATAATGTAAACAACTCTGGCGACTTTGGACATCATGAATGAAACTCTCCTTTATAAAAACCGATGATGGTCAAAAAACCCGGCAAAGTTCGTGGCCACTCCCTCAACACGCCGAGTCCATTAATTTGAAATCCCCCTGAATTTTCGGCACGTTCAAAAATCATCGGAATTCAATTTAACAGGGGGAAATTAAAACGGGATTAACAAACCATTAATTTTTTTTAATCACAAATCGGGCCAAATCGTTATTCTTTCCTGAATGGGCCATTTCCGGGCATGCCGCCTCTAACCGGGACAACCCAAGAAAGGCCGTCCCCGGGGGATCGCCCGCGAAACCGGAGGTTCTCGCCTGAACAGGGGGCGCATCGAAATCTCTGGGCAAACAAAAAAGGATCCCCGGGGGGTCTTGACGATGAGAAAACGGGACCTCGATGCTTCGGGCCGGAAGAATGAGCAACCGAGTTTGTCAGAGTTTTGCCAAATGGACCGAAAATCCCTGGGAACGAAGGGAACTCGATGCGTTTTTCAGGATGTTCCGGTTATGAATTCATTATATCCCCGCTCCCGGACCCAGACAACCTCAAAACCGCATTTCTCTATTATTGGGTTGACACCCCGAAGGATATCCCGGATAATTCAAAAGGCTCTTACCTGCAAAGGAATCAGAGCTTTTGAGGAAACGTTCAGGAAACACCGCCGGCAAACCCGCTCGCCCGGTCCGGTTTCGGAATTCCAGTTCAAACCTGAATCCTGTCCGTCCTTCCTACTCAATTCCCGAGGAATTTCCTTCTGCCCGGCCGCATCTCGGATCCCGGATTGGGGTCCCGCGTAAGATCCTTTTTGGCGGACCCCGAAAATCCGCCGAATCCGTCAAACCGGCCGTCGGTACCCTTGATTATGAGTTTATTTTTAACCGCCTTGGGGCTGGTGATGATTTTCGAAGGCATTCCCTACTTCTGTTTTCCCACCCAGTTTAAAGCCTTCGCTCAAAAGATCCCCGAACTTTCAAATTCCACTTTGCGGTACATCGGTTTGGTTCTTTTATTTTCCGGATTGTTGTTTGTCTATTTGGGGAGGTCCTTGATTGACAATGGATAAAACCGTTCGCACCAGAATGATGATTTGGGGGCTGGCCCTGATCCTGGTGGCGGGGTGTGCGAGCAATCCCTTTTCCGACGGCGAAACCGACGCCACGGAAAGTCAGGTCACCTCCGCGNNCCCCACCAGTTTCAGCAAAGACAGCTCCCGATCTTTTGTTTACGAATCCGGGAGCGGAGAGGTCCGGGTCGGCCGGCTTTTCTATTCGGGTTGGAACGACCAGGAGGAAGTGGTCGGTTTTTACGAAAACGCCATGATCAACAAAGGATGGAAACTGATCAATTCCATGGAGCATGACGGGAAAATCATGAATTATGAAAAAAACGGATGGGATTGCACCTTGATCATTACCGCCGGCTGGTTTAAAACGTATGTCGAAATCCAGATCGGCCCGAAATAACGATCCCGGGGCGACGGATCGACTTTGAGAATTCCTGTCCCAGGGGCTTTCCCGCCCGCCCGGAAAAGCCGGACGCTCCGGCATCCCGGGCCGGGAACCGCGTTCTGTCATGCCGGAAAAGAATCCATCGGTTCAATTGATTCTTGATTTCCCGTCCTACCCGGAATTCAGCTTCTCCAACTTTGTGGTCTCCCAGGGCTCGCTGTTCGCGTTCGATACCGTCCGCGAATTTTGTTCCGGCGCCCCCCTGCCCTACCAGTCCCTGTTTCTCTACGGTCCCGCAAACCTGGGCAAGACGCACCTCCTGATCGCCCTGGGAAACCATATCGCCCGCCATCCGGACAACGTCAGGGCGCTCTATATTCACGGATCCGACTTTGTCCGGAAAATGAATTCTCCCGGTCGTTCCGAAGGGAACAAGACCCTCACCCAGTTCCTGGACGTGGATTACTTTCTCCTCGACGACGTGGAGGCCTTAGCCGACCGGCTGGCGGCCCAGGAACGCCTCTACGCGATTTACAACGAGCTGACGGCCAAGGGTAAAAAGCTGGCCTTCACCGGGCACGGTCCCCCGAATCGACTGAAGGGATTGGAGCCTTACCTGAAGTCCCGGTTGCAGTGGGGCATGACGGCCGAAATCCGGCCCATCGATGACGCGACAACGAAAAAAATCATCGCCAAGCTGGCGCAGGATGTGGGGTTGTGGATCCCGGACAAGATCATCGATTACCTGTTGACCCGGATTCCCCGGGATTTTTTGTCCATCAAAAACACCGTCACCAAGCTGAACCACGAATCCTACATCCAGAAGAAAAAAGTGTCCCTGCCTCTGGCCAAGGCCGCTTTGGATCTTCCCTAGGCCCCATGGCGGTCTCCAACCACAACATCGCGTTGACGCTGGATCGCATCGCCCGCGAGTGCCCCGAGGGTCTGGCGCTTCACGTCCCCGCCACGGGGCATCGAATGACCTTCGCCCAACTCCGGGAAGAAAGCCAGCGCCTGGCCTCGGGCTTGAGCCAGGCCGGGCTCCACCCGGGAGTGCGGACGCTTCTTTTCGTTCCCTTCGGTCCCGATTTCGTGGTGCTGACCTTCGCCCTGTTCCAATCGGGCGCCCTCCCGGTGCTGATCGATCCCGGTCTCGGTCTCGGCAAGGTCCTGGACTGCATCCGGCACGTGGAACCCCGGGCGATGATCGCCGTTTCCCGAGCCCATGCGGTGCGGAAAATGTTTCCCTCCTCTTTCCGGTCGGTGAAAATCCCCATCACCGTGGGCCGACGCTGGTTCTGGGGCGGTCCGACGTTGGCCCAGCTCCGCCACCGGGGATCCCCGGCGTTCGGCGGCGCCGCCTGCCAGCCCGACGATCCCGCCGCCATCCTGTTCACCAGCGGCAGCACCGGCGCGGCCAAAGGCGTGGTGTATACTCACGGGATGTTTCACCACCAGAGGGAACAAATCCGCACTGGATACGACATTCGGCCGGGAGAAATCGATTTGCCGACGTTCCCCCTCTTCGGCCTGTTCGGTCCCAGCCTGGGGATGACGTGCCTGTTCCCGGACATGGATTTCACCCGTCCGGCGGGGGTGGACCCGGAAAAGGTCGTCCGCCCCATTCAGGAATACGGGGTGACCAGCAGTTTCGGGTCCCCGGCCCTGTGGGACGCAGTGGGCCGGTACTGCCGGGACGAGGGAATCCGCCTTCCCTCCCTGCGTCGCATCGTCATGGCGGGCGCGCCGGTGCCGGGAACGCTCCTGGAACGCTTCGACGCGGTTTTGGACCAAGAGGCGGAAATCTACACCCCTTACGGGGCCACGGAAGCCCTGCCCGTCACGCGGATCAGCCGAACGGAAATCCTGAACGAAACCTGGGCCCACTCCGAAAAAGGGAAGGGGTACTGCGTGGGCAAACCGGTACCGGACCTGTCGGCGAAAATCATCCGGGTCACCGACGAAGCCCTCCCGGCCTGGGATCCGGCCGACGAGCTTCCTCGGGGAGAAATCGGAGAAATTGTGGTCCAAGGACCCTGGGTGACCCGGGAATACGACCGCCAGCCGGAGGCCACCCGCCGGGCGAAAATCCCCGACGGTCCGTCGTTCTGGCACCGGATGGGCGATGTCGGCTGGATGGATGCCGAGGGCCGACTCTGGTTTTGCGGCCGGAAAAACCACCGGGTGGTCACCCCGCAGGAAACCTTGTACCCCATTCCCTGCGAAGCGATCTTCAACCGGCACCCGGAGGTCCGACGCTCCGCCCTCGTGGGGGTCGGCCGGCGCGGATCTCAGAAACCGGTGATGGTGATCGAGCCGGAAACCCCCGCCCGCATCCGGTCGCGGGAGAACCGCCGCCGGCTCGAACAAGACCTTTTGAAACGGGCCGCCGAAGCGCCTCACACGCGGGCCATCCGGACCGTCCTTTTTCATCCCCGGTTCCCGGTGGATGTGCGGCACAATGCCAAGATTTTCCGCGAACAATTAACCGAATGGGCCGCGTCCCGACTCGGGGAACCCGAACCGCACGCGCACGCATGACGAAAAGCTGGATCAAAACCCTCCAACCCAACACTCCGGCCAAAGCCCTGGGATACGTGTTCCTCGCCGCGCTGGCGTTCCGCCTTTGGGGCATCACCCATCCCCTGCTCGATTTTCACAGCTGGCGGCAGACGCTCACCGCCACCATCGCCAAAAATTTTTATGCCGGGGACATGAACCTGTTTCACCCCTCCACCCACTTTGTGAACGAGAATTACGAATTCGAATTTCCTCTCTACACCTTTCTCGTCGCGCTCCTGTACAAGGTTTTCGGGTTTCATGACGCGCTCGGCCGGGCGGTGTCCGTGGTCTTCGCCCTCGGGTCGTTGGGGGTCTTGTATCGGCTGGTGAAACGGTACTACGACGAAACCGCCGCGGTCATCGCCTGCGGTTTCTTCGCCGTGCTTCCCATGGCGGTGTATTACACCCGCACGTTCATGCCCGAATCGGCCATGCTGTTTTTCTCCCTGTCCATGGTCTACGGCTTCACCCGCTGGCTCGACACGGACCGCTGGAGATATTTCTTTCTGGCCGCGGGATCCGCCGCCCTGGCGTTTTTGGTGAAACTGCCCACCCTGTACATGGGAGGACCGCTTCTGTTCTTGGCCCTTCTCAAATTCCGCAGCCGTATTTTCTTCCAGTACAAACTTTATCTGTTCGTTCTGATCGCCCTGCTTCCGCCCTGGCTCTGGTATTCCCATATGTCCGACCTGGCCGCCCGCCAGGCGGGAGAAACCGGACTCTGGTTGACCAACGACAAGCTCGCCAACTGGGAAACCCTGACCGATTACCGGTTTTACAAACTGGTTTTCGGGACCCGGGTGGTGGAGAAAATGTTCGCCTTCACCGCGTTCCCCTTCCTGGTCCTGGGAATGGCGTCCCGCCCCGCCCGGAAGGAACAATACGTGTTTCACGTGTGGATCGCTTCGGTGTGCGCCTATTTCCTGATCGTCGCGGTGGGCAACCGGGTTCACGAGTATTACCAGCTTCCCATCATTCCCGTCGGAGTGGTGTTTGTGGGGAAATTCCTGAGCGATTTTTTCAAGCGGCGCTGGGGGCGAGGCCGGCTCCAACGGGACGCCCTCGCCTGGGTGGTGATCGTGATGATCGTCTTCATTCCCATCCACTCCGTTTACAAACTGACCCATCGGCTGGGGTATAACCTGGAGTATGTCGATCTTGGCCAAAAAGTCCAGGAGATCACCCAGGAAAACGAACGCATCCTTCTGCAGGACGGCGGCGGAGACCGGCCCCAGTTCTTTTACTTCAGCGACCGGAAGGGCTGGAGCCTGGGTCTGGAGCCTTCCTTAACCCCGGAAACTCTCCAGAGCTATAAGGCCCAGGGAGCCGACTATTACGGCATGATCCGGGCGGATTTGAAAGAAGCCAACCCCTCCCTGTACCGGTACCTGAAAAACACCCATCAGCCGGTGATCGAAGAACCCCGCATCACCCTGTTCAAGCTGAATCCCTGAAGCTTCCTTCAGGGCCTATCCAACCGCCGAGGCCGTGGTCTTTCACCGCCCGGGTTTTCCGGAAGCCCGGTCCACGTTCCACCCTAAGGAGCCTGGGCAGAGTCGGGGTCGCTCGCCGATCCGTCCCGATTTGAAGCCCCCTGCCTCCTTTCCGATTCTTGTCACGGAACAAAGGAAATTTCGATCCCGGGGGACCAAGCCGGCCGCTCCCCAGACCTCCGGAGTCCAGACGGAAAAATACCCATGAAATTCATAAGATAGGAACTAAACAGTGCAGGAGAAACTCAGGTAGGAAGACAAAAGATCGAGCCGGCGGCCGGAGGAAGGGATCCCGGGGGGACCTTTCGCCACCGGAAGAACCGTAGGAAGGGAATATCAACGCATTGCCGGATTACCCGTGTCGATGCAAGCCACCGGTTTCCGAGGGCTCGCCGTTACGCGGGGCCCCTGGAAGCCCTGGGAGGGTCAATCGGCAGAAAGCTCTTTCCGGTTCCGCCCGACCTGCTTCACGGTCGGATCGACACCATCCGGCGAGAACTCCGGGAAGCGGCCAACCGGGACCCCAATCGATACCGGAGGATCCGCAGCTTGATCCCCAAACAAAACAAACCGAAACGTGCCCACCAGTAGCCCATGGTTTGATTCACCTTTCTTTTAAAGGTTACCCCCAATCGGCGTGACGCCCTTGAGGGTCGGGATGGAAGGGATGCCCGTTCCGAGGTTCGCGGTTTGGGCCATCCCATCCTTGACTTTGGGTTTTGGGTCTTAAAAATCGGGGCAACCCGGTTTCAAAAAACCGCCCCAACTATTTGATTCCTTTTCCAAAAGCCACCCCATCTCCTCACGGGCAACTGGCGGGGCAAATCGGCCCTTTCCATTCCCGGGCAAACAGAGACCGGCTCCCACCTGGCATCGCCAGGCGACAGGGGGCAGCCGTTTTCTCCTCCGGCAACGGGGAACCCCCGGGTCTCAAAAAGAAACCTGGGGTCTTCCCTTCGACAGATTTACACCAATACAGTCACTTTAAAGATTTACATGGTAAATAGCAAGGCGAAACCCATCCTCCGCCGGCTCTTTTTGCCAAACCAGGGAAAAAAGAAATGGTTTCAACCGACTGAAAATATGCAGGTGGGGGACTCGAACTCCAAGGCGGGAACCCCCCGGTGGAGGCGGCGCCAAGGAACCGGAGGGCATTAACATTGGCTGGGCAGGAAGGAAAAGGCGGCCTCCCGCCGGCGGAACCGGTTCTATTTGACCTCCTTCAAATAACCGAGCACGGTATCCAGGAGGTTTTGCGAATAAAGTTTTCCCACCAGGTTTTTCCGGGCAATGGCCCCCGCCTGGTGGAACGCTTCCAGGTCCTCTTGCGGCGGCAGCTGGGAAAGCTCGACCCCGTTCCGGAGCATCACCTCGATCGAGCGGTTATTTTCTTCCTGAATGGTTTTCACGAGCCGATCGAGATGTTGGGCACCCAGCTTCTTTAACGCTTTTTGGTGCTCGGAAGACAACCGGGAAAATTTTCTTTGGGTGAGCAAGACCCCCCCGGTGGCATAGGCCATACGCACCTGCGACATGGTCTGGGTCTTGGTAAACCACTGCAGCGCCAGGGCTCCCTGCGGCGAGGCGTAGACGGTATCGATCATCCCCGTTTGCAGGGAAAGCAAAACGTCGGTGATGGAAAGAGGAATCGGGTTGATGTTCAAGGCGTGGTAGGCTTCCCGGACCAGGGGATCGCCCTGCCACAACCAGGGTTTGGATTGCTTCAAATCCTGAACCGTCCGGATGTGCTGCTTGGAAAAGAAATGCACCCAGCCTACCGGCACCCAGCCCAGCAACACGTAGCCGTTCTTTTCGAATCTTTCGACGAAATAGGTGTGCATCTTTTGGTAGACGTGGCGCACCTGCCGGTCCGTCTCGAAAAGGAACGGGAGATCCAAAACCCGGACCTCGGAAAGAATCTCGCCCAGCCCCACCCCGGTGAACCCGGCGCCGTGGAGCTGGCCGATCCGCATTTTGCGGATGACGTCTTTTTCATCGCCCGAAACCCCTCCCGGGTAAAACCGGAAGGTCACCGCTCCCTCGGTGGCCTGTTCGACGTCCCGGGACAACCGGCGCATCTCTTTCATCCAGGACGAGCCTTCCGGGGCGAGAGTGGAAAACTTGATCACCTCCGGGTCTTCCGCCCGGGCGGAACCCGTCCCAGGACCGGCCAGCACTCCCGCGCCCAAGGCCCAAAGCATCGGCGCCAACAAGAGCTTATAAACTCCGCTTCCGGTTTTGAGGAAACCGGCCTGCCTCCGATTCTTAAAACAACTCATCCGCTTTCTCCGCCAGATGTTTCGCTTTTCGTTTGGCCACTTCGTTGGCCAGCCTTTGTTCGGGCAACCCCGCGGCCGGCGTTTCCTTCACCCGCGTCAGCAACCGGTCAAACAGGGCCCGGTCCTGGGTCTGCACGGCCACGGTCCGGGCATAAAGCAAAGGGGTCAGAAGATATTTCCCTTCGGTGAGTTCCATATTTTTTTCGAAATGCTGCCGGGCCTTATCCGGGTTTCCTCCCAGGAGCGGGGTGCGGCTGCCGTAGAATATGCCGAGGAGCAGGTGGGGACCGGCATAGTGATAGGTTTCATCCAGGTCCAAGGTTCGCTGCATCAAGGCTTCCACCTTGGAAACGTCGGCCAGGGCCTCGGGTTGATCGAGGCTCAGCATCAGCCAGCCGCCCCAGCACTGGGCCAACCAGAACAAGGCGGGCAGGTG
>JABAHQ010011038.1_pt2 | contig 17501 bp, 19 predicted proteins | sample 7062091 | NCBI WGS metagenome assembly JABAHQ01 (sample SAMN14534359, study PRJNA622989) | marine sediment metagenome | biome: marine biome [ENVO:00000428]; feature: marine pelagic biome [ENVO:01000023]; material: deep marine sediment [ENVO:00002113] | place: India: Gulf of Kutch | collected...
TAAGCGTTACGAAAATGCCGCCCTTCGACGAGCTCAGGGCGACCCTAGGGCGGTCGTGCCGAGCGGGTCGAAGCAGGTTCCCGTGTTGCGCGACCTTATAAAACCCAGTACTAGACCCACTGTTCGGGGGCTATCCGCCCGGGGGGCCTTTGGGCCTCTCTTTGGGATGAGGGGCCGAACCCCAAGCTGAAATTCGGGGAACGAGCAGGAAGGGAAGGGGGTCCTCGGAAACCCGGCGGTGTTGAAGGGCGCTTTTTCGGAATAAATTAAGGAAGGTGAACCCGCCCCCGGCTTCCTCCGCCCCAACCCCGTCGACGGTGGGTCTTTAGGGCCCCTGTTGCGGAAACGGGTTGGGCGCGTCCATACGCCGGGGAATCCATCAAGAAGTTACCGGGGATAAGAATCCAGAGGTCCGAGGAAGAGGGGAACCCAAAGCCATCCCCCGCGGCGGCTGGGGAAAACTCAGTCTTTTGGGGCGGCTTGTTTTTTGGACTCGGATTCAGAAACGGTTTTCTCGTTTTCTTTAGAATCGCCCTGGGACGGGGATTCTGGAGATCCTGCCGCTTCATTTTCAGAAAGGGGTTTCTTTTCTTCTTCCTCGCTGGCAGGGACCTCTCCCTTGGGGCTGGCCTCATCAAGAGGAACATCCTGGCTTTCGGCATCTTTCATCGACGATTTGAAATTGCGGATGGTCCGCCCGAAAGCGCCCCCAATTTCAGGAATTTTTCCGGCCCCGAAAATGATCATGATAATGACCAGAACGATTAAAAGCTCGGGTAATCCGATGCCTCCCATGATGATTTCTCCCGATTAAGGTTCAAACGCCTTTATTTCCTTGAGTATACCCAAAGACCCCCCAAAAACCAAATTTTAATCCGGCACCGGCTGGGGTATGATTCAGGGAATCCAAGGTCTCTTCTGATTTAAAAAAGGAAAGAATTTCATGGGCCAAGAACCGTTGACGAAAGAGTTTATTTTGGACCTTTTTTATACCCACCAGGGCAACCTGGATCAGATCAACCAGGCCATCGACGAAAAACTCAAGAAAATCAGGACCCGCAACATCACTCTGTTTGAAAAATACATTCAATCCCGATTGCGGATCAACCCCAAGGTTTTAAAATTGGTGAACTTCGAGGTCACCCCCCTGGAACTGGTTTATCTCAGTCAATACCCGGCTCTGGAGCAGGTGGAAGTTCTGGATTTAAGGAAAAATCACTTCGGAGACGAGGGGTTGGAACCGTTCGCCCAGTCGTCCCTGTTTGAAAACCTCCGGCAACTGGATTTGCGTAACAATCTCATCACCCCCCAGGGGATGGATCATTTACTTCAATCGCCCTTTTTGAAAAACCTGGAAAAAATGGACTTGCGATTGAACAAGCTGGGAAAACGGTGGGAGGAAAAACTCAAAAATTGCGGCAACTTCCCCAACCTGAAGGACGTGCACACCGTCTGATCCCCCGGCGGGCCTTTTTACAGAATAACTTGGTTCTTGTTTTCCCGGATTTTCTGAACGATCTTGTCGGCGATTTCGTTGGCTTTCACATCATAATCGCCTTGGGCCAAGATGCGGCGGAATTTGTTGACCAAGTCCCGGCGAATTTCCCCGGCCGGGGCTTTCTGGGAGGCTTTGACCCGGGAGGTCGAGGACAAGCTCACCCGGTCTACCGATTCGTCCGGGGAGGTTTCCTGGGATTTCCGAGAGGGAGTGATCTTTCCGGCCGGCTTATTGACGGCAGGTCTTCGGGAAACTTTATCGGGAGGTGTCAAATCATTCATCCATCACCCACTTGTCTAAAGCGACTGCAAATTTTTTCGAGGACGCAGGTTGGAGTGGCCGGAAAGGGCGGTCTGGGGCCGACTTAATATTTGGTCTCGGGTCGTGTGGGCGGCCGTTTCCACACTGTTTTCATCCAAAACCGGGAAACCGGAGTTTTTCAACCGGTGGAGCGTGCCTTTCAACTGGTTGAGAGCCCGCTGAAACTTGTTTTCCAGCCCCTCGGTCCCGGGGCGCGGCCGGGCCAACCCCTGAATCGCCCGTTCCAGAGCCTCCATGGCCTTGAAATTCAATTTCGAGGCGTTCGCAGAATCGTCCGGGGGAGGTTCCAGGTTTCGCTTTCTTTCGCCAAGAACTTGAGAAAGCTCCGTTCGGTCCACCGCACCCGAGGAACGCTCGTCCACGGGGTTCGACGCCGAGGAAGAAGGCGGTAAAGGCCGGGGCGAATCGATGGGTTTCCGGCCCGGCCCCTCCTGATTCGGGATCACTTCCAGCAAAGGTCGGGGAACTCCCGCATGAAGGTTTTCGAAGATTCGAATATCCAAGATCCTTTTCCTCCTTGAAAACGGGACCCAGGAAGCTTTTCGAGTCGGTTTCCGGCCTGCCGATCCGGGTTCACACGCTCAGGCAGGTTCTTTGTGCCCCCATGAACCGATGGTCCGCATCAGCTCATATGTTGTTTCTCGGAATTGTGGGCCAATTCTTGAGCGGGTTCGGACAAAAATATTCACGGAAGGGAAAAAAATTCAAGGGACTGAGCCGGGTGGGAGGGGTTTTCACAGAAGAAAAGGCGATTCCCCGAGGGCCAACCGCTTCTCCTTATCAGGAAAATTCGTATCCAATATCTGGCGAATCGTCTGAAAAAGAAAACGATCCAGCAAATTTTAACAAAATACCATCAAATTGGATAAAAATTGTGTTTTTTTATTAAATCGGTGTATAATAATTACTAGAGTTACCTCCCGTTGGCAGACCCGTTTGTTGGGTTGGACTCCCCCGCCTGGCAAGCGGGTCTTTTTTTGATCCCTTCCAGGGGCCGGTCCCTGGCAAACCGCTTGAAAACGATCCCCTTCGCATCCTTATTCCTCCCTTGTTAAAATAAAAAAGAAAACCCGGTCCCGATGAGGAACGGGGATGTTCACTTCTTTCGTAGGGAGGCGGTATGACGCACGGGAACCTTAAAGTGGAAGGAATGAGCTGTGATCATTGCGTGCAAACCATCCAAAAGGCCCTCGGGAAATTGCCCGGGGTAGACAAGGTCCAGGTGAATCTGGAAGGAAAAGAAGTCGCGGTGGATTATGACGAAACGAAAACCGATGCGAATACCATCTCTTCGACCATCGTGGAGGCGGGCTATGAAGTGGTGGGGGATTGAATCCTCCCGGCCGCGCCGGGACAGGGCTTGGCGGGCGATTGGAGGGAGACGGCCTNNACTTTAATGGGGACGATTTTGCCGATCCGGGTCTCGGCCACCATCTGTTGAAACTTCTTGGATCCCGGGACCTTTTTCCCATCATACTGAATAATGATGTCGCCCCGAAGAATGCCCCCCATCCCGGCGGGGGCTTTCCCATCCACGCTGTTCACCAGCACTCCCTCTCGATGCGACGGCAGGTGGAAAGAAGAGGCCAACTCCGGGGTCATGGATTGAATGCCGATCCCCAGCCAACCCCGCTCCACCATTCCCTTCTCGATTAACTGTTCGGCGATGTCCAGGGCCATCTCGATGGGAATAGCAAACCCGACGCCGGAGCCGAGGGCCGCCACGGCGGTATTGACGCCCACCACCTCCCCGTTCAAGTTGATCAAGGGGCCCCCGCTGTTGCCCGGATTGATGGACGCATCGGTTTGGATAAAATCTTCAAACGTGGCGATTCCCAGGTCGCTTCGGCCCACTCCGCTGACCACCCCCACGGTGACGGTGCCTTCCAGGCCATAAGGGTTGCCAATCGCCATCACCCATTCGCCCACTTTCAATTGCCGGGCCGATCCAAATTGGGGCACCGGCAAAGCACGCAAGGAGGAAACCTTGAGAACCGCCAAGTCGGTCAGGGAATCCGTGCCGACGATCTGGGCGAAATACTCCCGTCCGTTGGACAGCTTGATCAAGATCCGATCGGTTTCCTCCGTCACATGGTAGTTGGTGAGAATGTGACCGTCGGCATCCAGGACCACCCCGGATCCCAGGCTTTCCACCCGGAAATGACGGCTGGAAAGAAAATCCCGGAACCAGTTTTTCAAACTCAGATACCAGGGGGACGACTCCCGGGGTTCTTCCCGCCACCAGGACGACCGATGGATGATTTCTTTCACATTATTGACACTGACCACCGTCGGCTTAAGCAGTTTGGCGTTCCGGACAAAAGCCGATTGCAGGTCGAGGGCATCCTGGTACTCCTCAATTTCAAATACAGATCCGGTGGGAACGATTTTGTCTTCCAGGGCCGGGGAGGGAGAGGAATCGTCGGACCGGTCCGGATAAACGAACAGGGCCATCAGGCTAAAAAGCCCGACCAGGGCCACGACGACCCGCAGCAGCTCCCGTTCTCTTAACCATTCAATCATCTTTGGTTCCCCGGTAGAGAGTTACAATTCCAAACGTCAAATCCCGGTATTCCACGACCCGGAAACGGGCGTTTTGCATCCGTCGAGAAAACGCTTCTCGGGTCGGAAATTGGGCGACCGAATCGGGCAAGTACTGGTAAGCCTGGGGATGCCCCGAGACCCACCGCCCCACCCGGGGGAGCACCGCGTGAAAATAAAACCGGTACATGCCTGCGAGCACCGGGTTCCGGGGCCGGGAAAACTCGAGAATCACCGCCCGCCCTCCGGGTTTCAATACCCGGTGCATTTCCGCAAGTCCCGCATCGACGTCGGTGAAATTCCGGATCCCGAACGCCGTCACCACCCCATCGAAGGAGGCCTCGGAGAAGGGCAGGTGTTGCCCGCATCCGGGGTGCAGAACGATGGTGGGGTCGAGGTTTTCCTCCCGGACCTTTTTTCGCCCCAATGCCAGCATGGGGCGGCTGAAATCGAGGCCCACCACCCGCAAGGGTCCGGAAACGCGGGAGGCAATTTCCAGGGCCACATCGGCGGTCCCGGTGGCGACATCCAGAATCCGTTGATGGCCCTGGGGGTCCAGCCAGTCGACCGCGGCTTTCCGCCAATACCGATCCCGACAACCGCTCAGAAGCCGATTGAGGAAATCGTACCGCGGGGCGACGGCGTCGAACATGCGTTGCACCCGGCGGGACAGTCCCGCGGGCCCCTCTATGGCCTGCGTCGAACCTGGTTTTGTCACCCTGTTTTTCTCCCCTGGCCCCCGCCGGGTCCCGGATTCCAATCCCGGGGGTTTCCCCGGTCCCTCCCCCTTGCTGAGGAGATAGGGGGGCTGCACCCGGGGTCGGCTAAATCGAATTCTAGCACCGGTCGGGGTCCCAAACAAGTTTGGAAACAAGGCCGTCGGACCTCCCCGGCCGGGATATTGTTTTTCCGGAAAAGCGAAAGTACAATACAATTCAGTTCCCATTTAAAACCTTTATTCTGGAAATGGTTGGCTTATGAAAAAAGTGCTTGTCCCCTTGGCTCCGGGTTTTGAGGAAATCGAAACCGTCACGGTGGTGGATATTCTCCGGAGAGCCGGCGCCCGCGTCACGATCGCCGGCACGGAGGAAGGTCCGATTGAGGGATCCCGGGGGATCCGGTTGATTCCGGACGAACGGATGGAGCAGGTGGATTCCAAGGAATTCGACTTAATCGTTCTGCCGGGCGGCCAGCCGGGAACCCAAAATTTGAACGACAACCCCCGGGTCCAGACCCTGCTCAAGGAAATGAATGAGCAAAAAAAGCAAATCGGAGCGATTTGTGCGGCCCCCCTGGTGCTTCAGACCGCGGGTTTGCTGAAAGACAAGACGGCGACCAGCCATCCCTCCATCCAAAAGGAGTTGGACGGAAACGGCATCCGTTATTCCGAGGACCGGGTGGTGGTCGATGGAAACCTCATCACCAGCCGCGGTCCCGGAACCGCCATGGAGTTTGCCCTGAAATTGGTGGAACTTCTTTTCGATCGGGAAAGACTTGAAACCGTCAACAACGGCGTCCTGGCCCGAATCTAACGAACCCTGGGCCGGACCGGGTCCTGACCGGGTGAGAGAAGGGGAGCCGCGGTCCCTCCAAAAAACTCTTTTAACTTATTGAATTTTAATTTATTATATTTTCTTGTTGACGGAAAATCAGTCCTCTTTATTCCGGCAACTATTTTCTCAAAATTTTAAAACCTTTTCAGTTTCCAAACATCATAGCCACAGAGATTGGCTCCGTTAATTTCCCGTTTTTTCTGAATTTTGACGGGCATGCGGAACGAGGAGGTGTCCAGATGTTTGTGAATATTTCCCGCAGCAAGCTGTTGATCAACAGCCGGCGGAATGAAAAGAAAAACCGCAAGAACGGAAGTTCTTCCCTCCGGTGCAACCACTGCGGGGGACCAGTTCGGCCGTATGGTGAAATTCAAACGTGTGTGATTTGCTCTCGCGAGGTCAACCACATCTGTTCGAATTGCACTCACGTTCGACCGGGCGAAAGCCTGGATAAAAAGAAAAAAAGCGCTTGAACGAATCATCCGACGGGGCAATCGCCCGGCCGGATTGAGAATAAAAAAAGGAGACGGGGGAGTTCACCCGTCTCCTTCTACGTTCAAAATCCCTTCGATTAAAATCCTAGATTCCCCTCCCACCCGAATTCTTCCGAGCCCCTCTTTGTTGTTTTGGACCCGCACCCAGAGAGTGGACGGTCTTTTCATTTCGTAACCCTGTTCGATCTGGATGCGGTCTGGATTCTCCCCCTCCAGCAACCGATAACGAACCAAATACGCCCCCAGAGCCCCGGCAGCGCTTCCAGTGGCGGGATCTTCCGGAATGCCCAGCGGCGGCGCAAACGCCCGCCCGTGAACCGTCGCGTTCGGGTCCAGGGTTTCCAGGGTGAATGCATAGAGCAGATCCACCTGCAGGGTCTGGAGAATTGCTTCCACTTTCTTGGGATCGGGAACCACGGCCTCGAGGGATTTTAACGAGGACACCGGAACAAACAGGGCCGGAAGCCCGGTGGATACGACCTGGGCGGGGAAGGGGAGGTTGAGGTCCGCCGCCGATAAGCCCAGCGCCTCGGAAAGCGGTTTCATGTCGGAGACGGTTTTTCCGAAATCCGGCAGAGGCTGATCCATGAATATAACCTGGCCCGCGTGCTCCACCTCCACCGGCACGACCCCGGCTTTCATCTTCAATCGGAGTCTATCCGGACGACTCCCCTCGGGTCGCGTGTGCAACAGAACATGCGCGGTTCCGATTACGGGGTGTCCGGCGAAGGGGAGTTCCCGGGTGGGCGTAAAAATTCGGACTTCGTAGTCCCATTCGCTTTCCCGCGCCGGCGACGCGAACACGGTTTCCGAAAGATTCATCTCCCGCGCGATATCCTGCATGAGCCGGCCTTCCAGTCCCGGCGCCTCGGGAAATACGGCGAGCGGGTTGCCGCCGAACGGCCGCGAGGTAAAAACATCGACCTGGAACCATTTCAGTTTCGGACAATTCGGAATCGGGTCCATGGATCAAGAGGTCAAATTGTTCTGCACCCAGTGTTTCAACACATACAACGCCCAGGGACGCGACCAGGAAGTGCGGCGGGCCAGGAAATCCTGCCACACTTGCCTCACAGCAGGCTCCGAAAGCAGGCCGGTCAAGGGAGCGACCGGGGTGTGCAAGACTTCCTCCACGTGATTTTTAAGCGCCCCTCGCATCCAGGATTCGAAGGGAAGGGTGAAACCCATTTTTTTCCGGTGAATGAGCCTGGCCGGCAGGCCCCCGCCGACCGATTGAACCAGCAACGGCTTGGGAGTGGATCCCCGCCATTTATGGGAAGAGGACACCGAAAACATCAGCTCCACCAAGGTGTGGTCGATCAGGGGAACGCGCACCTCCAATCCGTGCGCCATGCTCATCACATCCGTATCGCGGAGCAGCATCTGAACCAGGTAATGCGTTAATTCCAGATACGAGACCTGCTCTTCCGGTCCCAGGGGATCCAAAAGCGACGCCAAGGATTCTTTTCGTTTATGAAACCGGGAAGCCAAACGCGGCGCCAAAGCCGGTTCCGCAAACAACCGGCCCACCGCCTCTTCATGAAACAAGGCCCGGATCAGGAAATAGAGCTGCGGAGAGGACTTTTCCTCGCCTAGAAATTCCATGAACTTGGCCCTTTTATCTGAATGGGGAATAAAGCTTTTCAGAACTCGGGCGGCGCCGCGGCGCCCGAATCGGGGCAGGGGGCCCAGAGCCCGGTTCCAGCGCCTCAGCTGCGGCACCAGGCGGAACGATTCGTAGCCCCCGAACACCTCGTCGCCCCCCAAACCGGACAGGCAGACCTTGAGTCCCAGCTCCCGGGCGAGTCGACTGATGAAAAATGTGTTGATCCCGTCCACCGTCGGTTGATCCATGGCCTGGAGCGCTTGCGGAAGCCCGTCGAGCAATTCGGACTCCCCGAGGGGAAGGGTATCATGGCGGGTTCCCAGATCTCGAGCCACGAGGCTGGAAAACTCGGACTCATCATACGCTTGTTCCTGGAACACGACCGAAAGCGTCCGCAAAGGCTCCAAAACCTTTTCGGACGCCAGGCGAACCACGGCGCTGGAATCGATCCCTCCGCTCAAAAAGGCCCCCAGGGGGGCATCGCTGACCAGGCGGACCCGGACCGATTCTTCCACCTGCTTTCGAACCCGGTCGGGGAAGGATTCCTCCCAGGCTCCGGGACCGGGTTCAGGCAGAGGCGACCAATAAGGTTTTTCTTCCCATTTTTCCGGAGTCACCTGCAAATAATGGCCGGGATGCAATTCCTGAATGGGGGACAACAGGGTTTGCGGAGCCGCCAGGTTGCCGAACGACAAGTAATGGTACAGCGCGTCCGGATTCAGCACATCCCGGGGAATTCGGGAAGCCCGGATGCCGCGGACTTCGGAGGCGAACAGGAAACAGTTTTCTCCCGGGTAATAATAGAGGGGTTTGATGCCCAAACGATCGCGAGCCAGGAACAGGAGCCGTTTCCGGCGGTCCCAGATCGCAAAAGCAAACATCCCCCGAAGTTTGGCCAGGCAGTCGATGCCCCAGGCCTCATAGGCCGCCAACAGGACCTCCGTATCGGATCGAGACCGGAAGGTGTATTTGCCGGCCAGTTCGTCTTTGAGTTCGCGGAAATTGTAGATTTCGCTGTTGGCGGCAATCCACAGGGTTTGGTCGCCGTTGGGCATGGGCTGGTGGCCCCCGGGGCTCAGATCGATCACGGCCAGGCGTTGATGGCCCAGGTGCATCACCGGTCCCCCGTCGGAAGGCAATTTTTCTTCCCCCCGGTCATCGGGTCCGCGATGCCGCATGCTGTCCAGCATCTTCCGCAGGAGCTTCCCCGGCTGATCGGGAGGGGCTTGGGGCCGGTAAATCAATAACCCAGCGATGCCGCACATGAGGCTTGGCCGTTCCGGGGCCCCTCCGGCCTCTCCCGGCCTTGGGTTCCCATAAGATATATTATGTCAACTTTTAGAAATGGATGGGAATCCGTGGGGATGCCAGGGTCCCTCTCGATGGGAAATGAAATGAAATCCGGAATGGCGGGCCTCAACGGAGAAAAACCTTGAGCGGAGAGAATTATTTCTTTCGGCCGACGACCTCTTTCACCGCCTGGGCGATGTGCCGGGCTGAAAGCCCGTATTTTTCGAAGAGTTCGCGGGTGGAACCGGTTTCGGCGAACTGGTCGGCGACCGCCACCTTTTTGAAAGGGCCCCGGTATCCGTCCTCCAGGAGGACATCGGCCACCGCATCGCCCAGCCCCCCGAAGCGGTTGTGATCCTCAGCCGTCACCACGGCGGCGTTTTTCCGGGCCTGTTCCAGGACCCGGTCCCGATCGATCGGCTTGAGCGTGGAGATATTGACCACGGTGGCGTGGATTTTATCCTTTTCCAGTTGTTCGGCCGCATCCAGGCTTTCCTGGACCATGATGCCGGTGGCGAAGACCACCACATCGGTCCCTTCTTTAAGGAGATGGGCTTTTCCAATTTCGAATGGGTGGGTTTCGGCGTAGATGCCTCTCACCTTCGGACGGCCCAAGCGCAAGTAAACGGGTCCCGGATGATTCAGGACGGCCCGGGTCGCCTGTCGCGCTTCTTCCCAATCGGCGGGCTGGATCACCACCATATTGGGCAAGGCGCGGGTGTAAGCGAGGTCGGCGATCATTTGCGCCGTGGGCCCGTCTTCCCCCACCGCGACGCCGGCGTGGGTCCCCGCCAGTTTGACATTGGTGTTGGAATAAGCCAGGCTCACCAGAACCTGGTCCATGGTGCGGCCCAGCAGGAAGCAGGCGAAACTGGTGGCGAAGGGGATTTTTCCGGTGGTGGCCAATCCGGCGGCGGTGCACACCATATCCGCCTCGCTGATGCCCATGTTGAAAAATTTTTGCGGGTACTTTTTACCGAATTTTCCCGTCCGGGTGCTGTCGCTCACTCCGGCATCCAGCACCACGAGCTCGGGATGTTCCCCCAACTCGAGAAGCGCTTCTCCATACCCGTCCCGGGTCGCCGCGTCTTTCATTGAAGCTCCTTCAACGCTTTTTCCAGTTCCTCCTCATTGGGGGCCTTGCCGTGCCAGCCGGTCTGGCCTTCCATGAAACTGACCCCCTTCCCTTTCACCGTGTCGGCGATGATCACCCGCGGTTTTCCCGGTTCGGGAGGCCGCCGCAAGGTTTTCAGGACGGTTTCCATGTGGTGTCCATCGATCCGGTGGACGTCCCAGCCGAAAGCCCGCCACTTCTCGTCCAGCGGTTCCAGATCCTTCAATTCCTTGGTCACACTGTCCTGGGCCACGTGGTTGTTGTCGATGAGGGCGATCAGGTTGTCGCTTTTGAATTTGGCGGCCGACATCGCCGCTTCCCAGATTTGTCCTTCCTGGATTTCTCCATCGCCGAGAAGAACGTACACGCGATAATTCTTCTGGTCCAGCCGCGCTCCCAGGGCCATGCCGTGGCCCACGCTCAGCCCCTGGCCCAGGCTGCCGGACGCGATTTCCACCCCGGGGGTCCGGGGATGGGGATGACCGGACAGGTAGAGTTTGCTGTTGATTTTGCGATAATCGCCCAAGTCTTTTTCATCGAAATAGCCGGCCCAGGCCAGGGTGGAATACAAAAGGCCGGTGGCGTGACCCTTGCTTAAAATGAAGCGGTCCCGATCGGGATCCTTGGGATTTTTGGGGTCATATTTCAAAACCCCGCCAAAGAACAAGGCGGCCACCAAGTCGGCGGCGGACAGACTGCCGCCGGGATGCCCCGAACCGGCGCGGTGGATGATTTCCAAACTTTTTCGCCGCAATGCCTTGGCCCTTTGTTCCAATTCTGCGATTTCCGGGCCTGCCAACTGGGTGCTGTCCATAATTTCTTGATTGAAGGGACGATGGATTAGGGAGGACTCAAATTTAAAGGGCAATCCAAAAACTATCTCATTGTACCCACAAAGGGCTCCATTTTGAAATCTTTCCTCGCTTTTTTTTCAAGATCCCAATGAACCGATTGATTCGCCAATCCTTGACCGTATTTTGAGAATTTTTACCGTCCCGGAACCGAGAAACCCGGTCCCGGGGGCCGGCCCCTCTTCCTGTTGCCGGTCCCCGGGATTATTTCTCCTGGGGATTATCGACAAACTCGTTGCAAACTTGGAGCAGATTATCAAAATCCACCGGCTTGGTGAAATACATATCGGCTCCTGAATCCAGAATCATTTTCTCCGAATGGCGGAGATCCCCGGAAATGGCGATGACTTTTATATTTTTCGTATTGGGATTGGAATGCAGGTTTTTGCAGACCTCCAACCCGTTGATGCCCGGCAAGGCGATGTCCAGGATGATGATCGAGGGCATGAACTGCGCCGCTTTCAACCCCGCATCCAAACCATCGTAAGCCACCTGGGCCACGAACCCGTTTTTCTCAAAAAACTTTTTCAAAAGATTGGCGAACTTTTTCTCATCGTCCACGATCAGGATTTTACGGACGGATTTTTCTTCTTCCTCCTTCTGTAAAATTTCCTTGATCATGTTGATGGTGTACCCCTTCTTTTGCAGATTGTGAATCCTCTTACACCGCTCTTCGACCCAGGCCGGGTAATACCCCACGATGCCCTTGCCTCCCGGATGCGCCTCCTTCACTGGGTCGGGAAAGAACATGTATTTCTTTTGCCACAACCAGAGCGTCTTTCGGGTGATGGGAACTACTTTCAATATATCGGCCGCAGTTACTCGTCCTCCCATGGCGTGTCCTTAGTCATTGAATGGTTGATAAAATCTGAACGCAAAAAATGAAGTTTGGTTCAGAAACCCAATCCGGATTTTTGCGAAAGGGATGGCTTTCCCTCAGAACACTACACTGTTAATGTAATTTTATCAACAAAAATTTTCACATGGCTTGTAAATCCTTTCCCATTCTTGCCAAAATTATTTGAAAAATAGGACTTTATTCCAAACTAAAAAGTGGTACAATTTGTTTCATCCAGACTCTTGAAAGACGAAAAACTTTTTTCACAGGAACGGAACGGGGAAAGTGGGTTCCGGTCCGGCGGAAGGAAGTCCATGAGACAGTGGTTTGGAAATTCAAGTCTTTTGGCCTCCACGGGAATCGACCTCGGTCCGGCGCCGAGCCGGAACCGGAGGAACCCGTTGCCGGCCCGGGATTCAAGGCCGCTGAAACAAATGATTTTCAAAGGACCCCTCAGCCCGCCCCGCAACCCCTGGGAAACGGGTTTTCGTGGAGGGGGGGAACCGGGAAGAGTTCCTTTAATGTTTCCCAACAAAAATCTTTGCCGGGGTCAACCCCGGAATCATGTGGAGCTTGACGTTTATGACCCGTAAAATCATCGTTTCGATTTTCGTTTCAACCGCCCTGCTGGTTGGGATGGCGGCGGTGGAAACCACCTGGGCGGGAAGAACGGAGCTGATCCTGATCGAAGAAAAAACCATCCAACCCTCCCAGGCGGCGACCATGAAAAAAATTTTTCCCGTGGAGGAGAAGCGGGAGAAACCCCAGCCCTCGGCCGCCGAACCCGCATCGTCCCGGGGGGTATCTCAACGAGCTCCCTCGGAACCCCCTCGACCGGCCCCCGCTCCCGGGGATTCGGAAATATTGGGAACAAAAAATTCGGAGCCGGTGACCCGGGAAAAACCCGGGGAGCCCCCTGCCCCTCCGGAGCCCCCCGGGCTCATGACGAAACCCGAGGACCGGAAAAAGATTCTGGCGCAAGGCGATATGCAACCCATGACGCTGCGGGACATTGTCGAGGGCACCTTGCGCAACAACCTGACCATCGCGGTCGAGGAATACAACTCCCGCATCCAGCGGGAGGAAATCACCGTCGAGGAGGCGGCCTTCGATCCGAACGTGGACATCGATTTGTCGATGCAGGAAAGAACCAACCAGGTATCCAGCGCCTTCGCCGCGCCCAACAAAAGCCGGAACCTGGATCACAACTGGGACCTATCTATCACCCAGGACATCATCACCGGCGGCGATTACGAACTGAGTTTCACCAACAACCGGAACAAAACCAATTCCAGTTTCGCGGGGCTCAATCCCCAGTACAGTTCGGAGTTGAACTTCACCCTGACGCAACCCTTGCTCAAAAACTTCGGCATCGACAACACCAAGCGGAACATCTACATCGCCAGCAACGACTTATCCATTTCCAATTTTGATTTCAAAGAAAGAGTCATCGACACCATCTCCGAATCGGAAAACCTTTACTGGGACCTGGTTTTCAGCATTGAAGACCTGAAAGTGAAGGAAAAATCCCTGGAACGGGCCCGCGATCTGGAAAAACGGGTCCGGGCGCAAGTGGATGTCGGCACCATGGCGCCGCTGGAAATTCTTCAGGCTCAGGCGGAGGTGGCCTCGCGGGAACAGGACTTGTTGGCGGCCGAGGACCTCATTCAGGACAACGATGACAGCTTGAAAAATTTTCTTAACCGGGATTTCGACACCCCGGAAGGCCGCAAACGCATTTTCCCGGCCGATCCTCCGGAATTTCTCCCCGGGGAGAAAATCGACCTCCAGAACTGGATCAAAAAGGCGTTGAAGAAACGCCCGGATTACCTGTCCAAAAAGACCGAATTGAAAAACAAAGACATCCTGGTGAAATACAACCAGAATCAAATTTATCCCTCCATCGACTTCGTGGGCAGCCTGGGGCTGAACGGGATCAGCGGCAACGCCGTGCCGATCACCCAATTCGGGTCGGGCACCGCGCGCAGCCCCTTCGGCGGAGGCTACGAGGAAACCTTTGCCAACCTGTTTTCCACCAAGTTTTTCCTTTGGGAGGTGGGGGTCCAGTTCAGTTATCCCCTGGGCAACCGGGCGGCGAAAAGCCGTCTCACCCAATCCCGGTTGGAGGTGGCCCAGACCCTTCTGGACATCAAGGACCTGGAGAAAACCATCATCGTGGATGTCCGGGAAGCGGTCCGGCAGATCGAAACGGACAACAAGCGGGTCCAGGCCGCCCGGGTGGCCCGCAAATTCGCCGAGGAAAAGTTAAGCGCCGAGGAAAAGAAATTCGAAGTGGGCTTGTCAACGAGTTTCAATGTGCTGGAATTTCAGGAGGACCTGGCCGAAGAACAGAGCAATGAAATTAAAGCGATCATCGATTACAACAAATCCAAAGTCAACCTGCGGCAGGTGACAGGCACGACTCTCGAAAAACACAACATCAAGTTAATTAACGACAAAGACTCCTAAACTCAATATAATGAAAAAAGCCCTTGTCCTTATCGGGGTCGCCTTTTTAGTGTTTGGAATTTATCTGTTCGCTTCCCAATCCAACAGCCAGGAGACCCTGCCGAAGGTGGATTTCAAAACCACCGAAGTGCTCCAGGGGGAATTGACGGTCAAGATTTCCGCCACGGGGGTGGTCGAACCGAATTTTCAGGTGGAGGTCAAATCCAAAGCCAGCGGCGAGGTCCTGAATTTTCCCTACGAAGAGGGAGACTCCGTGCAAAAGGGCGATCTCCTGCTTCGCCTGGACAAGTCCGACGAACAACGCAACGTAGCGAAAGCCAAAGCCGACCTGGGCAGCAGCATCGCCAAGCTGGAAAAAGCCAAAACCGCCCTCCTCCTGCAGAAAACCAAATACCAGACCGACCTCCAGAAAGCCCGCTCCGCGGTGCAGGCGGCCGAAGCCAACTTCCGGGAAGCCGAGGCCAAGCGGAAACGCCAGCAGGACCTGTTCGAGAAAAAGTTTGTCTCCCGGGAAGCCCTGGATACCGCGGAGACCGCTTACCAAGTCACTCGGGAAGAACTCATCCAGGCCCGGGCGCAATTGCAGGCCGCCCGAGACCAGGTCCATGACATCACCATGAAACAAAATGAAATCGATCTGGCCGAAGCGGAGGTGCAGCGCATGCAGATCGCGGTGGAGGAAGCCATGGAACGGCTGGAGGAAACCGACATCTACGCTCCCATCACCGGCGTCATCATCCAAAAAATGGTGGAGGAAGGACAAATCATCGCTTCGGGAATCTCCAACGTCAGCGGCGGCACCCCCCTGGCGACCCTGGCCGATTTGTCCCGGCTGTTCATCATCGCCGACATCGACGAGACGGACATCGGCAAAGTGGAAGAAAAGCTTCCTGTCCGCATCACGGCCGATGCTTATCCCGGCAAAACCTTCGAGGGCCGGGTCGCCCGAATCGCTCCCAAAGGCGAAGTGGAAAGCAGCATCACGATTTTCAAAGTGAAAATTGAAATCCTGGGCCAGGGAAAAAGCATCCTGAAACCGATGATGACGGCCAACGTCAACATCATCGCCGAGCAGGTGAACCCGGCGATTTACCTTCCCCGGGAAGCGGTCCGAAAAAATGACAGCGGTGAATTCGTCGTTCTTCTCGAGGACGGCCGCCCGCAGAAGATCCCCGTCACCACGGGGATCCAAACCCCCATTCACGTGCAGATTCTATCCGACCTGACCCCCGGTCAAAAGGTGATCCTCGGCGATTGGAAAAAACAACTGGAGCAACTGGCCCGGGCCGAGGAGGGAGGGTCCGCCTTGAAAAAAATTCTCTGGATCATCCGTTCCAAGTGAGGTTGCCTTGATCGAAGTGGAAGGATTAAGCAAAATCTATCTTCTGGGCCAGGTGGAGGTTACCGCCCTGCAGGAGGTGAGTTTTCAATTCGAACGGGGGGAATTCGCGGCCATCATGGGCCCCTCGGGAAGCGGAAAATCCACTTTGATGAATCTCCTGGGTTGCCTCGATGCGCCGACGTCCGGACGCTACCGTTTGGAAGATCAGGATATCCAGCGCTTGAGCCCGAATCGGTTGGCGGAGGTCCGCAACCAGCGCATCGGCTTCGTGTTCCAGAATTTCAACTTGCTGCCGCGGGCCACGGCCCTGGAAAATGTGGAGCTTCCCCTGTTGTACGGGCGGATTCCACAGGCCAAAAAAATGGCCCTGGACGCCCTGGACCGGGTGGGCCTCGCCTCCCGGGCCAAACACAAACCCGCCGAGCTTTCCGGCGGCGAGAGGCAGCGGGTGGCCATCGCCCGGGCGATCGTCAACAACCCGGCCCTGATGCTGGCGGACGAACCCACCGGCAACCTCGATTCGGTCACCGGACAGGAAATCATGGAGATATTCACCCGCCTCAACCGGGAGAGGGTCACCCTCGTCCTGGTGACCCACGAACGGGAAGTCGCGGAACACGCCCGCCGGATCCTTCAAATGCGGGACGGCCGGCTGGTGCACGATTCCGCCCTGGTGGAGAGTGTGCGCGGATGCTGATCTGGGACCTGTTCAAAATGGCCCTGAGGAGCCTGGTGGCCAACAAGTTGCGGACCTTTCTGACCACCCTGGGCATCATCATCGGGGTGGCCTCGGTCATTTCCATGATCTCCATCGGCGAAGGCGCCCGTCGGCAAACCCTGGATACCATCGCCAAGTTCGGAACCAACATCATTACCGTCAAACCCGGAATGAAGAAAACCCGCCACGTTTCCCGGGACCGGGTCAACACCCTCACCCTGGAGGATGCGCGGGCGATCGAAGAGCGGGTTCCGCGGATCACGGGAGTGGCCGCGCAGGTCTATCAAGCCGCTCAGTTGAAATACCAAAACAAAAACACCAATTCCACCGTTCGGGGGACGGGGAAGGAATACGCTCGCCTGGCCAATTTCCAGCTCCAGGAGGGTCGCTTTTTCACCGAGTGGGAAGTCCGCACGTCCCGTCGGGTGGCCGTTCTCGGGGCCACCGTAGTCAAAAACCTGTTCGGGGAGGAAAATCCCATCGGCAAAACCCTCAAGGTGGACGGGGACAACTACATCGTCATCGGCACCACGGTGCCCAAGGGCGCTCTCAGCTGGTACGATCCGGACGATCAGATTTTCATTCCGGTGACCACGGCCCAAAAACGCCTGTTCGGGATGGACCATGTTCAATCCATCGACGTCCAGGCGGCGAAAATTACCGATCTGGAACGGATCAAGGAGGACCTCGAAAAGCTCCTCCGCCAGCGGCACCGGATTCGGGAAGGAAAAGAAAACGATTTTCACGTCCGCAATTCCTCGGAATGGCTGAACAGTTGGGGAGACGCAGCGAAAACCTTCACCTACCTCCTGGGCGGCATCGCGGCCATTTCCCTCATGGTCGGGGGCATCGGCATCATGAACATC
>JABAHQ010002561.1_pt8 | contig 17500 bp, 18 predicted proteins | sample 7062091 | NCBI WGS metagenome assembly JABAHQ01 (sample SAMN14534359, study PRJNA622989) | marine sediment metagenome | biome: marine biome [ENVO:00000428]; feature: marine pelagic biome [ENVO:01000023]; material: deep marine sediment [ENVO:00002113] | place: India: Gulf of Kutch | collected...
CATTTGGCTGAAAGCATGAAAGAAGGCACGGCGGACCGTGCCCAGCCAAACACGATTTAATCATTGAGATTATACTGTGTTAGGGGTCAGGAGGCAATACAAGGCAAATCGGTTGTGGCTACGTTTCTTGAGCTAATTTATCCAAAAACTCAGCAAAGGCCAGAAGTTCGGTCTGTAGTCGCTCAGTTCGAATTTACCAGCTATTGACATTACTTTGACCCTCCTCTACAATAACCCTACAGTTTTCGAGCCTATTATTTCGGAAGTGAGTACGACGATATGACAAAACGACGGAGAAAAAAACGCCCCAACCCATCTCAAACCCCTCGTTTCGGTGAATTGGAGCCAAAGTACAACTTTATTCTCAATCCTTATCCCGACGCCCGCTTTTCCAAATGTCCCAACTGTGAGCAAAGAACCGGACAGCGTAAATTACCTCTACTCATCCACATCGATCCGATGCATCTAATCTCCCTCAACTACACCTGCCGTTACTGCCCTCGCTGTGATCTGTTGATTGGCCACCAGCATGAGATCGAGTTCCTGCTGACCCAAATGTTTACCCAGTACGACCCTGAGGTGATCGGCAATGATTACCTGATTATGGGCACAATGGAGCGGAAAGCCTGGCGTGAGGGAATGAAACAGCCCAAATCAGTCGCCGAGATGAGGTCTCACATCCATGATTTCAAGAGCTACCAGACCATTCAGATGACCGTGGGCGGCTGGTTCCCCAAGGACCAGGAGCCCCCGCTGCGCCAGCCACCCCCCTCGACTGATTGGGTTAAAGGTAATGGGAGTTAACCAATACCTCACAAACGAATTATTTGGCCCAAGAAGAAATTATCTTTGCCAATGACCAGCAATTATGAAGCCTCTAGGCGTCGAATACTGTGACACCGGCTAGTACAGTACTGAGCTGCCGGACAGTTATTCTGAGCTCGCCTCAATTTGTCGAATCCCCCAACTATCATATAATCAAACGACGTCATCCTGCGTCCATTGGAAGCGTTCCGGATGACCCTGTATAATCTGATTTCGAACGTCATTACGCACCAAGGAGATAGCAATGAAATTTGGCGCTTCAGTATGGCCTTTTAAATGGGATCCCCCCTATGACGATGGACTACGGCGCATCGCGGCGTTGGGCTTAAAAGCGGTGGAACTGATCGCCTGGAACCGCGAGGCCTTAGATACTTATTATACCCCCCAGCAGATTAAACACCTGCGCATGGTGATAGACGATTTGGGGCTGGAACTTTCGGAGTTCGTCTCCACGCCGCGCGGCATGGCCAGTCCTGACACAGCCGCACGAGAAAGAGCTGTTGACCACTTCAAACGCCTGGTTGAGGTGGCCGTCGAGCTGGGAACCGATATCGTCAATTCGGTGGCCCCCTACCCCTTTGATTTGACTTTCCCCCCTATGAAGCTCAAGCATGTGTATCAAGAATGGACCATTGACTTTGACCCGAGCCTGGATTGGGGACAAAATTGGGCCGACTACGTGGCCGTGATCCGCCGCTGTTGCGACATCTGCGAAGATGCGGGGGTCAAATATGCCCTGGAATCGCACCCCTACCGCTGGATGCGCAACGCGGCCTCGATGATGCGCTTGATTGATCAGGTGAACTCCCCTGCTCTGGGCATGAACTTTGACCCCAGCCACCTCTTCCCCATGGGTGAAATGCCTCAAATGGTCATCTATGAAGTCGGCGAGCGCGTCTTCCACACCCACTTTTCCGACAACGACGGGACCAGCAACGCCCACTGGCGGCCTGGCAAAGGCAAGATCGACTGGAAAGGTGTCCTGCAGGCGCTTAAGGCCGTCGGCTATGACGGGGTTATCTCGATTGAGCTAGAAGATGTGCCGGGTACAGGGACACGCGAACAGACCTCGACCGGGGCTTTGGATCGGGAAACGGCTCTGGCCAGAGATTATCTGGCGGCCTTATGTCAGGAACTGGATATCACGATCGAGACGTAAACAGACAATCGATCATTTTCATTCCTTCTCATAAGGCTGGCCATCCGCCGCCGGCATTTGTCCCCGACCCACCACACCGGCCAGGACAATCATGGTTGCCATATAAGGCGCCATGAGCAAAAACTGCGACGGAATTCTAATCCCCAAAATGGCCAGCTTCGAGGCGAGTGAGTCGGCAAAGCCAAACAACAGCCCCGCACCGAACGCGCCGAAGGGCCGCCAGTTGCCAAAAATCATGGCCGCCAGGCCGATGAAACCACGCCCGGCGGTCATCACCTCGTCAAAGCGGCCCACCGACCCCAAGGTGAAGTAGGCCCCGCCAAAACCGGCCATCATGCCCCCCAGGAGGACGGCCATATAGCGGGTCCGAAAGACGTTGATGCCCAGCGTGTCGGCCGCGCGCGGATGTTCGCCCACGGAGCGCAAACGGAGGCCCCAACGGGTGTAAAACAACCCGATCTGCAGGACAATCAAGAAGAAAAATAGGGCGTAGACAAGCATATTATTGTTAAAGACAATGGGGCCGATGATCGGAATGTCAGAAAACAGCGGCACAGGCCATGCTTTGAAGACGCCGGGGTTGTTTAAATCCTGATAAACCTGTAAAAACTTGGCCGAAATATAGGAGGTGATACCCACCGAGAAAATGTTGATAACCGTCCCCGAAATAATCTGGTCGATTTTGTATTTGATACACAGCACCCCATGAATAAGCCCCAAGAATGCCCCGGCGAGGACCGCCGCCAGGAGCCCCAACCACAGGTTCCCGGTCAGACTGCCGATCAGCGCTCCTACCATAGCCCCGGCCAATAACATGCCCTCAATGGCAATGTTTACCACGCCGGCTCGTTCACAGAGCACTCCTGATAACGCGCCTAAGGTAATGGGCACCGCTTTAGAGAGGGTCGTATTGAGCAACCCGCCCAAATTGAGCGATTTTCCGGCGGCGGCCCAGGTCAAAAAGCCGAAGATAAAAAAACCGGCCACCAATCCCAACACCCAATCTGTCCGGCGGCCAAATCCCCGGGCCAATTGAAAGCCCCCCAAAACGGCACTGATTAAAGCCAGGATGTTGAGGGTCGTCAGGGTGGGCAATTGCCAATCCCCCAGATTTGACTCAATGCCACCCGGCGTCAGAACAAAGGTGGTTATCTCCCCGGCGGGTATCTCTCGCCCAAAGAAGAACCAGATGCTACAGGCTATCGCCAAGAATAATACCCCCATCACCCGTTGGCGGGTCGGCGAAGTATATTCACTTTTTCGTGATAGGGTGGTTGTTGTTGTAGCCATCTTTAGCTCTCTCCCCAACCGCGTAGTACCAGGCCGCCCTCATCGGCTCTGGGAGCCTGTAACCGATAGATCGTCCGAATGATCGCCGGCGTGGCAATAAAAGCCAGGATCAAGGCTTGTAGGACCGAAATAATATCGTTGGGTACGCCAGCCGATAATTGCATAGCCACGGCCCCACTTCGTAGAGTGCCAAACAAAAGGGCGGCCAAAACGACGCCCAGCGGATGGCTTTTGCCCAGCAGAGCCAGGGCGATACTATCGAACCCATAGCCCGATGAAAAAGCCAGGGCCAGATTGTGATTTACCCCCAACACCTCATTTGCCCCCGCCAAACCGGCCAAGCCTCCGGCGAGTGACATAGCAATAATGGTCACCCACAAGATATTCATCCCGGCGTAGCGAGCCGCGTTTGGATTCGCCCCTACGGTACGCAAATCAAAGCCCCATTTGGAGCGAAATAAAAGCCAGTACACCAACCAGGCCACCCCCAACGCAATAAAGAACCCCAAATGAAAGCGAATGGGGCTGGCGAAGAAACGTGGCAACCTGGCGCTGGCTTCAATCGTGGGGCTGATCGGATTAAAGGAATCTGGCTTTTTCATGGGGCCGCTGAGCAGCCATTCGCTCAGGCGAAAAGCGATAAAGTTCATCATAATCGTGTTGATTACTTCATGCCCGCCGGTCTTGGCCTTGAGCCAACCGGGAATAAAGCCCCAAATCCCCCCTCCCAGCACACCGGCTAATAAAGCCAGCGGGATATGAATAATGGCCGGCAGGCCGACAATCGAATAGCCCGCAAAGGTGGCGAAAATAGCCCCGATGAATAACTGCCCTTCTGCCCCAATATTAAATAGCCCGGCCCGAAAGCCAAGGGCCACCGACAAACCGGCGAAAATAAAGGGGGTTGAAGAAACCAGACTCTCCAAAATAGGGTTGAAAGCCCGCCTGATCTCCAGGGCATCTCCGCCTTGCACGGCGGTCAAGATACGGACAGGGTCACCGAGCGCCCCGGTGAAGAGACTGATGTAGGCCCGTGAGACCGTTTGCCAGGCCACGACAAATGCCTGGCCAATATTTGGGGCGCTGTAGACCTCCTCCGTGGTGAGAACGATAAAAACCGCTCCCAGGATAAGACCGGTCACCACGGCTAAAACCGGTATCAACACTGGTTGTCCGGTCAATTCCTCAAGAAAGATTTGCATGAAGCCTTTCTTTCTGGAACCGTTCACCTTTTCTGGCTTTTCTTGATCTATAGCACTCTCTTGTTCAACGGCCACTGGTCTCTCCTTCTAACGGTATCCCGGCCATCAGTAAACCAACTTCTTCTTTTGTGACTTCGCCACTTGACACAATGGCGATGATTTTGCCCCGATACATAACCGCGATCCGATCAGATAACTGCATGATTTCATCCAGCTCAGGTGATACCAGGAACACAGCACAGCCGGCATCCCGCTTTTCCATAATGCGCTGGTGGATATATTCAATTGAGCCGACATCTAAGCCCCGTGTCGGCTGCGAAGCCACCAGAAGGCGAATAGGGCGGGTAAACTCGCGGGCAACAATCACTTTTTGTTGATTGCCCCCCGATAAGGAACCAACTGCGATCTGGGGGCTGGGGGTCCGAATATCAAACTTTTCGATTAGATCTACCGCCCTCTCCAAAATACTCCGGGGCTGCAACACCACCCCTTTAGTAAAGGGTTCCTGGTAATAAGTATTTAGGACCAGGTTATTAGTGATAGGGTAAGATAAAACCAGGCCATCCTTTTGGCGATCTTCGGGGACATGGGCGCAGCCCAATTCCGTAATCTGCCGGGGCGTGGCCTGGGTGATATCGTGTCCCAGCAGAGTTACCTTTCCGCCGGCAGAGGAGCGCAGACCGGTGAGCGCCTCGACTAATTCCGTTTGGCCATTTCCCTGTACCCCGGCCAGGCCCAAAATTTCGCCCGCCCGGATCTGAAAGGAGATCCCATCAACCACCACTTGTTGTTGCTCGCCGAAAACTACCAGGTCTGTTACCTCTAAGACCACCTCTCCCACCTGGGGTGATTCTTTTTCCAGCTCCAGGTGAACCTCCCGGCCAACCATCATCTCGGCCAATTTAGCCTGGTTCGCCTCGGCCGGCGTCGTCGTCCCAACTACTTTTCCCCGCCGAATGACAGTGATCCGGTCGGCCACCGCCAGAACTTCACGCAACTTATGGGTGATGAAGATGATTGATTTACCCTGTTCCACCAGCGAGCGCATGATCTTAAACAATTCATCCGCTTCCTGGGGCGTCAGCACGGCGGTCGGCTCGTCAAAAATAAGAATGTCTGCCTCACGGTAAAGCAACTTAATGATTTCCACCCGCTGCTGTACCCCAACAGGTAGGTCTTCGACATAGACCTCGGGGGCGACGGCCAGTTTATAAGTTTCGGAAATTTTCCGAATCCGCGCCGCAGCTGATTGACGGTCGAGAAATCCACCCGGCCGGACTGCTTCGTCGCCGAGCATCACATTCTCCGTCACGGTAAAAACGGGAATGAGCATAAAATGTTGGTGGACCATGCCGATCCCCACCCGAATGGCATCGCTGGGGGAATGGACCTGGATTTGTTGTCCACGGACGGTAATCGTCCCGTCATCCGGTTGGTAAAGACCGTAGAGGATGTTCACCAGGGTTGTTTTGCCGGCCCCATTCTCCCCCAGCAGAGCGTGAATCTCGCCCTGCTTCAGGGTTAGGTCAATCTGATCATTGGCTAAGACGCCCGGGAAACGCTTGGTAATCCCTTTGAGTTCAAGGACGAAATCCTTATTCTCTGGTTGCATAGGATATCTCTCTTAGAAAGCAAAGAAACAGGGGCTACTTGGTAATTAGCCCCTGTTTAAAGTGCGATTATACGCGAAGTTATGATTTGGGGATGTTTCAGAGAAGTTGAAGAAGAAATACCTGGAATCCAAACCTTTAGGTTTGTTCCAGATCATAACCCCCAAACTAAGACTTCGACTTTGTCGTTTCACAAATCGGAACGGGCCTCAGGGACTGGTATTAAGCTCACCAGCAATAATCTCCTCGCGAATTTGCTCTAGCTCCGCCTTCGTCTCATCACTAACCAGAGCGTCCAGCTCATGGAATGGGGCCAGGCCGACCCCATCGTTCTCCAGGGTGCCGACGAAGGTGCCCCCTTCAAATGTCCCTTCTTGTACTTGCCTGGCGGCATTGAACACCGCCACATCCATATTCTTGAGGATAGAGGTCAGGGTAATATCGGTATATTCAGGGACGCTGACGGTAAAATCGGTGTCAACGCCAATGATATAAGCATTCCCCCGTTCCTGGACGGCCGCGGCTGTACCCAAGCCAACCGGCCCGGCGACGGGCAAAATAATGTCGGCCCCTTCATCCATCAGCGACTCGCCCATCACCCGGCCATCATCGGTGCTTTCAAAGTTGCCGGTGAAGAGCCCCGTCTGGGTTTCAGGGTCCCAGCCCAACACTTCAACCTCCGTCCCCTTTTGCTCATTATAGTATTGGACCCCTAAGGTAAAACCATCCATAAAGACTGTCACCGTCGGGATCTGGATCCCCCCGAAGGTGCCGACCTTGCCCGTTTGCGTGGTCGCCGCGGCGACATATCCGCCCATGAAAGCGGCCTGATCGGTCGCAAAGACTAATCCTAAAACGTTAGGAAGCGGCGGATCGTAAGCAAAGTCAACAATGGCAAATTTTTGGTCCGGGTTGGCCTCCGCCGCCGCCTGGGTCGCCTCACCGAGGAGGAAGCCGACGGTCACAATCAGGTCGCACCCCTCTTCAATAAAAGCGTTGATATTACGCTCGTAATCGGTTTGCTGTTGTGATTCCAAATACTTCCCTTCCACCTCCAGTTCTTCCTGGGCCAGTTCTACACCTTTCCAGGCGGTGGCATTAAATGATTTATCGTCGATGCCCCCCACATCGGTAACCTGGCAAACTTTAAGCGAGGCTTCTTCGGCCTCTTCTTCTACCTGGCCGGCGGTACCGGCCGGTACTTGTTGCACGCAGCCGCTTACAGCCAGGGCTAGCAGCAGAGTGAAAAGCAGAAAAGTTTTGATCGATTTAGACATCTTTTTCCTCCTTCTGATATAGAAAACGGTTGAGATTAGAATGGATTGATCCGATATATATCGCCTATCCCTGTTGAATACTGATAACCGTATCCGGTTATCCAAAGCAGATTATAATGTAAAATAACCCAGGTAACAAAATTTAGTGACTTCTAAATTAGCCAAATCTTTAAGGGCTAGCCCATGGAGCTAGCCCTTTTTTGATTCAATCAAGGTCAGATTACGATATGTTAGGAATAATTGTTTGGATTTTCCGTGGTCAGTCCATTTGCTTGAGCCGCGACCAGTAAATCGTTATCAGCAGCCACAAAGGTAAGTCCAGATATTCCAGCATTGGTAAACGCCTGATTAGCAACGAGGGCAGTAGCTAATTGTACCGCATCATAACCACGTAAACGATGATGTTGGGTAAGAACCACCGCCGAATTGATAATGGTCCTATCTACAGGCAACAGTTGATATTGCCCCGCACAGTGACTAAGAAAAAGACTCAACACTCTATCTCGCGCCGGGGCTGTAATCCCTCCTGGCATCCGGTGTTTACTCGCAATAGCAGCAGCCATTTCCGCCAGTGTAATCTCAGCCAGAAAAATCAAATTATCCGAAGCAGGGTTTGTTAGCTTTTTTATCCAATCACTCCCCACTTCGGGACTATATCGTTTCATAAGCGCACTACTATCCAGATAGTAGTGGCTCATACCTTAGGACCTCGCTGTTCGAGGATAATTTCGCTAAGAGGTTGTCCCCCCACCTTTTTCAAATCCGCTTCTATTTCGGCCTGAAGCTCTTCATCTGTTAGAGAACTGGCATTCGCTTCTTGGCGAAGCTTTTCGGCAAAGGCGATCATATCATCACTCAAAGCCGATAGCATCCCGGCTTCTCGCAAGACGCGAATAGCTTTATCACGCTCTGTCTCGGCTTCTGAAGCGAGATGCTCAACTAAGATTGTTTCAGCTACTTCGCTCGGCTGACGCCCTGTGCGCTGGGCTTCCTCTTCTAAACGTTGCACAATGTGTGCCGGTAAATGTAAAGTAATTGCGGCCATTTCATACCTCCATAGTGCTTGAACTATACCATACCCTATCTAGGTTGACAAGAGATTCTTATCGCTGCCGGCAATCCTTATTATTGGACTTATCTAATCACTGCATCACCTGCATCAAATGCAGTATATACATCTTATTACATCATATACAACCTAATGACACTTGTCATATCAAATTTGTGACAAATGTCACTATTCATGCAGCTTAACGTGCATTATAATAAGCACAGATTGTTAAATAATTCACAATCGGTCGGGGATAACAACTATGGCAAAAATGTTAACGACTAAGGATGTGCAAGCTATTTTGAAGGTCGATCGCTCTACCATCTACCGTATGGTGGAAGCGGGCCAGATACCGGCGGTGAAAGTGGGCAAGCAGTGGCGTTTCCCGGCCGATCAGGTCGAGGGTTGGCTGCAAAGGCAAACCGCCGCCCCTTTGCCCGCCCCAGTCGCAAATGGAAGCAGCAATCACCATAATCTGGCTTCATTAGTTCCCCTGGCCTGTGTCCAACTCATTCAGGACACTTTTGCCGAAGCCCTGGGGGCCATGATCGTCATCACCGACATCACCGGCCAACCCATCACCCAAGTTAGCAACCCCTGTGGGCTCTTCAAAGTCATCCACCAGGCCCCCAATGCCCTGCAAAAATGCATCGAGGATTGGGGCTACATGGCCCAATCGCTTGATCTTGAACCAAAGTTGACCTCTGGCCATCTGGGGTTATTGGGCACCCGGGGGTTGGTACGGGTGGGCAGCGAATTGAAAGGGATGGTCTTTATCGGCGGCATCGCCCCGACTGCTTGGCCCCCTACCGAGACAGAGGTGGCGACGATGGCCACCGAATTTGGCCTCCAACCCGAAGCTTTAAAACCGCACTTAAATGAAGTCTTTTACCTGGATCAGGCTCAACAGACCCTGATCCTCTCCCAAGCACAACGTATCGCCAACATCTTAGCCCATATTGTGGCTGAACGGATGGCCCTAATGGGAAAACTCGATACTATCGCTAAACTAGTAACCTCATAAAGGAGTAATACACAATGAAGAAGCTCTTAATTCTTGGGGCCGGCACAGCCGGTACAATGGTGGCTAACAAACTGTATCACGCTCTAGATCCAGATGAGTGGAAAATCACCATTGTTGACCAAGATGAGACTCATTACTATCAGCCTGGCTTTCTGTTCATCCCCTTTGGGATTTACGGCAAAAGTGATGTGATCAAGCCTAAGCGAAACTTCATCCCCCCTGGGGTGGAAATGATTGTTTCCGAAATCGAACTGATCGAGCCGGAACATAATCGGGTGCGCATCGCCAAAGACAAACGCCATTTGAGCTACGATTTTTTGATCATCGCCACCGGCACCCATCCTCGTCCCGAAGAAACCCCGGGCTTACACGATGGCGAATGGCGCAAATCCATCCATGACTTTTACACCATCGATGGGGCTATGGCCCTGGCCAAACACCTACGGGCCTGGGAAGGGGGCCGTCTGGTGGTCAATATCGCCGAATTACCCTTCAAGTGCCCGGTGGCCCCGCTGGAATTTATTTTCCTGGCCGACTGGTTCTTCCATGAAAAAGGGATGCGCGATCGGGTGGAATTGACCTTAGTCACCCCCTTGCCCGGCGCTTTCACCAAACCGCGTGCTGCCAGGCTGCTCGGCAACATTCTGGAGGAGAAAAATATCAACGTCGTGCCTGAATTTTACCTGGAGCGGGTGGAGCCGGATACTAAGCAGATCATTTCCTACGAGGAAGAAGAAGTGGATTACGATTTATTGGTCACCGTACCGGTGAACATGGGCGCTGAAGTGATCGAACGTTCCGGCCTGGGCGATGATCTGCATCACGTCCCTGTGGATAAATACACCTTCCTGACCAAAGAGTATAATAACATCTTTGCCTTAGGTGATGCAGCCAATTTGCCTACCTCCAAGGCCGGTTCAGTGGCACACTTCGCGGTCGAAGTTTTCACTGAGAACTTCTTACGTTATGTTGACGGCCTGGAGATGTTGCCCACGTTCGATGGACATGCCAACTGCTATATCGAATCGGGCTTTGGCAAGGGTATCCTCATCGACTTCAACTACGATGTTGAACCATTGCCAGGTAAATTCCCGCTGCCCGGCATTGGCCCCTTCTCCTTGCTGCAAGAGTCGGAGATGAATCACTGGGGCAAAATGATGTTCCGCTGGATATATTGGAATATCCTGCTTAAAGGCAAAGAGATGCCCATCACCGCCCAAATGTCTATGGCCGGCAAGTGGCAGTAGGAGGTAGCGAATGAACACCGTATTGACCATGGATCCAACCATCGCGGAGTTGAATCAAAAAATTGATCATTTGACCGAACAGGTCGCTTTTATCACCGCAGAAGCGCGGCAACAACAACAACGCCGCCAGGAGTGGGATGAACTCAAAGACGATTTGACGCCCATCGTCAACGATGTCTTTCGCTTATCGGTCGAGCAGTTGGAGGAGATCGAAAGCCACGTTCAAATTGAAGACATCTTACATCTCTTTAAGCGCCTGCTGCGCAACACGCGCAACCTGGAACAGATGTTAGATCAGTTGGAAAGTGGGCTGGAAATGTGGCAGGATCTTAGCCCTCTCAGCCGAGATGCCTTCCTGGCCCTGATGAAACATCTGGATGAGATGGAACGCAAAGGTTACTTCCTCTTTATGCAAGGCGGGCTGGACATCATCGATCGCATTGTCACCTCCTTCAGCGAGGAAGATGTGCGCCAGCTGGGTGATAATATTGTCCTGATCTTACAAACCATCAAAGAAATGACCCAACCGGAAATCATGAATATGATGCATAACACGGTTGTTGCCGTCCAGGAAGAAGAACCGGCCGATGTATCGCTGGTAAGCATTATGCGCCAGTTGAACGATCCGGCGGTTCGAAAAGGGTTAGCTAAAACCCTGAATGTCCTTAAATCCGTTGCTGAAACTAAAAACTAACTTTATCTTATCTTAACAAAGGGAGAAAAAAAATAATGTCAGCTCGAGAAATTGCAGGGAAAACCATTGAATTTGACGAAGAAGGCTTCATGGCCAATCCGAACGACTGGTCCAAAGAAGTGGCGACCGAATTGGCCAAAGAAATTGGCCTCGATGACTTGAGTGACCTGCACTGGAAAGTGATTGAGTTTTGCCGCTCCGACTATTCCGAGACCGGTGAAGTGCCCACCCTGCGGCGGATCACCAAAGCCGGGGGCGTGCCCACTAAAGACCTTTACAAGCTCTTCCCCAAAGGCCCGGCCAAAAAAGTGGCCTATGTGTCCGGCTTAACCAAACCAACGGGTTGTATTTAAGCAACGATACAGGAGAAACGATTATGTTCAAAGAAACAAATGACCGCAAGTTAGCCATCATTTGCTCCAAAGGGAGCCTGGATATGGCCTATCCCGGCCTCGTGCTGGCCAACGCTGCCCTGATGGAAGGGATAGACGTGACTATTTTCTTCACCTTCTGGGGCCTGGAGATGGTCAATAAGAAAACGATGAAAAACTTGCATATCTCGCCCGTGGGCAATCCATCCATGCACATGCCCAACATCGTCGGCGTCTTGCCGGGTATGACCGCGATGGCCACCTCGATGATGAAAAAAGAGATCGCCAAGCTCGACTTTCCGCCCGTGGATGAATTTATCCAGATGATCGCCGACGCCGGCGGTAAACTATACGGCTGCAAGATGTCCATGGATATGATGCACCTGACCAAAGATGACTTATACGAAGCGGTGGAAGATGTGGTCGGGGCGATGGAATTTATGGAGATGAGCGAAGGCGCGCAGGTTATTTTTATCTAATAATTAGACTATTCACGACTTTAGCCTAAATGATACCTGGGCCGAAGTAAATACTTCGGCCCATTTTATTTGGACGTATGTCATTAAAAGGCACCCCACGCAAATACCATAACCATGGGCTGTATGTTATAATTAGCGGCATGTTTGTCGTGGTCAACGACAAGTTGAAGTCGGACCCATATAACAACGGATCAGAGGATGCAACGGATAGGCCCGTTTTCGGCCGAATTGTGCGCCAATCATCCGTTTCATCCTTTTATCTGTTGTTATGCCTGGCCAAATATGACTTCAATATCTTCTTGATTCCTACAAATTAGCGGGCATATTAGGCAATATAGGCTCAAGAAATGGATCAAAAAAACAGTTTTCAGGAGGAAAAATAAGATAATGAAACTTGCCGGCAAATACGAATTTGAGGCTCCCCGCGATCTGGTCTGGCAGTCCTTGCAAGACCCGGATGTACTGGCCAAAATTATACCGGGCTGTGAAAAACTGGACGAAGTGGGCGAAAATGAATACGAAGGGATGCTCAATATAAAGGTTGGCCCGGTTCAGGGCAAATTCAAAGGGGCGGTGAAACTGTTCGACATAAACCCACCCGAAGGGTATAGCCTGCAAATCGATGGCCGGGGCGCGCCCGGTTTCCTCAAAGGCACAGGGTCTGTGCGTTTGGAAGATCAAGGGGCTGCTACGGTGTTGCATTATGAGGGAGACGCCCAGGTGGGCGGTCGCATTGCCAGCGTCGGGCAGCGTCTGCTCGATAGCTCGGCCAAGTCCCTCACCCGGCAAAGCCTGGAGGGGCTCAAGGAATATATTCAGTCTCAGCAGAGCCAAAATTGAGGAGCCAGCACGCCCACGTGCGGCGACAGGTCCGGCACGAGGGCGTGCCTTACTCCTCGAAAATTGGATCTACTGAGTCTCAAAAGGGGGGCTGAAGACGATCACTGAGGTAACCCAATATGCAAGCGGTCATCTTTCCTGAACCAGAAACCATTGTAATAGACCGGGTTGATGACCCTGGTTGTGACCCGGATGAGGTCATCGTTCAGGTAGCCGCCTGCGGCATCTGCGGTACGGACCTGCACATTTATCGCAACGAGTATATGTCCGATTTCCCCTTGATCCCAGGCCACGAATTCGCCGGGGTCATCGTCGAGGTGGGGAAAGACGTGCATGACTTCCGGCGGGGGGAGCGGGTAGCCGTCGATCCGAATCTGTATTGCGGCCAATGCTACTTCTGCCGCAATTTGCAGGCGAACCAGTGTCTCAATCTGCAAGCGGTGGGGGTGACTCGGGCCGGGGCGTTTGCGGAGTATGTGGCCGTGCCCGCGCGGGCCTGTTACCGGCTTCCCGATAGCCTGAATGACAGCCAGGCGGCCTTCATCGAGCCAGTATCGTGCGTGGTCCACGCGCTCAACCGGCTGCGAGTCTGGCCGGGGGATGAGGTCTTGATCTTCGGGACCGGACCGATGGGCTTGTTGTTGACCCAGGCCCTGCGGCGGAGTGGGGCGGCCCGCGTTGTCGCCGTTGATAAGCAACCCGACCGGCTGGCCCTGGCCGCCCAATTTGGGGCCACGACGATCCTGGCCGGCCCTGAGCAAGACGAGGCCCTGCGCGAATTGGCTCCCTACGGCTTCGCTATTGTCGTTGACGCCACCGGCGTGCCGGCCGTGATCGAGCGAGCCTTTAGCTACCTCAAACCCAGGGGACAATTTTTGCAGTTTGGGGTGACCCCTATGGAGGCCACAGTCAACTTACGTCCCTACGAGGTCTTTCGTCACGATTGGACCATTATCGGCAGCTTCGCTCTCTGCTACACCTTTCAGCCGGCCATCGCCTGGCTGACCGGGGGCGTCGTCGAGGTGGACCTGCTGGTCAGCCACACCCTGCCCCTGGCCGATTTTTCGAGCGCCTTCCAGCAGTTCGCCGCCGGGGAGACACTGAAGGTGCATCTCAGGCCGGACAGGTAGCAGGTGACAGTCGAAAGAGACCCATATAACAACGGATCAAGGGATGAAACGGATAGGCGTTTTCACTACGGGATCATGGACCAATCATCCGTTTTATCCTAAAATCGGTTGTTATATCTGGGCCAACAAGTTCCCTTTTTTTGCTAGCAGGAAAAGGAGAGAAACAATGGCTACTCTAAAACTCATGACCACGATTGGCCTTATCTTTTTACTCCTCTGGCTGCTCCTCGCTTGCCAGAGCGGTCCCCCGCTTCAAGCAAACGCCGGGGATGATTTTAGCGTCCAGGTGGGCCAGCCGCCCACCTTCGACGGCTGCGCCTCGACCGGCCAAATCAGCAACTATAAGTGGACCATCGTCTCCGCGCCCGACCAGGTGTCGGAGGATGTGGGCAAGGTCATCCGCGAGGTGGACGCCAACTGTTCCTTCACCCTCGAGGCTATGATGGGGGTAGACGAAGTGGGGGAGTGGGTCATTGAGTTGGAAGTGCGTGATGGACAGGGGAATACGAGTACCGATACGGTGCGGGTTGAGGTGGTGCCCTGAGCGGGTGAAAAATTGCCTCACGGCGTCCAAGGTGCAGACCGTTCGATCAGTGGCTAAAAAACATATCCCTTGAAGTCCATTTCATGACCTGGCTTGTTTTACTCAGTTTTTGAACTAAAATAAGGGAAAGTCCTAGGAGTCTCAGTAGGTCCAAAATTGAGGAGTCAGCACACCCACGTGCGGCTCTACTGAGTATGCTTAGTAGAACCAAATTTCAGCCCCAAAAGACACGCGTCTTCGAGAAGCGGCAGACGCATAGGGAGGTGAGATGACAACAACCAATCGCGAACGACTGCTGGCGATTATGGCGGGTGAGCCGCCCGATTGCATTCCGTGGATTCCCCGCTTGCTGTTGTGGTATAACGCCCACAAAAAAGCGGGTATCCTGCCCGAACGCTACCGAGACTGGTCTTTGCGGGACATCGAGCGGGACCTGGGAATGGGCAACCCGGCCAGAGATGGGCACGTCTTCCGGACTGAACTGGAGGGAGTAGAGGTGCAGCAACGGTGGCTCAACGAGATGGAACTGCTGACCGAGTATATCACGCCCGTCGGCACGGTGACCACGCGCTATCGCGGCAGCAAACGGCTGCGCCAGCAGGCTATCCAGGACTTACAAGTCGGATTCTTGTTGAAGCGGCGCGAGGATTACGCCGCCGTCGAATACCTCATCGAGCATACCAACTACGTCCCGACCTACGAAGCCTATGAGGCTTACGAAGACGAGGTAGGGGACGACGGCTATCCGTTGGTGGGTTGTGGCGACTGTCCCTTCCACCACTGGCTGCTGAGGCTGGTCGGCTACGAGAATGCCTACTACCATCTGCAAGATTATCCCAAGGAGGTCGAGCGGCTGCTGGCCTTGATGACCCAGCGGGACCGGGAACGGGTCTGGCCGCTCATCGCCGACTCCCCGGCGAAGCTGATTTTGCACGGCGTCCACTTTTCCAGCCAGATGACGCCGCCCCCCATGTTCGAGCGCTTCATCCTGCCCTACTACCAGGAGTTGTCGGCGCTACTGCGGGGCCGGGGCAAGACCCTGGTGATGCACGGCGACAACGACACCCGTCTGATTCTGTCTCACATCGAGCAGGCGGGCTATGGCATGGTCGAGTGTTTCGTGACCTATCCAATGGTGAAGACGACCCTCGCGCAGGCGCGGGCCGCCTGGGGATCGCGGGTCATCATCTGGGGCGGCGTGCCCTCGGTGATCCTCGAAGCGCCCTACAGCGACGCGGCCTTCGAGGCTTATATGGTGGACCTGTTCCGTATTATCGCCCCCGGCGACGCCTTCATTTTGGGCGTGGCCGACAACATCATGCCAGGGGCGAAGTTAGAGCGGCTGCAACGCATCAGGGAGATGGTGGAGGAATACGGCCACTATCCTATTCGCATCAGGAGATGATCACCATGCTATCACAAGAACGTATTGCTACCGTGCTCTCCGGCGGCGTTCCCGACCGGGTGCCGATTCACGATGCCTATTGGGAAACGACGGTGCAACGCTGGCGGGGGGAGGGCCTGCCCCAGGGCGTTTCACCGCACGATTACTTCGACACCGAAATCGTTCGGATCGGGGGCGATTACACCATGCAATTCCCGGTGCGGATGGTGGAGGAGAGCGACCGCTACCGCCTCTACTGGGACGAAAACGGGGCCCTGCGCAAAGACATGCAAACCCCGGACGGATGGACGCCTCAGTGGCTCGATTTTACTATCAAGAGCCCGGACGATTGGCAAAAGTATCGCCATCAAATGGCTTTCAACGAGGCTCGCATCTCCCAAGGGACGCGGGAGGCGTACCAGCGCGCCCGCGCCCAGGGCAAGTTCGTCGTCTATTCGGGACACGCCTGCTTCCACCCGACCTGGGCCAAGATCGGCATGGAGAATGAACTGATCTGGCTGGTGGAAGACCCGGACTTCATCGCCGACCTGTTTGGCGCGCACACGCAGCTCATGATTGACATTTACGAAGGGCTGCGGCGGCTGGGCATGACCTTCGATGCGGCCTGGTTCAACGACGACCTGGGCTGGAAGGTGGCCCCCTTGATTTCACCGAAACTGTACCGGGAGCTGGTCTTCCCCCAGCACAAGCGGCTTTGCGACTACTTCGCCGGGCAGGGGCTCAAGACGATGCTGCACTCCGATGGCAACATCGCTCCCCTGATCCCTCACTTTCTGGAAGCGGGCTTCGTGGCCCTGCACCCTCTCGAAGCCAAGGCGGGGTTAGACGTTCGCGACCTAAAGACACAATACGGCGATCGCCTGGTGCTGTTTGGCAACATAGACGTGCGCCAGCTGGCCGGTACAAAGGAGGAGGTTGAGGCGGAGATTCGCACTAAGCTCACCGCGGCCAAGGAAGGCGGCGGCTACATTTACCACTCCGATCATTCCGTGCCGGCCAATGTCTCTTTTGCTAACTACTGCCTGGCCATCGAGTTGGTGAAGCGGTATGGAGCCTACACGTGAGCCGTTAAAGGACCTTTGCAGTAAGGGCCCTTTTGGGTCGAGAAAGCTCGTTGTAGGATAAGCTTTAGCTTGTCCCGATGGGTGACAAACTAAAGTTTGTCTTACAAAAAGGGCTTTCCGGTACAATACAATTAAGAAAGCTTCGCTACGTTACTCAAGACGGGTCACAGGCTCCGTAAAACGCCGGTCATGGACCGGCTCAGAGCGGTTTATATATGCCTATGTGGAAACAAATTGCGTAAAAACAGACTTTTTTTGCCATTAGATTAATACGAAATACGCAATACG